>Ga0209096_1002159_pt1 | contig 19563 bp, 13 predicted proteins | sample AD_UKC034_MetaG_FD_184407 | JGI IMG/M metagenome (GOLD analysis project Ga0209096, IMG submission 184407) | Active sludge microbial communities of municipal wastewater-treating anaerobic digesters from USA - AD_UKC034_MetaG (SPAdes) (version 2) | ecosystem: Engineered > Bioreactor > Anaerobic >... | reverse complement strand
AGGGGAGCCAGAACGCGCGCGAAGACGCTCTTGCCCGTCCCCATGAGTCCGGCCACCAGGATCAGCGTTTTGCCCGCGGGACGGGCCGCGTAGGCGAAGGCCAGATCGAAGTAGCGCGAGGCCGTCCGCGCGGCGGCCTCCCGGTCGGCGCTTCCGATGTGCGCATCGTCGAGGCGGAAGCTCGTCACCTTGCCCCGGACGTAGGCGTAGTAGCAGCGGTAGAAATCGAGGAGGCGCCGGACCTCTTCGTCGCCGCTGTGGCGCACGTAGGCCTCGACGAAGGCCCGCGCATGGTCGGGGTAGCCGTTGTAATCGAGGTCCATGGCGAGGAAGGCGGCCTCGGCGGCCACGTCGCCGAAGCGGAAGCGCTCGTTGAACTCGATGCAGTCGAAGATGACGATCCCGTCGGCCAGGCAGATGTGCTCGGCGTGGAGATCCCCGTGGCAGTCGCGGATCCGGTGGTCCGCCACGCGCTTCTCGAACAGCGGCCGCTCCCGCTCGAGGAACCGGTTGACCCAGCCCCGCAGGAAATCGTAGCGCTCGCGGGGGATCGTGAGGCCGATGTACCGGGCCGTCTGCTCGAAGTTCTCGTCGTGATTGCGACGGATCGTGCCGATCCCGCCCGTCGCGTCGATCCGGCCGCCCGTCTCGGCCCGGCGGTGGAAATCGGCCACCTTCGCCGCGATGGCGTCCATGGTCTCGGTGCCGGCCTTTCCCTCGGCCAGGAGCCTCTTGAGCATCCTTTCCGGGGGGAGCTTTCTCATCACGACGGCATACTCCACGGGACGCCCGCCCCCGAGGACGGGGGTTCCCCCGGCGCCTTCCCCGATGGCGGCCACCTCCAGGTAGGCATCCGGCGCCAGCCGCCGGTTGAGCCGCAGCTCCTCCTCGCAGAAGTGCTTTCTCTTGTCGAGCGTCGTGAAGTCGAGGAAGCCGAAATCGACGGCCTTCTTCACCTTGTAGACCCTGTCCCCCGCGATGAAGACGAAGGAGATGTGCGTCTGGACGAGCTGCACCGACGGGGGCCGGTGGGGGTAGAAATCCGGTCTCGACATGGCTTCGACGAGCTTGGGGTGGGTCATGGGGAGGGCTTTCTTACCTGAACCATTTCTTCCTGCGGCCGAAGGGGCCCGGCGAGGATCGAAGCAGCCGCGCGATCAGGCCTTCGCCGACCCTGGTGTCGTACGGACCGTTCGGTTCCTTCGCGGCCTGCTCGCGCTCGATGTCCTCCAGGCTCGGGTAATTGGCCAGGTCGTCGATCAGGATTCGGGGCTGATCGCCGCCTTTGCGGCCCGCCGCCGGCGCAGGGGGTGGATTCTGCGCAGAGGCCCTGGCCAGCACCTCCTCGCGACGGGGGAAATGTCTCAGCACGGGGGGCGTGTATCCCTGCCTCTTGAGACCCAGCAGGGCTTTTTCCATGATGACCGCGTAGCTCTCCCCCGTCTTTTCCTTTTCCTCGGCGAGGATCTCCCGCGCCTGCTGCGACAGCACGACGGTGAAGGAACTCTTCCCTTCCGCCTTCTGCCGCTCTCTCCAGCGCCGGATTCTATCTGCTTCTTTTTTCATCCTGTTTTGCCGTTACAAGTAACAATGGCCGCGTTTCTTGTAACATCGGTTGCTTCGTTTCGCAAGGCAAATTTCCGCTCACTTCCCCTTGAAGTCCGGTTTGCGCTTCTCCATGAAGGAGACAAAGGCCTCCTTGAGGTCCTGCGACAGCATGAGAACCATGTTCTTGTGCTTGGCAAGGGCCATTCCGTCGGCAACGGGGAGATGGCGGCTCGCGTTGAGGACCTCCTTGGTGGCCTGCACGGCGAGGGGGGCGTTGGCGGCAATCTCCCGGGCGAGCGTTTTCGCCCCCTCCATCATGGCCGCCGCGTCGGGGTAGACGGCATTGACAAGGCCCATCGCCTGCGCCTCCTTCGCCCTGTAGAAACGCGCCGTGAAGGCCATCTCCCTCGTGAACCCCTGGCCGATGATGTGGGGCAGCCGCTGCAGCACGCCCATGTCGGCCACGAGCCCGATGGCGGCCTCGCGCAGGGAGAAGGTGGCATCCTCCGTGCACAGGCGGATGTCGCAGGCCGAGATGATGTCCAGGCCCCCGCCGATGCACATGCCGTTGACGGCGGCGATGACGGGCTTCGGGCAGGCCTCGATGCCGTCGCAGCTCTCGAAGAGGGTTCGGAGCTTCTCGGGGAACTCCAGGCTCGACTTGGCGGAGCCCTTCAGGCCGACGGCCGCGAATTCCTTGAGATCGAGCCCGGCGCAGAAGGCCTTCGCCCTGCTGGCCAGGACGATCACCCGGACCTCGTCGTCGGCGCCCAGGTCCCGGAACGCCTGCGCGATCTCGGCCGTGAAGGCCAAACTCAGGGCGTTCATGTTTTCCGTCCTGGCCATCGTCACCGTCGCGACGCGGCCTTCGACCGCCACTTCCAGATTCTGATACGGCATTGTCTCCTCCCCCCAAATCGGTCTTGTCTGTTTTGCCTTCTTTCTGGAAGGCTTTTTCTCTCCTTCTTACCTTCTCACCTTCTCACCTTCTCCACTTCCGTCTCTTCCCGGTGTCTTCCCGAGAGCTGGCCGCAGGCGGCGAGGATGTCCCTGCCGCGGCTCTGGCGCAGGACGGCCGTGAAGTGGTGCTCCACGAGGACCTTCTGGAAGGCCTCGATCGCCTTCGGGTCGGGCGCCTTGAACGGGGAGCCGGGGAACTCGTTGAAGGCGATGAGGTTGAACTTGCAGCGCAGGCCCCCGAAGGTCTTCACGAGGAGCCGAGCGTCGGCGGGCGAGTCGTTCACGCCGGCGATGAGGATGTACTCGAAGGTGATGCGCCGCCGCCTCGGCATGGGGTAGCTCCTGCAGGCCCGGATGAGGGTCTCGATGGGGTATTTCTTGTTGATCGGCATCAGCTCGCTGCGCCGCCGGTCGTCGGGCGCGTTGAGCGACACGGCGAGGTTGACGGCCGAGTCGCGCCCGAGCCGCTCGATGCCGGGGGCGATACCGCAGGTCGACAGCGTGATCCTGCGCGTCGAGAGGGAGAGACCGTAATCCGAGGTGATGATGGCGATGGCCTTCAGGACGTTGTCGTAGTTGTCCAGCGGCTCGCCCATCCCCATGAGGACGAGGTTGTTGATGCCTGCGCCCTCTTCCGTGCGGAACTTCGCCTGGACGATCTGGTCGACGATCTCCGAGGGCCGCAGGTTGCGGTGAAACCCCGATCTTGCCGTGAAGCAGAAGGCGCACCCCATCCGGCAGCCCGCCTGGGTGGAGACGCAGAGCGTCCAGTGGCCGGTCCCGGGGATGAGGACGCTCTCGACGAGCAGGCCGTCCTCGAGGCGGAAGAGGATCTTCTTGGTCGTGTCCCCGGAGGTCTCCGTCCGGACGATCTCGAGGTTGCCGATCCGGGCCTTCTTCGCCATCTCGGCGCGGAACTCTTTCGAGAGGTTCGTCATCTCCTCGAACGACGAGGCCCCCTGCTGGTAGATCCACTTCATGATCTGCCGGGCGCGGTATTTCTCCTTTCCCAGCCCGGCCACGAAGGCCTCGATCTCCTCGAGGGTCATGTTCTTCAGATCGGCTAAAGGCATAGGGCGTTCCCGCTCTTTCTCACCCTCTCACCTTCTTCCCTTCTCACCTTCTGACTTTTTCCGGGTGCTTGCGCCGGAGGCTGCGCTCCAGCCTCTCGGCGATCGCGTCGATGAAGCCCTCCGTCGTCACCTTGCGGTTCTTCGCGCTCTTTGTCGCCACGGCCAGCAGGTCGCCGGTCATGACGCCCGACTCCACCGTCGCCAGGGCCGCCCGCTCGAGGGCGTCGGCGAACCGGACGACCCCGGGCGTGCCGTCGAGCTCCCCGCGCTTGCGCAGGCCCCCCGTCCAGGCGAAGATGAGGGCCATGGAGTTCGTCGAGGTCTCCTCGCCCCGGAGGTGCTTGTAGTAGTGGCGCTGCACGGTCCCGTGGGCCGCCTCGTACTCGAAGCAGCCCTTCGGCGAGACGAGGACGGAGGTCATCATGGCGAGGCTGCCGCAGGCCGCCGCGACGAGGTCCGACATGACGTCGCCGTCGTAGTTCTTGAGGGCCCAGAGCAGCCCGCCCTCGGAGCGGATCACCCGCGCCGCGGCATCGTCGATGAGGGTGAAGAAGTACTCGATGCCCGCCGCCTCGAACCTCCCCTTCCAGTTCGCCTCGTACTCCTCCCGGAAGATGTCGCGGAACCGGGCGTCGTAGGTCTTGGAGACGGTGTCCTTCGTGCTGAACCACAGGTCGATTCTCTCGTCCAGGGCGAAGGTGAAGCAGGCCCGGGCGAAACTCCGGATCGAGGCGTCGGTGTTGTGGATGCCCTGCAGGATTCCCGGCCCCTCGAAGTCGGCGATCTTCTGCCAGGCCGCCGCGCCCCCCGGGGCGGGCGTGAACATGAGCACCGCCGTCCCCGCGCAGGGGACGGCCATCTCCGAGTTGTCGTAGACGTCCCCGTAGGCGTGCCGGCCGATCACGATGGGCCGCTTCCAGGAGCGGACGAGGGGCCGGATGTTTCTCACGAAGATGGGCTTGCGGAAGACCGTCCCGTCGAGCATGGACCGGATCGTGCCGTTGGGGCTCTTCCACATCTTCTTCAGGTTGTACTCGGCGACGCGGTCCTGGTTGGGGGTGATCGTGGCGCACTTGACGCCCACGCCGTATTTCAGGACGGCCTCGGCGGCCTCCGCGGTGACCCGGTCGTCCGTCTCGTCGCGGTGCTTCACGTGCAGGTCGTAGTACTCCAGCGGCACGTCGAGCCAGGGCCGGATGAGCTTCTCCTTCACCAGCGCCCACATGACGCGCGTCATCTCGTCACCGTCCATCTCGACGATGGGGGTCTTTACCGGGATCCTGTTCTTCGCCATGTCACTGCTCCTCTTTCTTGTTCGTCCGCGCTTTCAAGCCAACAAAGGTGTCAGGCATCCGGCGGCAGGCAACAGGGCCCGAGATTCCTCCAGACACCATTCTCCTGTCACCGGTCACCTTTCCCTTTCACCAGGTTCAGCGCCCCGCCGGCCAGCAGGATCCGCTTCTGCCTCTCCGAGAGCGTGCAGGCGACGGCGAAGCGGCGACCCTTGGTGACGTTGCGGACCTCCAGCAAATCCCCCGCCGCCAGGGCCCTGCGGATGTCGGCGATCTCGAGGCCGTCGCCCTGGTCGAGGAGGTTGTACTCGGATTCGTTCTCGAAGACAAGCGGGACGATCCCGAAGTTGATGAGGTTCGCCGCGTGGATGCGCTCGTAGCTCTTCGCGATGACGGCCTTGACGCCGAGGTACATGGGACACAGCGCCGCGTGCTCCCGCGACGAGCCCTGCCCGTAGGAGTGGCCGGCGACGATGACGTTGTGTCCGCCGCTGTCCCGGATCTTCGCCGCCCGGGCCGAGAAGGTGGCGTCGAGGGCCTCGAAGACGAAATCGGCGTACCGGCGGATGTTGGATCGGTACTTCATCCGTGCCCCGGCGGGCATGATGTGGTCCGTCGTGATCTTGTCGCCGACCTTGATGGTGACCTCGCCGCTGAGGCGCTCGGGCATCGGGCCGTTCTCCGGCGGGTCGCCGATGTTGGGCCCGCGCAGGATCTCGACGGAGGCGGCCCGTTCCGGGGGGGCCGGTTCGAGGATCATGCAGTCGTCGACGCGGAAGCGATCCGGCATGGCCACGGCGGGGCAGTCCATGCCCAGGTCCCGCGGGTCCGTGATCACCCCGGTGACGACGGCCGCGGCCGCCGTCTCGGGGCTCACCAGGTAGACCTCGGCGTCCTCCGTGCCCGAGCGGCCGAGGAAGTTGCGGTTCGAGGTGCGCAGCGACACGCCCTTCGAGCCGGGGCTGTGACTGCCGCCGATGCAGAAGCCGCAGCTGCTCTCCGTGAGCCTCGCCCCGGCGGCCAGCAGGTCGGCGAGATAGCCGTCGCGTGCCAGGTTCTCCAGGACCTGGCGGGAGCCGGGCGTGACGATGAAGCTCACCCGGGGGTGGGCCACCTTGCCGCGCAGGATGCGGGCGACCGTGGCGAGCTCCCGGTACGAGGAGTTCGTGCAGCTGCCGATGCAGACCTGGTCCACGGGGATGCCCGCAAGCTCCCGCACCGTGCCGACGTGGTCCGGGCTGTGGGGCCTGGCGGCCAGCGGGACGAGCCCCGCGAGGTCGACCTCGACGACCCGCTCGTAGACGGCGTCGGGGTCGGCCGCGAGCGCCGACCAGTCGGCCTCCCGCTGCTCGGCCGCCAGGAAGCGGCGCGTCGTCTCGTCGCTGGGGAAGACGGAGGTCGTCAGGCCCAGCTCGGCCCCCATGTTGGCGATCGTGGCCCGCTCGGGCACGGTGAGGCCTTCGAGGCCGTCTCCGCCGTACTCGAAGACGCAGCCCACGTTGCCCCGCGTCGTGAAGATCTCCAGGAGCTTCAGGATCACGTCCTTGGCCGAAACCCAGGGGGCGAGCCGGCCCGCGAGGTTCACCCGGATCACCTTCGGGCAGGTCAGGAAGAAGGGCTCGCCGGCCATGGCCAGCGCCACGTCGAGCCCGCCGGCCCCGATGGCGAGCATCCCGAGGGCCCCGCAGGTGGAGGTGTGGCTGTCGGAGCCCAGCAGGGTCTTCCCGGGCTTTCCGAACCGTTCCAGGTGAACCTGGTGGCAGATGCCGTTGCCGGCCCGCGAGAGGCGGACGCCGTAACGGCGGGCGACGGATTGCAGGTAGCGGTGGTCGTCGGCGTTCTCGAAGCCGATCTGGATCGTGTTGTGGTCGATGTAGCTCATGGCGAGCTCGGTGCGCACCCGATCGATCCCCATGGACTCGAACTGCAGGTAGGCCATGGTGCCCGTGGCGTCCTGGGTGAGCGTCTGGTCGATGCGGATGCCGATCTCGCTGCCGGGCTCGATGCGCCCCGCAACGAGGTGGGCCTCGATGAGTTTCTCGGTCAGGGTTTTTCTCACGTCGTGTCCTCTTCCTCGGGTTGTTCCGATCCGAGCATCATATAGCCCGACGACCGATTGTGCAACGGTGAAATAATTGTAACCCGCTGCTTTCCCGTCTTATTTCGGCGGTTTTCCCGCGAGCCCCGCCCGGGGGGTGAAAAAAAAGCCGAAGCGTGCTACAACGCTCGGAAGCTGAGAAGTTGTGAAGCTGGGAAGTCAGGCTTGCCCCCCGGAAAATCGGAAATCCCCGTGTCTGCCGAGCTTCCTAACTTCCCAGCTTCCCAACTTCGTCGACATCCGGCGAGGCGCGATCCGGATACGAACGAACTCATCTTGCCCCGAGGCGTATCAAGGAGGAAACAATGGCCGGCATCCTGATCCGATGGCTGATCCTCACGGCGGCGATCCTGGCGGCGGCCTACCTCGTCGACGGCATCGTGGTGACGGGGTTCTGGGCGGCCTTTTTCGCCGCGGTGATCCTGGGGTTTCTCAACGTCTTCTTCAAACCGATCCTGATCATCCTGACCCTGCCTGTCAATATTTTGACCCTGGGTCTGTTCACCCTCGTCATCAACGCGGCGCTGCTGAAGATCGCCTCGGCGCTCATCCCCGGCTTCGACGTCCACGGCTTCTGGCCCGCGGTGCTGGGCGCCGTCATCATCAGCGTCGTCAACTGGCTGCTGGGCACGCTGATCGCCGACCGGGGAATCCCCGGGAATTCCGGGAATTCGGCCATGCCGGGGCGCGGCGGCCCCGGGGCGATCGACCTCGAGAAGAGGGGGGACCGCTGGGAATGAGTTCCCTCACGCCCGCCATGCGGCAGTACCTGGAGATCAAGGCCCGGTACCCCGACTGCATCCTCTTATTCCGCATGGGCGACTTCTACGAGATGTTCTTCGAGGACGCCGTGCTCGCCTCGAAGCTCCTCGACATCACCCTCACCTCCCGCGACAAGGGGAAGGAGGACAGCGTGCCGCTCTGCGGCTTCCCCTGGCACGCGGCGTCGTCCTACATCGCCAGGCTCATCTCGAAGGGCTGCAAGGTGGCCGTCTGCGAGCAGATGGAGGACCCCCGCCTCGCCAAGGGCGTCGTGAAGCGCGAAGTGGTGCGCGTCGTCACCCCCGGGCTCGTCCTGGACCCCGACAGCCTGGAGGCCAAGCGGAACAACTTCCTCGCCGGGATCGCCCTGCGGGACGAGGCCTTCGGGCTGGCCTTCCTGGACGTCTCGACGGGCGAGTTCCGGGCCACGGAGATGCGCGACCGGGCGTCCTTTCTCGACGAGGTGATCCGCCACGGATTCCGGGAGGTCGGCCTGGAGGAAGGCCTCAAGGACCCCCTGCTGGAGCCGGTCCTGGCGCGAGAGCTCGAAGGGTGCGTGATCAACCGCTTCCCCCGGGACTGGTTCGACCAGGGCGCCGCCCTCGCGATCCTGGGCGAGCACATCGGCGCCGAGTCGATCGCGCGGCTCGAGCCGGAACGGCACCCGGCCATGATCGCAGCCGCCGGGGCGGTGATGCGATACGTCCGGGAGACGCAGAAGGAACGCCTCGGGCACATCAACGAGATCACGGCCTACCGCTCGGAGAGCTTCCTCGTCCTCGACGAGACGGCGAAGCGCAACCTCGAGCTCTTCGCCACGACCCAGGGGGGCACGAAGGAGGGCACCCTCTTCCATGTCCTCGACGAGACGATGACGGCCATGGGGGGCCGGAGGCTGCGGTGGTGGCTGGCCTACCCCCTGCTCGACGCCGCCCGCATCCGGGAGCGGCTGGCCGCCGTCGGCGAGATCCGCGAGGCGCACCTCGCGCGCCGGGACCTGCGCAGGGCCCTCGGGGGGCTCCACGACATGGAACGGCTCGGGGCCCGGATCTCCCTCGGGGTGGCCAACGGCAGGGATCTTGCGGCCCTCCGGGCCTCGCTGCGGGCCCTGCCGGGGCTCCGGGGTCTGCTGGGCGCATTCGAGACCCCCGTGCTGGCCGCGATCCGCGACGGGATCGACGAGATGCCCGAAACCCTCGACCTGCTCGAGCGGGCCATCGTGGACGAGCCGCCGCTCGCGCTGCGCGAGGGGGGGATCATCCGGGAGGGCTACGACGCGGAGCTCGACCGGATCCTGTCGATCGCGCGCGACGGGAAATCGTGGATCGCCGCCCTCGAGGCAAAGGAGCGCCGGCGCACGGGAATCGCGAACCTCCGCGTGGGCTTCAACAGCGTCTTCGGCTACTACATCGAGGTCACGAAGGCCCAGACGGCTTCCGTCCCCGCCGAGTACATCCGCAAGCAGACCCTCGTCAACGCCGAGCGCTACATCAACGAGGAGCTCAAGGAGTACGAGCAGACGGTCCTGCACGCCGAGGAGAGGCGCCGCGAGCGGGAATACGACCTCTTCACGGAAATCCGCGAGCGGGTGGCGGCGCGGATCCGCCGGATCCAGAGAAGCGCCGCGGCGCTGGCCGATCTCGACGCCCTCGCCGCCCTGGCCGAGGCGGCCGAGAAGTACAACTACGTCCGCCCCGCCGTCGACGAGAGCGATGTCATCGAGATCCGCGACGGCCGGCACCCCGTGGTGGAGCGGATGCCGCTGGCCGAGGGCTTCGTGCCCAACGACGCGCTCCTGGACCGGGGAGCGAACCGCCTGCTCGTGATCACCGGTCCCAACATGGCGGGCAAGTCCACCTACATCCGCCAGGTGGCCCACATCGTCATCCTGGCCCAGATGGGCAGCTTCGTGCCGGCCGCCGAGGCGCGGATCGGCCTCGTGGACCGCATCTTCACGCGCGTGGGGGCCGCCGACGTCCTCGCCAAGGGGCAGAGCACCTTCATGGTGGAGATGACGGAGGTGGCCCACATCCTGCGCCACGCCACCCCCCGGAGCCTCATCCTGCTCGACGAGGTGGGGCGGGGGACGAGCACCTTCGACGGCCTGAGCATCGCCTGGGCCGTGGCCGAGCACATCCACGACGCGCCGCACCTCGGGTCGCGCACCCTCTTCGCCACGCACTACCACCAGCTCACGGACCTGGCGCTCACGCGCGAGGGGGTGGCGAATTACTACATCGCCGTCAAGGAGTGGGGCGAGCGGATCATCTTCCTGCGCCGGATCATGAAGGGGGCGGCCAACCGCAGCTACGGCATCCAGGTGGCGCGGCTGGCCGGCGTGCCCGACGAGGTCATCCGGCGGGCCCGGGAGGTGCTGGAGAACCTCGAAAAGGGCGAGCTCGACGAGGTCGGCATGCCGACGCTGGCGCGCGGCCGCAAGGGCGCGAAGCGCCCGGCAACGGGCCAGCTCAGCCTCTTCGCCGACGAGGAGAGCCTCGTGCTCGACGAGATCGCCTCGACCGACGTCGACGCCCTGACGCCGCTGGAGGCGATGAACCGCATCGCGCAGTGGAAGGAGCGATTAAAAAAGGCATAAGGCTTATGGCGCAAGGCGTGCGGAAAAGAAACGGATGCATTCCAGAAAGAAAGCGACGGGGATGATTTTTCCCCCGTCGCTTTTTCGTTTCTGCCTTACGCCCTTTGCCCCAAGCCCTTCGCCTGCCTTATTTGATACACACCCTCCGGACCTGCTCGAAGTCCGTGATGCCCTCGATGACCTTCTTGATGCCGTCCTGGAGCAGCGTGGACATCCCGTCCTGGATGGCGGCGTTGCGCAGGTCCTCGACGGACGCCTTTTTCGCGATGAGGCGCTTGATGTTGTCCGTGGCCACCAGAAGCTCGTGGATGCCCACGCGCCCGCGGTAGCCCGTCTGGTTGCAGTCGTTGCAGCCCCCGGGCTGGTAGAACTTGAGGTCTTTGGAGTAGGGGATGTTGAGCTTGGCGAACTGCTCCTCGCCGTAGGTGAAGGCGAGGTAGTCGTACTCCTCCTTGTCGGGCGTGTAGGCCTGCTTGCAGTTGCGGCAGAGCGTCCGGGCCAGGCGCTGGGCCAGGATGCCCAGCAGCGAGTCGGCGAAGTTCAGCGGGTCGATGCCCATGTCGAGCAGGCGGATGATCGTCTCGGGGGCGCTGTTGGTGTGCAGCGTCGTGAGCACGAGGTGGCCCGTCAGCGAGGCCTCGACGCCGATCTTGGCCGTCTCGAAGTCGCGCATCTCGCCCACCATGATCACGTCGGGGTCGGCGCGCAGGAAGGCCCTGAGCGCGCGGGCGAAATCCAGGCCGATCTTGGGGTTCACCTGGACCTGCCGGATCCCGTACTGGGTGATCTCGATGGGGTCCTCGATCGTCCAGATCTTCCGCTCCGGCGTATTGATGCGGTGCACGCCCGCGTGGAGCGTCGTCGTCTTGCCCGAGCCCGTGGGGCCCACGCACAGGATGATGCCGTAGGGCTTCTCCAGGAGCTTGATGAGGTTCTGGTAGTTCCAGGGCGACAGCGCCATCTCCTCGAGGTGCATCATCTCGCCCTTCTGGAGGATTCGGAGCACCACGTCCTCGAGGTTGCCCGCCGTGGGCAGCGTGGCGACGCGGAGCTCCATCTCCTCGCCGTTGCCGCGCTTGAACTTGATCTTGCCGTCCTGGGGGAGCCGGCGCTCCGTGATGTCGAGGTTGGACATGATCTTGATGCGCGAGACGATGGCCGCCCGGTAGCTGTAGGGCACCGTCTGGTACAGGGAGCAGCTGCCGTCGACGCGGTAGCGGATCTCGACGTTCTTGCGGCTGAGGTTGGGCTCGATGTGGATGTCCGAGGCCCGCTGGGCGATGCCGTCGTTGATGATGCGGTTGACGAGCTGCATGATGACGCTGTCGGACTCGGAGACGCCGTTCTCCTCGTAATCGTCGTGGTCCTCGACGAGCTGGCCCTCGCCGCCCAGCAGCTCCGTGAAGGACTTCTCCCCCTCCTGCGTCTGGTAGAAGTGGTTGATGAACTTGATGATGTCCTCCTTGAGCGAGACGCAGTACTCGACGGCCTTCGTCTTCAGGAGGTTCTCGATCATGTCCTTCTTCAGGATGTTGTTCGGGTCGTCGACGAGGACGCGGATCCTGCCGTCGGCGCCCTTCTCCAGGGGGACCCAGAGCTCGCGGCGCAGGTACTCGCGCTTGAGGCTCTTGAGCAGCTCGTCGGGGATGGGGTGCTTCGGGTTGTAGTGGACATAGCGGCAGCGGTAGAAGTCCTCCATGGAGCGCCCGATGTCCTCGCGGGAGATCCGGAAGCGCTTCATGAGGATCTCCTCGATGGGCTCGTTGCTCCGGCGCGACTCCGTGAAGGCGGCCTCCAGGTCGGCGTCCTTCATGAGGTTGTGGTTGACGAGGTAGTCGAAGCGGGTCTTGCGCCGCGAGGAGACGCGGTGCTGGTTGTACAGGGCGATGCCCAGGACCTCGGCGATCTCCTCCAGGAGGCTCTGCTCGTCGGCCGTGAACTTCCCGCCGCCCTTGCGGTTGACGATCTGGATGACCCCCATGAGGGTGTTCTCGTGCATGACCGGCAGGGCGAGCACCTGGGTGGTCCGGTAGCCCGACTGCTTGTCCCAGGCCTCGTCGAAGAAGAGCGTCTTGTCGATCCGCTTGAGCTCCTCCTTGTCGTAGGCGTCGGCGATGTTGACGCCGCGGCCCGTGTTGGCCACGAAGCCCGCGATGCTGCGGTTGGTGATGGGCACGCGAAGCTCCTTGAGCTGGGAGCCCGCCAGGTAGAGCGAGTAGAGCTCGTTGCGCGGCTTGTCGGCCACGTAGATCGTGATCAGCAGGGCGTTGAAGAGGGCGAGGATCCCTTCCTTGTGCTCGACGAGAATGTCCTTGATGTTCTGGGCGGCGTGGATCTGGTTGGTGATGTCGAGCAGTTTCTTGCGCTGGTTGAGCTTCTCGGAGAGGGCCGTTATGGAGGAGATGTCGAGCCTCTCCATCATCTTTGCCGTGTCCATCGTGGGCGTCCGTTCCTTGTCGGGTTTTCGCTTTTCCATATCGGTCGGGCTGTCACGGTCTTTAATACAGGAAATGTGCCAAACGCTTCCCCGGCGGCAGCGCGCGCGGTCCGCAGGGGCGCGTTTGCCGCACCGCCCCGTCAAGGCATGGGTTTTGCACCCTATTTTCGCGATGCCTCGACCGTGAGGATGGAAGTCGATCCCGTGACGGCGCAAGCGGCCCCGAAGAAAATCCTGTTTGTCTGCTCGGGCAACCTGTGCCGGAGCTTCATGGCCGAGCGGGTGTTCCGGGCGCTCTCGCGGCGGGCGGGACTGACGCACGTACAGGCCGCCTCGGCGGGCCTGCTCGATCTCGGGGGCGCAGAGGCCGATCCGAAAGCCGTCGCGATCCTCCGGGAAAAAGGCATGGAGGGCTCCGGTCACCGGTCTCGGAGCCTTGCGGACGCGATGGTCACCGTGGCGGACCTGGTCCTCGTCATGGAAGAGGCCCAGCGGGACGAGGTGCTGAGGCGCCATCCCGGCGCGGGCGGCAAGGTCCGGCTGCTGAAATCCTTCGCCGCGCAGGGCGACGAAGACGGGCTCGACATCCGGGACCCCTACGGGATGACGCCCTATCACTACCGGACCTGTTTTGCGGAGATCTATCTTTCCCTGGAAGGACTGCTTCGATGTATCTGGAACACTGGGGGCTCGAGACCTTTCCCTACGAGATCGTCCCCGACCTGAAGTTCATCTACAGCTCGGGGCACTGGCGCGAGGCGATGACGCGCCTCGTCTACGCCGTCCAGCGCCGCAAGGGCGCCGCGCTGCTCACGGGGGACGTGGGCTGCGGCAAGACGACCCTGTCGCGGGCCCTCATCCGGGACCTCCCGCCGAAGGACTACCACGTGGGGCTCATCACGAACCCCATGCTCGAGCCCATCGAGTTCATCCGCGAGATCCTCTACCAGTTCGGCCTCGACCCGGCCTCGCACTCCAAGCACGAGCTGCTGGGCGAGCTGGGCGAGATGATGATGAAGGACTTCAAGGGGAACCGCACGACGATCCTCGTCATCGACGAGGCGCAGCTTCTCTCCCCGGTCAACTTCGAGGAGGTGCGCCTGCTGCTCAACTGCCAGTTCAACGACCGGTTCCTGCTGAACCTGCTGCTCATCGGCCAGCCCGAGCTGCGGGGCATCATCAAACGGATCGAGCAGCTCGACTCGCGGATCGCCATCCGCTACCACCTCGGCCCGCTCGCCCCGGAGGAGATGGCGCAGTACATCCGGTTCCGGCTCGGCCGGGCCGGCGCGACGCGCGAGATCTTCACCCCCGACGCCTTCGAGGCGATCTACCGCCAGACCCGGGGCGTGCCCCGGCGGGTCAACAACCTCTGCGACATGTGCCTGCTGATCGGGTTCGGGATCCATGCCGAGACGATCGACGCCGCCGTCGTCCGCAAGGCGATCGACGACACGGCCATGCCGGGCGACGAGCCGGGCGAGGCAGAATCGAAACAGGAAGCGGCGAAGCTGGGAAGCTGAGAAGCTCGGACAGACGAGCAGACCGTCGCGGCCTTCCGCCATTTCCTGTATTATTTGTGTCCTAACTTCTTAACTTCCCGACTTCCGAACTTCTATCCTTTCTGGATGCGCGCAAGCTCTTCGTCCGAGACGGCCCCCGTCACCCACAGGATCGGGTTGCCCAGCAGGTTCACCGTCCGGTCGTCCGTGACCCGGTTGCCGTCGGCATCCTCCAGGATCTGCACGACGGGCCGCAGCGGCTGTCCGGCGTGGGTCGCGACGACCCGGCCGAGGGTCCGGTTGTTGAGCCGGACGAAGCTCCCGATCGGGTAGAGGGAGATCTGCTCGAGAAAGGCCCGCATCACGCGCGGGGAGAAGGAGCGGTTCTTCGTGTCGATGAGCTCGCGCACCGACACGCAGCGCCGGTGGGGCCGCTCGTGCGTCATGGCCTCGTAGGTGCTCGCCAGGCCGACGATCTTGGCAAACTCGGAGATCTGCTCGCCCTTGAGGCCCCGGGGATAGCCGCTGCCGTCCTCGAGCTCGTGGTGCTCGTAGGCCGTCTGCGCCAGCCAGGGCATCGCGGCGCCCCAGGGCGCCAGGACGCTGCGGCCGGTCTCGGGGTGCCTGCGGACCGTGGCCGTCTCCTCGGGCGAGAGGGCCTCGGGCTTGCGCAGGATCGCGTCGGGGATCGTGAACATGCCGATGTCGTGAAGCAGCGCGGCCAGTCCCAGCGCCTCGAGATCGCCCGGCGCGTACTCCAGCCGCAGGCCGATCTTCAGGGCATAGATCATCGTGTTGATCGAGTGGGAGGCCGTGTAGTCCTCCTCGTTGCCCCAGCGCGTCGTGTAATGGTAGAGCCGGTCGATCGTCTCGGGGCTGCCCGCGACGGCCCGGAGCTGCTCCTGCAGGGGCAGGATCTCGAACCCCTTTTTCTCCAGGAGGCTCACCTTGATGGCCTGGAGATGCCTCCAGAGGGAGAGGTAGAGGTCCTTGTCGGAATCGGGTTCCTTCGCGGCGCGGGAGAACAGGGACCCCGGGAGCGCCGACGGGGGCGAAGAGGCCGTGTCCTCGTTCCTGCCGCTCTGCACGGCATCCGTGATCAGGTCGACGTATCGTATCATGGGACTTCCGCCTTCTCCTCGTTGGTGGGCACCGCCTGCCCGGCGCCGGACGAACTTTCCGGACCCCGGGCACAGGGGGCCGTGCTCTTGTCATGCAAGAACCGTACGCGGGAGCATTTTCTGTTAATTGGCATGATGTTGGCATGTCATCAGTCCGGTTATCCTGCGCAGGAGAGTCGGAATGTACTGGCGATTGAAAAATGCAACCGTTGCAACACTCCTCGTGCTTGCCGCGGCCTGTCTTTCGGCCTGCAGCACCTACATCCCCCACGCCCTCGAGGCCAGGGGCGTGCCCGTCAAGACGCTCAAGCCCACTGCCGAGGACCTCGCCGCGGCCGAGAAGACCCGACTGCAGCAGCAGGCGGACATCGCGGCGATGGCCGCCGTCACCGGCAACGAATCCTTCACGCAGCGCAGGGGGACGCCGGAGTACCTGCTCGGACCCGGGGACGTGCTGAAGATCACCTACTGGGAAGGGGCCAAGAGCACGGAGTACGTCGCGGAGGTCCGTTCCGACGGGAAGATCTCCTATGCCTTCATGGACGACGTGCCGGTGAGCGGCCGCACGGTGGGCGAGCTGCACGAGGCCCTCATGGAGGGCCTCAAGCAGTACATCCGGGCGCCGCGGCTCGAGGTGGTCGTCAAGGAGTACAGGAGCAAGACAGTCCTTCTCTTCGGCCAGATCAACAAGATCTCGCCCGGGCCTTCCGGGCCGGGGAAATACGGCCTGAAGGGAAAAACGACCATCCTCGATCTCATCGTGTCGGCCGGCGGCCCCGTCACGGGCCGGGGGAGCGCCTACACGGGGGCGGGACAGACGCAGGTCGTCGTTGGGGACGAGGGCGGCAACGCGGATCTGCGCAACGTGGAGCTGCTGCGCAAGGGCAAGCGCTACACGCTCAACCTCTACGACGTCATGTTCAAGGGTGACGCGAGCCAGAACGTGATCCTCGACGCGGGGGACATCGTCACCGTGCCCGAGCTGCCCGTCTTCGGCGAGCGCGTCTACGTGCTCGGCGAGGTCAACGCCCAGGGGATCTACCGGCTGAAGGACGCCGGCGACCTGCTGGCCTCGCTGTCCCTGGCGGGCGGGCCGACGGGCCTGGCCGTGAAATCGGACATCAAGATCATCCGGGAGTACCAGGAGCGCAAGGGCGAGCCCATCATCCTGTCGGCCAGCTACGACGACATCACGAAGAAGGGGGACATCGCCCAGAACGTCGCGCTCAAGAACGGCGACATCGTCTGGGTGCCGCGGATCCTCATCGGCGACATCAACGAGTGGATCACCAACACGCTGCCGCTGCTCGATTACCTGCTGAAGCCGGCGTCGTACCGCGATGCCTATGGAGACCCCAAGAACATGAGGTTCCTGAAGTACTGATATGGCCCAATACGATCTCAACCTCCGCGAATACTGGCGGATCATCAAGAAGAGGCGCTGGATCATCCTCGTCACGCTCCTGCTGACGGGGAGCTTCAGCACGCTGTTCGCCGTGCTCAGCAAGCCGGTGCCGCTCTACAAATCCACGGCGAGCGTTCGGCTCGAGCGGATCATGCTCTCCGGCCCGGGCATCTACCAGGAGTCGATGCCCTGGAACAACGCCGACATGCTGACGTCGCAGGCCGCCGTCGTGCGCAGTCACGGGATCGTCGAGAAGGCGGCGAAGAAGCTCGGCATGATCCCCGCCAACCTCACCTCCGAGGAGATCCGGGCCAACAGGGAATACCTGGCCACGGTCCTGAACCTGCGCAGCATGGTGGAATCGGACTTCGAGCAGCCCATCGGGGTTGTCAACATCCACGTGCAGTCCCAGGATCCCCGGCTGGCCATGCGGCTGGCCAACACCATCGCCGAGGTCTACCGGGAGGAGCGCATCAACGACACCAACAAGCGCTCCGTCAGCCAGAAGGGCTTCATCGAGGCCCAGCTGGCCCAGGCCCGGGAGAAGCTCAAGGCCTCCGAAGAGGCCGCCAAGGCCTACCGGGAGCAGCACAAGCTCGTCTCCATCGACGCCGAGAGCAGCGCCATGGTCTCGAAGCTCCAGGCCCTGCAGGCCGCCTACGACAAGGCCGTGGCCAACGCGCAGAAGGCGGCCGAGATGCGGCGCCTGCTCGACCGGGCGGGGTCGACGCCGCTGGGGTCCAAGACGAGCTTCTACTTCGAGGACGCCCCGGCCGCGTACAAGTCCTTCAACGACAAGCTCGTCCAGCTCATGCTCGAGCGCGACACCCTGCTGAAGACCTACACGGAGCTCTACCCGCAGGTGGCCGAGATCCGCAAGCAGATCGGCGAGATCCTCGTCACCATGAAGGGGCAGATGGCGGCCTACGAGGCCGGGCTGCGCGAAGACATCCGGGACCTCAAGGCGAAGATCGACGAGACCGGCGCCGAGGTCAAGATGCTCCCCGAAAAGCGCCTGGAGCTCTCGCGGCTCGAGCGGCAGATCCAGCTCAACCAGGAACTGTTCAACATGCTGGAGCGCAAGCACCAGGAGGCCCAGATCACGAACGCCGAGCGCGTGGAGACGGTCCAGATCATCCGTCCCGCCCTGGAATCGCAGGTCCCGTCCAACGCCCCCAAGATCAAGGAAAAGGCCTTCGCGGGGTTCCTCATCGGGCTCATCCTCGGCATCGCCTTCGCCTTCCTCGTCGAGATGTTCGACACCTCGCTGGGGGCCATCGAGGAGATCGAGAGCCTGCTGGGCGTGCACGTCCTGGGCCTCATCCCCCACGTGAGCCAGCAGGAGATCAAGGAGACGCTCCAGGAGAAGTACGCCGGGGACGTGGATGCGGACGTGGCCGAGCGCGGGGCACGGCTCGTCTCGCACTTCGCGCCCAAGTCGCGCCTGGCGGAGAGCTACCGCGCCATCCGGACGAACCTGGCCTTCGCCTGCCTGGACAAGGACATCAAGACGATCGTTGTGACCAGCTCCTCGCCCGAGGAGGGCAAGACGACCTCCATCGTCAACCTGGCCATCACGATGGCCCAGGGCGGCAACCGCGTCCTGCTCATCGAGGGCGACCTGCGCAAGCCCATGATCTCCCGGATGTTCGGCATGGACTACGTGCCGGGGCTCTCCGACGTGCTGCTGGGCAGCTACGAGTGGCGGAAGGTCGTCCGGACCATCTCCGACATCATGACGGGCACGCTGAGCACCGACGACGTCCTGCAGACCCCCGGCATCGAGAACCTCCACATCCTCTCGTCGGGGACGATCCCGCCCAACCCGGCGGAGCTCATCTACTCGAAGGCGATCGGCGAGTTCATTGCCGAGGTCCGCGCCGCCTACGATGTCGTGCTCATCGACGCCCCGCCGCTGCTCGCGGCCACCGACGCGGCGCTGCTGGCCGCCAAGGCCGATGCCGTGGTGATGGTCTACCGCGTGGGCCGGATCCCCCGCGGGGTGCTCAAGCGCGCCAAGGCGCAGCTCGACAACGTGAAGGCCAACGTCATCGGCGTCATCCTCAACGGCCTGAGGGCGGAGCTGAGCTCCGATTACGCCGACTACAAGTACAAGTACTACTACTACTTCTCCCAGAAGCCGGACGGAAAGCCCGAGACGGCTGCCGGGAAGATCCGGGCCATCCCCGGGCTCGTCAGGGCGCGGCTCGGGCTCCTCGCGGGCGGCCCTGCGGGGGAAAAGGCGAAACCGGGCGCGCCCGCGTCTTCCCTCCGCGCGCTGCGGGACCGCCTCCGGGGCCCGCGTGCCCCGCGACCCTCCATCGGGCGCGACCCGAAGGAGGAAAAGAGGGCGGCGATCGTCCGGGCCGCGGTGCTCATCCTGGCCGTCACGTTCCTCGCCGCCGGGATCCTCTACCAGATGGGCTACCTCACCTTCGCCATGCCGTCCCTGGAGGCGCGGAAAATCCAGCATCGCGGGGCCATGACACCGGGTGACGCGCCGGCCGCGGCTGAAGCCGCGGTCCGTGCAGCCGGAATCGCCGCCGGCGCTCCCCGCAGCGGGCAGGTGCGATGAATGACCTCAAGGCCGCAGGCAAACCGGCATCGTCAGGGGGCGGGCTTCGAAAAAGGCGCATCCGCGTGCCTCGAAGCGGTCTCACCCTGCGGAGGTTTCTCTTCATCCTCGCCGCCGCCGTGCTCACGTCCCTTCTCGTCGTCGCCCTCGGCGGGCTTTTCGACATCCCTGAGGACCGGACCTACCAGCCCAAG
>Ga0209096_1002149_pt1 | contig 19630 bp, 19 predicted proteins | sample AD_UKC034_MetaG_FD_184407 | JGI IMG/M metagenome (GOLD analysis project Ga0209096, IMG submission 184407) | Active sludge microbial communities of municipal wastewater-treating anaerobic digesters from USA - AD_UKC034_MetaG (SPAdes) (version 2) | ecosystem: Engineered > Bioreactor > Anaerobic >... | reverse complement strand
AGCAGGATTTACAGGGCATCGAGCCCTGTAAATCTGAGCAAAACAGGCCGAAGCAACTCCTGATATCATCTCTGAAAAAGCAGGAGGCTAAAGTTGAAAACGGTCAACCAAATTCAGGCATGGACAGGCTACCACCCACTACCCACCACCCACTACTCACCACCCACTATCCACCACCCACCATTCCATCCCTTCCTCCTTTTCTCCCGTCTCCTTTTCTCCCTTGCCCAAAGAATGGTATTTTTGCGCCTGATTTATAAAGAAAACAAAGATGGAAAAGATTAAAGTGTACAACCCGGTGGCTGAACTGGATGGAGATGAGATGACCCGTATAATCTGGAAATTTATCAAGGACAAACTGATCCTGCCCTACCTGGACCTGCCGATCCAGTATTTTGATCTGGGGATCGAGCATCGCGATGCCACCAATGACCAGGTGACCATTGACGCCGCTCAGGCCATTAAGGCTTGCGGGGTAGGGATAAAATGCGCCACCATCACCCCGGATGAGGCAAGGGTGGAGGAATTTAAATTAAAACAAATGTGGAAAAGTCCCAACGGAACCATCCGCAATATCCTGGACGGCACGGTGTTCAGGGAACCGATCGTCATGCAGAACGTTCCCCGGCTGGTGAGCAACTGGACAGCTCCCATCATCATTGGCCGTCACGCCTTCGGAGACCAGTACCGGGCGACGGATTTTGTGACCCGGGGCAAGGGAAAACTCACCATCACCTTCAGTCCTGAAGACGGAAGCGCCCCGGTCAGTCATGAAGTGTACCATTTTCAGGGAGATGGCGTAGCTCTGGCCATGTACAATACCGATGAGAGCATCCGTGGTTTCGCCCGCGCCTGCTTCAATATGGCCATTCAGAAACAATGGCCCCTTTATTTTTCATCAAAAAATACCATTCTTAAAAAATACGACGGCCGGTTCAAAGACCTGTTTCAGGAAGTGTACGAGCGGGAATTCAAATCCGTCATGGATGGCATGAACCTGGTATACGAACACCGCCTGATCGATGATATGGTGGCCTCTGCCCTTAAGTGGAACGGCAACTTTGTCTGGGCCTGCAAAAATTACGATGGCGACGTGCAGAGCGATACGATAGCCCAGGGCTTTGGATCCCTCGGATTGATGACCAGTGTGCTGATCACCCCCGACGGGCAGACCATGGAAGCGGAAGCCGCCCATGGAACGGTAACCCGGCATTACCGGGACCACCAGGCTGGAAAACCCACAAGCACTAACCCGATTGCTTCTATCTTTGCATGGACCCGTGGCCTGGAATTCAGGGGTAAAAAAGACGGCAACCAGCCCCTGATCGATTTTTGCCATGCGCTCGAAAAGGTCTGTATTGAAACCGTGGAAAAGGGTAAGATGACCAAGGACCTGGCCGTGTGCATTCACGGCAACAAGGTGGAGCATGGAAAACACTACCTGTATACCGAGGAATTCCTGGATGCCATCGACGAAGGCCTGAAAATAAAATTGAATCGCTGATAACCCAATCTTATGATCCATCTCTGGCAAATCCTTTTTATCCTCCCGTTCCTTTCCGGAAGGGAAGCGTCAGAACCCCATTTGGTAAAATGCAAGGTCGACGCGAAAGTCCTGGACTACACCGCCCTCGACGGCTGCCGGTTCATCCTTGAACTCAAAGACGGCACCCGGTTGATGCCTGTGGAACTGTCGGACAAGGAATTTTTATTCAGCGAGGGCCAGCAGGTTAAAATCACCTATACGGAAGCCAAGGGGGTGGTCTCCACCTGCATGACCTCTGCCGTACCGGTTAAAATCGAATGCATCCAGCAGGTAAAGGAAGGTACAAAACCAGGCCAGGTTTTTATCAAAAAGGAATGCTACGACACGGAGGCCCCGCTCAATGTGGCCTGGCTCAATCGCGTCATCCTCCGCAATAAGGTGATTGACGTCAAGAAAGGATATGAGAATCAGTTGCCTTATTATGTCCTGTATGGAAACGTCAACGTCATGCTGTTTAATTGCACCGGGGGGATCGAATGTGAATATGCACTGACTTCCCTTGGGTCCTGCAGTGAACGCATTGAAAGCCTGTCCAACCTTAAATCCGTCTGGTCGCAAAAATAAAGGCATGATCCACCGGCCTAACGACCCCCTGAATCCGGCCCCCAGCCCGGAGGAAAAGCAGATCGAAAAGACCCTTCGGCCGGCTGCCCTCGAAGAATTCAGCGGGCAGAGTAAAATTGTCGACAATCTCAAGGTTTTTATCCAGGCTGCCAGAATGAGAGGCGAGGCCCTGGACCATGTATTGCTTCACGGGCCGCCCGGCCTGGGCAAGACCACCCTGGCCCACATCATTTCAAATGAACTTGGATCCAGCCTGAAAGCTACCTCCGGGCCGGTCATTGAAAGGCCGGGAGACCTTGCCGGCCTGCTGACCAATCTGAATGCCGGCGATGTCCTGTTTATCGACGAGATCCACCGCCTGAATTCCATGGTGGAAGAATACCTGTACAGTGCAATGGAAGACTACCGGATTGATATCATGATTGATTCCGGCCCAAACTCAAGGAGTGTCCAGATTTCACTCAATCCGTTTACGCTGGTCGGCGCCACCACCCGGATGGGATTGCTCACGGCACCCCTTCGGGCCCGTTTTGGCATCACCTGTCATCTCGATTATTATGATTTTCACACCCTGGTTGGGATCGTGAAAAGGGCGGCAGGCATCCTGGCCATCCCCGTTACCCGGGATGGTGCAGAAGAGATCGCACGCAGAAGCCGGGGAACACCCCGGATCGCCAATGCCTTGTTGCGCCGGGTGCGGGATTTTGCCATGGTCCAGGGAGATGGTACCATTAATATTGAGATCGCCAAGCACGCCCTCATGGCCCTGAACATCGACCGTTGCGGACTCGATGAGATGGACAAAAGAATCCTCAACACCATCATCACCAAATTCAGGGGAGGCCCGGTGGGCCTGAATACCATTTCCACTGCGGTGGGTGAAGAAGCCGGCACTCTTGAGGAAGTCTATGAACCCTTCCTCATCATGGAGGGATTTATTCAGCGAACCCCACGGGGCAGGGAAGCCACGCATAAAGCTTACGAACATCTTGGGATCGCACCACCGGCCGCCGGGGGACCTACTTTATTTGATTGATATGAATAACGAATGGTCGGGGACGGACAAGCATTCCGAAGAATTTATTAATCCGGTCGACAAGACCAAGGTGACCTCCACCCCGGGAAGCCTGCCCTATCCCCATCATGCCGGATCGGCGCTGGTGCGCCCGGAAGATATGGGCAAAGTTCAGGGCTTGGCGCTTCAGGCCATGTACCAGCAGACCGATACCCAACTTCAGCAGATCAGGGAACAAATAGAACTCCTGCTCGCCCAGGGTAAAAACATCCAGACCCGGATCCAGGTCTCCGAACAAATTTACCAGGCAGCCATTGGCTTTGACCCCGTGATCAACCACATCTACCATCTTTACCAAAAAAAATCAGACCAGGCCTGGGCCTTGTCCATGGTGGCCCCGCATGAATGGGGCCGTAAAAAGCCTTATGAATACCTGGCTACGGTCCGCCTGCTCGCAGACCATACCTGGGAAATTTTGAAGACGAGGGAAACGGACGAGGGCTAAAGGTTAAAGGTAAAGGGTAAAAGGTCAAGGGTTAATGGCCTCGTATCTCGAATCTCGTATCTCGAATCTCGAATCTCGAATCTCGCAGCTCTAACCTAACTCAACACCACACTCCATTCCTTACCCCCCAGTTCCACTTCAATATTTTCTTCCAAAGTGGTGGAGAGGGTGAGGCCGACATAATCCACATGAATGGGAAAGGATTTATGCATGCGGTTGACCAGGACGGCGACTTCCAGTTTTTTGGGTAGGGTTTCCAGGATGGGTTTCATGGCGTAAAAAATGGTACGCCCGGTATTGGCTACGTCGTCCACGACGATGATGGTTTTTTTTTCGAGCTGGGTAGGGGTCAGATCAATGGTGATTTCCCGGGAAAGCGGGTCGGCCGGATTCAGTTTTATACGGGTAAGGATCACCGGAAGGTCTGAAAAGCCGGCGATCTCTGATTTGAGGTATTCCGCAAAGCCGTATCCTTTGTTGTTGATCCCGGCCAGGATGATTTCCTTGCTGTCGGTATTGTTTTCCAGGATCTGGATGGCGAGCCGTTTGATTTTTTGCCTGATTTGACTTTCATTCAGGATTTTCATGACTGCGGGGCCTTGATTTTGTAATTTTATGCAAGTTAGAATTTTTAGCCCGGATGCTTTCGATCCTTTTATTTACCCTGTTGACCCTGGGAGGATTTTCCCTGGCCTTTCTGAATTTCAGGAAGATCTACCGTAATATTTGCCTGGGTAAACCGGAAGGCCGTTTGGACCAAAGATGGACCCGGCTGAAAAACATGCTCCTGGTTGCCTTCGGCCAAAAAAAAATGTTTTCCTTATGGAAGCCTGCGGTACTGCATCTGGCGATCTACCTCGCTTTTTTACTCACTCAGATCGAACTGATCGAAATCATTTTAGATGGATTCAGCCATTCGCACAGGGTCCTCGCACCCTTGCTTGGGGGATTTTACACTTTTTTAATTTCCGCGATTGAATTGTTATCGCTTTTTGCCCTGGTGGCTACCGTCATTTTCTTGTACCGGAGAAATATCCTGAGACTCAGCCGTTTTCAGAAACCGGAAATGAAAGGCTGGCCCAGTTGGGACGCAAACCTCATCCTGATTGGGGAGATCCTGCTTGTCCTGGCCATTTTTACCATGAACGGTACGGACCGGGTATTACAGCAGGTGGATCCGCAGCAATACCAGGAGACCGGTTTTTTCCTGGTTTCAGGCTGGCTCGGCCCACTGATGTTTGGGGATTATTCGGCTTCGTCCCTTCACCTGCTGGAACGCGGAGGCTGGTGGCTCCATTACCTCGTCGTGCTCGGTTTTATCAATTACCTGCCAATATCCAAGCACCTTCATATTTTCCTGGCTTTTCCCCAAACCTGGTACTCAAAACTCAAGCCCAGGGGAGAAATGGAAAACATGCCTGTGGTGATGCGCGAAGCCCGTTCGATGCTTGATTTACCGCCTGTCCCGGAGCCCGCCTCCACGGAAAATGAAAGCCCGGAATTTGGCGCCAAAGACGTCTTTGATCTTCCGCGAAGGGTTTTATTGGGGGCCTATTCCTGCACCGAATGCGGGCGGTGTACGGCTGTTTGCCCTGCCAACCTCACAGGCAAAAAACTTTCACCGCGCAAGATCATGATGGATATCCGGGACCGCAGCGAGGAGATAGGCCGGAACCTGGATAAAGGGAAGTTTTCGGTTTCCGGTTACCAGGACGGGAAGTCCCTCTTTTCGTATATCCTCCCGGAAGAAATACATGCCTGTACCACCTGCCAGGCCTGCGTCGAAGCCTGCCCTGTGCTGATCAATCCGATGGAACCGATCCTGGAGTTAAGGCGGCATGAAATCCTGAGCCAGTCCGCAGGGCCTGCCCAGTGGACGGCTATGTTTAACAGTCTTGAAAACAACGGAAGTGTATGGCCCATGACGGATGCAAGGTCTGCCTGGGCGGAAAAGCAATAGATGGATATGGACAGGATAAAAACGGTTTCGGAATATATTTCGGAAGGGGAGCGGCCGGAGATCCTTTTCTGGGTCGGATGTGCGGGAAGTTTTGATCCCCGCGCACAACAGGTAAGCCGTGCTTTTGCCAGCCTGATGAAGATCGCCGGCATCCGGTTTGCCATTTTAGGGGATGAGGAAAAATGTACGGGTGACCCGGCACGCCGGGCGGGCAATGAATTTCTGTTTCAGCTGCTTGCCCTGCAAAACATTGAAACCCTGAAAAACTATGAAATCACCAAAATCGTGACCACCTGTCCACATTGTTTTAATACCCTCAAAAACGAATACCCTGCCCTGGGAGGGCATTACGAAGTAGTACACCATACCGTTTTCCTGAACGATCTGCTCCGGGATGGTCGATTGAAACTGGCCGGAGAAATTCCCGGGGGAGCCCTGACCTACCACGATTCCTGCTACCTGGGAAGGATAAACGGGATTTATGAGGACCCCAGGGAAATCATGAAACAGATGAATGCGGATATCCGGGAAATGAAACGTTCAAAGGCCGGAGGACTCTGTTGCGGGGCTGGCGGTGGCCAGATGTTTAAAGAGGATGAAGCGGGATCCAAACGGATCAATTTGGAAAGGGTTGAAGAGGCCTTGTCCACCGGCGCCGGGACCATCGTCAGCAATTGTCCCTTTTGCCTGACCATGCTCACGGATGGGGTGAAAGCCCTGGACCAGCAGGAAAAGGTCATGGTTTACGACCTGGCGGAACTCATTCTGCAGCAAAAAAGCCCGTAATTTGCGGGGATACCATGTTGATCAGATTTGAAGATATGCCGGGACATTCCAGGGTTTGGATATTCCAGGCTGAAAGGACCCTGGGAGAAGGGGAGGAAATGATGCTGGACATCCTGATCCGCAACTTTTTGGAGGACTGGACCAGCCATCAACGGACCATCCGGGCCAGCTATGAAATCCGCCATCACCGGTTTGTGATCCTTGCGGTCGACGAAGACCAGGTCGGAGCCAGCGGGTGTTCGATCGATAAATTGTTCAGGTTCGTCCAATCGTTGGAATCTGAACTGGGCTTTGTTTTGTTGGATAAACAAAAGATCGCGCTGCAGCAAGCCGGGGAAATTGTCAGTGTGCCCTTGCACACCCTGAAAGAGAAAGTCAGGGCGGGGGAAATGGATAAGGAAGAAAAGTATTTTGACCTGATGATTGCCCAAAAAGAAAGTCTGGGAGAGTTCCTGAAACCACTTTCTTCCGGTTGGCTGGCCAGGCATTTATCAAATGAATTCAAAGACCATGCTCGGTAAAGTAAAACTGTTTTTCGGAATCGAAGGCCTGAAAGTGGATCTCGAAGTCCCCCTTGCATTCAAGGCGGAGGACAAAGTGATCCAGGGCATTTTAAAACTCCATTCCAAAGCGCCGCAAACCATCCGATCGATCGAAATAAAACTCGTGGAAACCTATCACCGAGGCAGGGGCCAGGAAAAGCGGACCAACGATTATGTCTGGGGAAGGATTGCCTGGAATGAATCCCTTGAAATTCCGGCCAACGGCGAAAAAATCATTGATTTCCGGTTGCCGGTGGAACCCCAGTTGTCAAGCATTGAGAAGATGGCCGGCAAATCCGCCGTCCATCATAAAATTGCCAGCTTCGCGCGCCTGCTTAAAAACGCAAAATCCGTTTTTCATGTCGAAGTTTCCGCCAAAGTGGAAGGCACGGCCCTCAATCCCGGAATCAAGAAGGAGATCAAGCTGATCAGTGCCTGACGACCGGAGTCCCGGATCGAAACCCCGGACCGGGCGCGTGGGGAAGACTATTGTTTTTTTAAAGAATCCGGTGGCATTGCCGGATCCAGGGAGGGCAGGGTGTATGCTTTGTCCTTTTTGCCAAATACCGAGACGTTGACATAGCGTTTGGGATTCAGGCGGAGATCCTGGAGCAGCAGTTCCAGTTGCCTGGCTGTGTTGGACAGATTCTGGTAAAGTTTGGGGTCATCCAGGAGTTTGGCTACGGTCCCGTCACCCGTACTTGCCTTTTTGATGAGGGTCTGAACTTCGCCCAGTGCGGCATCCGCATTTTTCAGCGTGGTTTGAAGATTTTCAATCGCCACTTTACTCTCGGCCAGGGTTTCATTCAGGGCTTTGACCGACTGGGAGGGATCGGCCTTGTTCAGTCCGGTACTCATTTCGTCCAGGTTCTTAAGGATGCTGGTGATTTCTTTATTGGAGCCCTGGATATTGGCGACCACGCTTTCCAGGCTGGCGATCATTTTATCCAGTTTGCCGGAGTTCCGCGAAAGGAGGTTGTTGAGCAGGGTAGTGCTGTGGGCCAGGTTGCTGAGGGTTTTTTCAAAATTCTGGACCCCTTCCCGGATTTCTTTTTTTCCCGATTCCCCGGCAATGCTGTCAAACAATTGATTGGCGCTTATTTTGATTTTTTCCAGGTATTGATCGATTTCACCTTCTCCGACAAAACTGCCCAAGAGGCTGCGGGAGCTGGGGATCAGGTAATCCCCGCTTTGGGCGCAATCCGCGTCGCATTTGCCGGACAATAAAATCTGGACGGCCTTGCCTCCCATAACTCCCAGGCTGATAAGTTCCGCTTTCGAATTTTTCGGGATTTTGATGTCCTTGTTGACTTCCAGGATCACGATCGGCGTGGTGTTGTCGGCCGGATCCAGGTAAATTTTATTGACCGCCCCCACCTCGTACCCATTGATCATGACGGGGTTGGAGACCTGGAGTTGATCGATGTTCTCGTATTTGACATAAAAATACTGGCTCCGGGTCAGCAGGTTTTTCCCTATGATGAATTTATAGCCAAGGATGAGAATGGTGATCGCAACAATAGCCAGGATGGCAATTCGGGTTTCTTTTGACATAAAAACGCAAAGATATCAGTAAAAACCAAAAATCTATCATGGTATTCGGGAGCTGGAGAAGCGGGGAACAGGGACAGGTGGCCAGGCTTAAAAGGCAAGGAGTCCGCTCTGGCGGCAATGTCCTATTTTTGCAGATGTTAACAAGCTTATTATTCTATCGTTAACCTTGGGACAATACCGGCCTATCCTTCGTTTTATCCGTTGATCGTGAAGTTATTCTGGTCTTTTATTTGCGTTTTCCTCCTTTATCCCGGACTGCCGGTAATGGGCCAAAACCAGCCGTTGACCGGGCGTCCGGCTATCCAGGATACGGTACCGAAGCCCGATTCCCTGGATGTCCTGATTTCCAAAGACGCGCCGGATGCCGATGTGGTTTACAGCGCCCAGGACAGTTCCTACCTCGATGCCAAGGAAAAAATATTTCACCTTTTTGGCGATGCCAAAGTGACCTACCAGGACTATTCTCTGAAAGCGGCCCGGATCCGGCTGGACATGGATCACGACATAGCCTATGCGGAAGGGGTTCAGGACAGTGCCGGGAAATGGGTGGGCCTGCCCCATTTTTCGGACGGGGAGCAGGAATTTGATGCCATTCGTATGCGCTATAATTTCAGGACCCGGAAGGGGATCATTGATGAAGTGGTCACCAAATACACCGATGTCTTTATCCGCGGCACGACCACCAAATTCGTAGGGGGGGATCCTTCGGATACCACGCAGACCGACATCGTGTACAACCGCAATGCCATCCTGACCACCTGCAATGCCGAACACCCCCATTTCGGGATTCGAAGCACCAAACAAAAATTTATCAAAGGACGACTGGTGGTGGTGGGCCCTTCCAACCTGGAGATCATGGGCGTGCCCACCCCCCTGTGGCTGCCTTTTGGATTTTTCCCCATCACGGATAAAAGGAGTGCCGGACTTATTATTCCCAGGGATTATGAATACAGTCCAAGCCTGGGTTTTGGCTTGAGGAACGTGGGCTTTTATACCCCGCTGGGCCCGCATTTTGACCTGAGCACCCAGTTTGATATCTACACCAGGGGATCCTGGGGGATCCAGCTGGGATCCAATTATGCCAAAAGGTATAAATTCAGCGGGCTGCTCAACCTGGGGTATTCGGACCGCAGGTTTGAATCCGGGGAAAAAGGAGACCTGAGGATCGAAAAATCCTATACGATCCAATGGAGCCACCGCCAGGCTTCCCAGGCCAATCCCTACCAAAACTTTTCCGCCTCGGTCAATATCCAGACCAACGACTACCAGCAGTTGAATTACAATGATGCAAACATCGTCCTGAACAATAGCCTCTCCTCCAACATCAACTACAACCGGACCTTCCCGGGCAAACCTTTTTCCTTTTCCGCTTCCATGAGCCATTCGCAAAACACCAGGGATAAGTCGGTGATCGTGAGCCTGCCCAATTTTAATTTCCAGATGCAGCGGATCTATCCCTTTAAGCGGAAACAAAAGGCCGGGGATGAAAAATGGTACGAACAGATCACTTTTAATTACAATGCAAATGCCCAGTCCCTCATCCGCACGACCGATACCGCCCTTTTTTCCAGCCAGTCCCTGAACAATTTCATCAACAGCTTTGGCGTCCGGCAAGTGGCCTCCTCCGACGTCAATTTCAGGGTGCTGAAATATTTCAACCTGGCCCCGAGCATCAATTACCGGGAAATCTGGAACCTGCAGCAGGTGAACATTACGAATAGGAACGGCAGCCCGGACACCCTGCAAAGGGATACCCTGAAGGGATTCAAAGCGGCTCATCTTTTTAATACCAGCCTCAGCCTCAACACGGCCATATTCGGTACGGCGGTGTTCAAGAAAGGATTTATCCGGGGACTGCGCCACACCATCCGGCCCGGCATTTCATTGAACTACACGCCGGAAAACAATCCTTATACCGGCTTCTATGAAACCCGGACGGGACGGAGGTATTATTCCATTTTTGAAGGCATGACCTATAATGAAGTGCCTACTTCGGGCAGGCAACTGGGCATCGGATACTCCATCACCCATATTTTTGAAGCCAAGTATTTCAGTAAGAAGGACTCGGCGGAAAAGAAGTTCAAACTGTTTGACAATGTTTACATGTCCGGTTTTTACAATTTTGCTGCCGATTCCTTCAAGTGGTCACCCATGTCGGTCAGCGGCGCGACACGGATATTCGGCGGCCTGACCAATTTGAGTATCGGTGCGTCCTTCGATTTCTACCGGGAAGACGATGCGGGCCGGCGGATCAATGAATTGCTGGTCAAGACCGGAGGGGGCCTGGCCCGGCTGCAGGATTACGACATCGGGCTGAGTTCTAATTTCAGTTTCCAGGATGTAAAAAACCTGATCAATAAGTGGAAAGGCCAACCGGCACAGGAACCCGAACCTGAACCTGACAATGAAGATGAGTTGCCGGCACCACAGAAGAAAAAACGGGAGAATCCCGAAACCTTCTGGGATATGTTCAAAGGCTTTTATTTCAATCACAACTTCGCCCTGGGTAATATCATCGACCCCGTCACCCGGGAAGAAAAATTTGGGGTCATCGCCCATACCCTCAGCACCCAGGGCAATATCGAGCTCACGAAGAACTGGGCGGTCAGGGTGGGAAATATTGGTTATGATTTTAAATCCAAAGACCTGACCTATCCGGATTTCGGGGTCACCAGGAGGCTGCATTGCTGGCAAATGAATTTCAACTACCAGCCGGTACGAGGCACTTATAGTTTTAATATTTACGCCAATCCGGGAACCTTCAGCTTCTTAAAATTGCCTTACCGCAGGAACCGGTTTGATCCGCAGAATGATTTGTAGAAATCAGCTATCAGTGATCAGCCATGATCTATTCAACCAACAGTTTGTTTCCGCCGAGAATCTGCTTCCCCGACCTGACCCGGAATGTATAAATTCCCGGATGAAGTCCTTTGGTCAAAAAACGGGAGGGAGCTCCGGCCAGCGAATAGACCCGGACCAGTCGTCCGCCGGGATCAAACAACTCAAGAGTACCGCGGTTGAAGTCACCGGACAGGTCGATGCTGAAAAAATCACGGGCCGGGTTGGGATATGCCTTGATCAAAGGCAAAGCGCCAGGTAACACGATATCTTTTGAAGGCGTGGAAGCATCAAATTCGAATTGAGCGATGCCTGCGCCTGGTCCTTCAGCAGTGACATAATCAAAGGGCCCGGCCGCAAACAATTTGTTTCCCCATTTGGCAATTTTAAGGCCACCGGGAATAACCCCGCTTCCCAGCTCATTCCATTCCATGCCATCGTAGAACGCGATATGGTTCACGGTTTTATTTCCTGCTTTTTGGAAGAAGCCGCCGGCGATCAGGCCGTTTTGGTGCGGCACAATATTGTTTACATACACGGTCCTCCCGTCAGCGGTCAGGGGTTCGCCGACGGCTATCCATTTTTTACCGTCCCATTTCAGTATCCCCACGGATTCGCCCATTCTTTCAAGACGGAGGATGCCCCCGATGTAGAGGTCATCTCCGATTAATTTGACGCATCTGGCGGAGCCCTCGATGCCGATTTCATGGTTGTCTCCGATGCCTGACCATTTGTTATTGGTCAGGACCGCGAAATTCTGGTAAAACTTGTCATCCACGCTGTTGAATTCGCCGGCCACATAGATCTTGTCCCCGTCCACTTCCATATCATAGACCGCACCGGGAATTCCGAACACATATTCAATGCCCTGGCCCAGGGTTTCCCAACGCTTGGTGATCAGGTCAAACCGGGCGATGGAATTTGCGGGTAAAGCATAATTTTCAGCATCGCCTACCACTTTAAAATAACCACCGACATAGAGGTAATGTCCGACCTTGGCCAGGGCCTTTACATGAGCGCCCGCAACGCCACCTACGCCAATGCCTATGGGGGACCAGCTGTTGCCATCCCACTTCGCCACATGAAAAGCTTCCGAGGTGCCTGCAATTCCAAAATATCCGCCTACATAAATATCGTTGCTGTCCACTAGGATGCTCAGGACAGTACCCCGGATGCCATTGTTGTACCCGGTGCCGAGGGATTCCCATTTATTCCCGTTCCATTGGGCGATATTCCTGGTGTATTGGCTCCCCGCGACAGAAAAACTGCCTCCTGCGTACAACCCTTTTCCAGCCGGCTCCAGGACGTCAATATTTCCATCGTGGATCCCCTGGTTGGCCCCCCCGTCATCCAGCAATTTCCATTTTGAATTTTGCAAGTCCCATTCGACGACGTTTACGGGGAAAAGGTCTCCCGCTTTCGTAAAACTGCCGCAGACATACAATTTATTGTTGATCAGCTCTACCCCGAAAACGTTTCCCGGTAAGAATTCATTGGCGGCGCGTCCCAATCCACCAAGGAGTTGCCAGTTGCCCCCTTCCAGCCTTGCAAGGGAGGCAAGGGTATAGCCCAGGGTGTCAAAACTGCCCCAGGCGTAGATCGTGTCTCCGTAAACCTGAAACTGGGAGATATAGGTGCCAAGCCCTTTGGGTCCGGCCACCGGCGTCCAGGTGCTGCCGTCCCATTTCCCGATCCGGGTCGTTCCTTTTTGATCATTGGTATTAAAATAACCCACAGCAAGCAGCTTCCCTGCATGGTCAAACCTCAGGTCGTTGACAGGGTTTTCGGCGTTACCGATGGCAATCCAGTTTGTTCCATCCCATTTGGCAATATTTTTTGCCGGCACTCCCCCGGCCGTGGAGAATATTCCTCCCGCGTAAAGATCACTGCCCTTGGCCGCAAAACTATAAGCATAGACCGGATCGGTATCCGAAGAGCCCCGGAATCCCCCATCAAATGATTCCCAGATCCCGGTGGCCGGGTCCCAGGCGGTGATGCCGTTGGCCAGGCTGTCCCCGGCATACTGGAAGTGGCCTCCTATATAAATTTTCTGCTGGTGTGCAAACAAGGCCCAGACAGCTCCCCTTCCGATGATGGTGTCATTATTTATAATAAATATCCTTCTGACCCCATTGGCGCTGTCCGGTCCGAGGGTATTCCACTGGTTTCCGTCCCAATAAGCCACGCCGTTCACGGTTTTGGATCCCGCCTTGGAAAACTGGCCCCCGATATACAATCTACCATCCAGATACGCGATGGCTTCCACCTGGGGGACATCTCCGGATACCCCATTCTCCGGCCCCACTCCCAAAGAAGACCATTTTTGGCCGTCCCATTTAGCAATGCCATTGGCTTCAACCCCCCCGGCCGTTTTAAACTGGCCCCCAACGTACAAATTGGTGCCGTCGGTGGCGGAAACGAAAATGGAACCGGTAATCCCAGGTACGGTAAAATCCCTGCTCCATTGCCCAGGCAAAAGGGATTGCCTCAACTCCAGGGCCTTACCGTTTAAGTCAACCGGATCCTGATGGTATGGCAGGGATTTAATCCGGCTTTCCTCGTATTGGTAAAGGCCTTTTTGTGTAAAGGCCAGGTGGCTTGCAGCGAAAACCAGTACAATAATAAAAAGGGGCCTCAGGTCCGGTCTTATAAACGATTTGGTATTATGGGATAAAAGCAGTTTGATGTATTTCTTCATAGTTGCAAAGTAATGAAAAATCAGTGCCCCGGTTTAGGACCGGATAATTTCGTTTTTATGCGAGTTGAAACCTTCCAGGTCTTGTTATCAAGCAAAAAGACCTGCAGTTTGATATGCACCCGATACTGGTGATTTGAATCCTCCAGGTGATCTACAAATCGGAAGATGTAGTATGAGCAGGAGGATTGGACCCTCCTGTTTTTTCAATTCCCTTTATTCTCAGTACCGCCACATTCATGGACACCATCCATCCTGTAAAAATCAACATGGCTATTTTTTGAAGAAGAGGCAGGGAACCGGGCATCAGGCCGGTCTGGTAAACGATATAGGTGATGGCCCCTGTAAAAACACTTAAGCCTCCCCAAAAACTGAATTTGGTGTATCCCTGCCGATACAAGAGAGGGCAGATGGCCACAATGGACAAGCCCAGTAATGCCCCGGCAAAATTTATGACCTGGTCATGCCAGGGGGAAAAGAGGAAAACCGTAAGCGCCATTCCGGAAATGCCGGGTAGAACCATGATCTGCGCCCGCCAACGCGATAAGGAAAACAGGGATGGAACGCTTAGCCATGCAAGAATAAAACCAACAGCCAGCAAACCGGTGGCAAGCATGGCCCAGGGACGCGCCGAGTTCGTTTCCCCATTATAAGTCGTGGGGGCATACAGGTCGCACCAATAATTTTCCAGCCATTGAAAGGCCTGCGATCCGGGTTGGGAATCGCTTCCCCCGGGATATTGTTGAATTCCCAGGATCCCAAAAAACAAAAAGGACCCGATGCAAATCAGGGAAAGGATGGACAATTTCCTGGAACTTATACCTGCCACTGACTCTTGACTCTTGACTCTTGACTCTTGACTCTTGACTATTGACTATTGACTCCTGCCTCCTGCCTATTGCCTTTCCTCCAAAGTTCTGTTTTCCTGTACCTCTCTGATCTCCGCATCTTTTCGCAGTTGTTCCATCAGTGATTTCTCTTCCCCCGGCATGACCAGGCAGGTAACCAGCCAGTATTGACGGGTCGCAGGATCGAGGCGTCGTACCGGCATCATGTCCTGTTCACTGAATTTTTGCAGGATGTTTGACAAGGGCACTCCCTCCTCCAGCAAGAGGATGAATTCTTTCTTTATTCTCGGATCGATCCATTTGGCCCAGTTTTCCCCCATTGCCCATTGATCCAATTCCTCCGTGATCTTTTGAAGGGGTGCCGGGAAGATAAAATTGGTAAATATCCTTTTTGGCTTCCCGTCTATATAATATCGCAACTCCGTGGAAGGCGCATCCGCCACCGGCTCCCGGTATTCTTCCTGGTATTTTTCCAATCCCATTTTTTCAAGCTTCGAGCGAAGCGAAGCGATATCGGCTTTGTTGAGCTGCAGGGTATGGAGACCGCTGATTTTCATATTTTGTTTGGCATCCATTTTCATGAGGCCATCCCGGTAAACGGTCAGGCGGTAAACCGGACATAGGCCAAAACAGGGGGATTTGTCCATTTCGATTAATTTCTCACCCTGGGCGGCCGCGGATTGTGTTTTCCGGGTACAAGTAATGGCCATCACCATCAACGGAAGCATCAGTATGGATCTATTCATATCAGGGTTTAAAAAATTTGATCGTCCTCCTTTCCTTATTATAACGCAAATTAATGAAGTAAATTCCTGGAGGCCAGTTTTTCGCCGGGATTTCAGCATGGTCTATAATTTCCACACGATATCGATAGACATACTGGCCCAGGCTGTTGGATATGAGCAGGTCGATCGGTGAATCGGGTACCTCCTTTGCCTGGATCACCAGGAGGCCTTTTGATGTCCGATATTGAACCTGGATTCCGGAAAGGCTGACCGGAGAGGTCCCGGTAGGGCAGGCCGCCGCAGAATTCATCAATCCGGGCCGGAAGGCAGCAAGGACGGAATGCATTCTTTTTACCTGTTCGGCCGTAAACAAATCGAGGCAATAATCGTCCGTAAAATCCATAAAGTTCATAAACATATTGCTGTTGCCGCACGAACGCTGAGGGTATTCCGGGCAGCCAAAATAAGGGCCGTCCTGGACCGGGGTATCGCTTATGCCGTCATCCTCCGTACATTCTCCGATCGTCGTGCCCCAGGTATGTTTCAGTCCCAGGTAATGGCCCATCTCATGCACGAGGGTCCTCCCGAGCAGGTTACGGCTGAAATCGGTGCCCCAGCGGCCCGGATCGATGACGATGCCATCTTCAGCTGGACTGAATGCCGTTCCCCCGATCGTGCTCCTCCCATAAGCGCCATCCATCTTTCCAATCCATATATTGATGTAACGCTGGGTATCCCAGGCTGAACTGCCGCCCGCCTGGTCATAATGAATGAGGTACCTCCCTTGACCATCCCGAACGGAGCCGATCCCTGCAGTCGGGGTCTGGGTACGAAGGATGCCCGTATGGGTTTGGCCGGATGGATCGAAGAGGGCGAGGCAAAACCGGATCTCCGGATTTCCTGTCTTGTCCCTGAATTCGGCGGGTACGCTTTTGCGTCTCGTGTATGAATTGTTGAATTCAAGGTTGAGCCGGTCGATCTGTCGCTTGATTTCAGCATCAGGTATGTTTTCTTCCTGGCGGTTCCAGACCACATGAACGACCACCGGGAGGGCCTTGTCGGATCTGATCTGAGGTTGTAGAGGATAATACGGATGGGGGGTGCCTGACAGAATGGGTATGGCATTGTCGGTTTCGCAGCGAACAGACTGGGCAGGGGATAAATTGAAGAAGTGGAGCGCGAACAGCACCTTTGCCAGGAGTGAAAAGGTGGCCGGGCCGGCCCTTGCATTCGATCTGTTCATGGAGAGGTAAAGATAAGGAGATGAGAGTAAGTCAGGGGGGGCCGAAGACACGCAGACAGGGGGTGTCTCGAAGACACGCAGACAGGGGGTGTCTCGAAGACACGCAGACAGGGGGTGTCTCGAAGACACCCTCTGTCTTAATCCCCCCCCCGCCTTATCTTTGCACCTGATGGACACGATTCGGGTAGGGATTGCCGGCCATGCCGGTTTGTTTGAAATTAAATTAAGTAAGAAGATTAAGGATTGCAGGGAATACCTGGATCGATTGCCCTCTCCAAGTACATTGGTTTCCTACCCTTTTCTGACTTCCATCGAACGTTGTCCTCCGGTCGGCTTGCAACCCGCCTATGCCGTTCTCCTGGACGGGTCCGGGAAAACGGTGGGTTTCTTTTATTTCCAGGTCATTTATTTCAAGGCTTCCCAAAGCATCCGGTTCAACCAGGATCAGGATTTTTTCTGCCGCCTGCATAAAAGCTTAAAGGGCATGGTGGCCAACCTGGTGGAATTCAACACCCTGGTGGGGGGAAATTTGTTGCTCAGCGGTCCTTATGGTTGTATCCTGGATCCGGTATATGTTTCTAAACAGGGCCTCATCTATCAACATGTCCTGGAAGAAATGCAGGGCTGGTTGCGTTCCCGGGGAGTTGAAACCAGCGTCACCCTGGTCAAGGACTTTCCGGAAAGGGATAAATATTTTGAAGAAAGCACCTATCACTCTTTTGAAGTGGAGCCCAATATGATTTTGAGCCTTGGCCCCTGGGATCAATTTGAAGATTACCTGGATTCCCTGTTGTCCAAATACCGGGTCCGGGCCAGAAAGGCAATGAAAGCCGGCGCCGCCCTTCAAAAGAAAGAGCTCTGTGAGGAGGAAATTGCCGCCATGAACGGGCGTCTCTTCGACCTTTACCGGTGCACGGCTACCGGGGCCGACTTTAACCTTTTGGATCTGGATCCCATGTATTTTCTGGAACTGAAAAAAAACATGGGTTCCTGTTTCCATCTTTATACCTATAGCCTGGAGGGCCAGCCCCTAGCTTTTTATACGGTGATTGAGGATGGGGAATTCCTGGAAGCCCACTACCTGGGAATCGATGAAGTGCTAAATAAAAAATACCAATTGTATCTCAACATATTGCTCGACCTGATCCGGTGCACCATACAAGGCCGGAAGAAATCCATCCGGTTTTCACGCACCGCCCTGGAGATCAAAAGCAGTGTGGGGGCGATTGCACATCCCCTCACCTGTTATATCAAACACCGGAAAGTGATCAACAACACTTTCGTGCCTTACCTGGTGGATTTTTTGAATAAGAAGAAGGAATGGGTGCCGAGACATCCGTTTAAACAGCCTTGATCCACAGCCTATACTGACTACTGACTACTGACTACTGATTACTGGTATCCCATCTTCCGGTACGCCTCATGCAGCGTGGAAATCTGTTCGTAGATGGAGGAAGACAGATCGGATTCGGAATATTCGAAAGTGGTGGCGGGGGGAAGGGAATTGAACGGGTCTGTTTTCCGGGAAGGTTGGAATAAAAACAGGGAACTGACCAGGAGGATTCCCGCAAAGCTGGCCGCCATGGCCATCCAGCCACTCAGCCTGAAGGGTTGACGGCTGGAGGGTCGATCCAGGCGCTTGGACAGTTCATCCCAGGAGCCGGCCGAAGGTTGGATCCGGATAGATCTGGATTTTTCACGGAATTCGGTTTCGATATGATTTGGTGTCATGATTTGTTTTGTGTTTTTGTCTGTTTTTCCAATATCAGTTGTTTTAATTTTTTCTTTGCCAGGATCAGTTGCGACTTGGAGGTATTGATGCTGATGCCGAGCATCACCGCAATCTCCCGGTGTTTGAGCTCTTCCATGACATACAGATTGAATACGGTCCGGTATCCATCCGGCAGCTGGTCCAGCAGGGGGATGATCTCGGAGCCTTCCAGTTCAAACTGCCGCAGGTCGGTATCTTCCTGGATCAGGGGAAGTTTTTCATCCAGTTCAGACTGGGGCAGCCTCTTTTTACGCAGCCACATCAGGGCCTCGTTGACCATGATTTTTTTCATCCAGCCCTCAAAACTTCCCCTCCGGTCGAATTGCCTCAGGTTGCGGAAGATCTTGAAAAATCCTTCGATCATCACATCTTCCGCGTCTTCATCGCTGCGGATATAGCGGCGGCAAATTCCCAACAGGATGGGCGCGTACCGGTCGTATAAGGCCTGTTGGGCTTTCCGGTCTTCTTTAAGACATTGTTCCAGCAACTGGTCTGTATGTACCGCTGATGATCCGATGGCTTTTTTTATTAAAGATGCGAATTTTGTGGTTTCTGGTGGGTTCGCACAGGGCTTTGGTGCTCACAAAGATGGTGTCCCACAAAGACGCGAAGACCACGAAGCATGTTGATTTTAAAGTAATTATGCTCCCTTGGCCTTTTACCGTTTACCGTTGACCCTTTACGTGGTTCTCACGAGTGTCCCACAAAGATGGTGTCCCACAAAGACGCGAAGACCACAAAGCAGGTTGATTTTAAAGTAAATTATGCTCCCTTTGCCTTTTACCGTTTACCGTTGACCCTTAACGTGGTTCTCACGAGTGTCCCACAAAGATGGTGTCCCACAAAGACACGAAGGACACGGAATAGGTTGATAATTAGTAAGTTGTAAATAAGGCGACTGATAATGGGATTCGCTGCCCGGCGATTTAATTCCATTTTCTGAACCGCAGAGGGACTCAGGGTTCGCGGAGCAAGGAATTAATTCTTCCGGCATCGGAGATGCATGACCTTATTGGTAAAAAATAAGAACAAAACAAT
>Ga0209096_1002147_pt1 | contig 19638 bp, 9 predicted proteins | sample AD_UKC034_MetaG_FD_184407 | JGI IMG/M metagenome (GOLD analysis project Ga0209096, IMG submission 184407) | Active sludge microbial communities of municipal wastewater-treating anaerobic digesters from USA - AD_UKC034_MetaG (SPAdes) (version 2) | ecosystem: Engineered > Bioreactor > Anaerobic >... | reverse complement strand
AGACCAGCCGGCTGGCGCCCGCGCCCACGGCCACGGCCGCGGCCACCTGGTCGGCGTTGACGTTGTAGGAGTGGCCATCCAGCCCCAGCGAGATGGGGGAGATCACCGGGGTGACGCCGTCGGCCAGCAGGCGCAGCAGCGGCTCGGCCTGCACCCCCGTCACCCGGCCGACGAAGCCGATATCCACCCCGTTGGGGCGCAGCGGCTCGACACGCACCAGACCCAGGTCCACGCCGCTGAGGCCCAGCGCCTGCACGCCGCCGTTGACCAGCCAGCGGACCAGCCGGGTGTTGACCAGCCCGCTGAGCACCATCTCCACCAGGCGCAGGCTGTCGGCTGTGGTGACGCGCAGGCCGTCGACGAACTCGAAAGGCACGTCCAGGCGGCGGTGCAGGTCGCCGATCTCCTTGCCGCCGCCGTGGACGACGATCACCGGCGCGCGCCGGCTGAGCTCAGCCAGCGCGGCCACAAAGCCGGCCAGAAAAGCGTCGTCGTCGATCTCGTTGCCGCCGACTTTGAGGAGGAGGGGGGGTGGGAGGGGTGTGTTCATAGCGATAGTTGTGAGCAACCCGTAACTCGTAACCCGTAACACGTAACCCGGAGCCGGAGCTCTTTGGGCGCGTATTCCGGGTTACGTGTTACGAGTTACGGGTTACGTGCCAAGTCCCATCGTCTCCGCCACCCCAAACATCACATTCATGTTCTGCACCGCCTGACCCGACGCGCCTTTGATCAGGTTGTCGATGGTGCTGGTGACGATCAGGGTCGGCGTGCCGGGCACGAAGGTCAGGCCGATGGCGCAGCGGTTGCTGTACACGGTGTGGTGCAGGGTGGCGACCTGGCCGGCTGGCAGCAGGTGTACGAAAGGCTCGTCCGCGTACATCTCAGCATAGGCCGCGCGCACCGCGGCCTCGTCCACGCCGGCCGGCAAGGTGACGTAGAGGGTCGACAGGATGCCGCGGCTGACTGGCAGCAGATGGGGCGAGAACACGATGCGCCAGTCTGCCCCGACCCCGTCCAGCGTCTGGCGCTCTGCGTTCAGCTCCTGCTCCATCTCCGCGATATGGCGATGGCTGTAGCCGATGCTGTAGGGGGAGAGGTTTTCGTTGGCCTCGACGAAGCTGTTGCTGAGCTTGGCTTTGCGGCCGGCGCCGCTGACCCCCGACTTGCTGTCGGCGATCACCTGGCCGGCCAGCCAGCCGGCGCGCGCCAACGGAGCCAGGCCGAGGATGACGCTGGTGGGATAGCAGCCGGGGTTGGCGACCAGATCGGCCGGCGCGATGGCGGCCCGGTGCAGCTCCGGCAGCCCATAGACAGCCTGGGCCAGCAGCGCCGGCTCGCTGTGGGGGACGCCGTACCACTGTTGATAGACCGCGGCGTCGTGCAGGCGAAAGTCCGCGCTCAGGTCGATAACTCTGGCGCCGGCCGCGTGGGCCGCGGCCACGGCTGGCATGGAGGCCGCGTGGGGCAGGCAGAGAAAGACCACATCTGCCCGGTCCAGGGGCGCCTCGGCCAGGGCCAGCAGCGGATCATCCCACGGGCAGGGGAAGACGTCGCTCAGCCGCTGGCCCGCCGAGTTTTCGCTGGTCAGCCAGGCGATGGCCGTGGCCGGATGGCTGTGCAGCAATTTATAAAGTTCGATACCGGTGTATCCGGTGACGCCGATGACGCCAGCTTTGATCACAGGTCTCTCCTTCGACTATCGAAGTCTTGGGGTCACTACTTGGGCGCCCAACGCTTGGATTTGGCTAGAATCAAGCGCCCAGGGCCGATGGCTGAATAGCAACGTCTTGGGTCGATGCCAACAAAAAAAGCCCTCCATCTGGAGAGCTTTGCTGCCGCGGTCGCCGTCGATCTCGGCCCAAGCGCAACTATCCAGACTTGCGTCCGGGGCAGTTGGCAGGCCTCCTGGCGGTGAACCGTGAGAAAATCATGGCTACATGTATAGCACAAAAGCGATCTGATGTCAAACCGGCTGACGTTTGGCCAGGGAGAGCTTGCGCTTCTTTTTGGCCGGTTGATCCACGGAAGTCTCCAGCAGGGCCCGCTCCCGTTTGCCTTTGACCTGGGCCACGACGCCGGCGGCGATCTCCCGGCCACGCGTCAGGGCATCGTCGAAGAGTCGCTTCATGTCCTGCTTGCGCAGCTTTTCGCCGGTGACGAAGTAGTGATAGACCGCCTGGCCGGTGGCGTAGGTGCCGGCGTAGGCGACCGATGTTTTGAGCAGCACGCCCAACGGCAGGAAGCCGACCAACTCGCGCGCGATCTGGCGCCACATGAAGCCCGCGCCCACCACCCCGGCCACCTTGGGAACGATCTCGGCCAGCGAGCCGGTTTCGCCCATCAGGATCCCCAGTTTGTAGGCCATCACCACTTGATTCTTGGTCAAAATGAGCATGTCGGCCACGGCGAAGGGAATGCCCAGCCCCGGGATCATCTCGGCCAGGCCGGTGCCGGCCGCATAGCCCGCGTTGACCCGGCTGACGCTGGCGATTATCTCATGGGCTACGGCCGGCCGCAGGCCGGGAAAGGCGCGGCCAGCCGCCAGCTCACGTCCGTCCAGCAGATGCAGCAGGGCCGGCAGCAGTGCTTCCTTGACCTGCTTCTCATCGGTCAGGGCGCAGCTCACGACGCGCGCCAGGTCGTTGGCTTGCCAGTCCGGGCCAGCATGGACCGCCGCGCCCACCTGCCACGGCTCTTGCACCACCAGCAGCGGCGCGGGCTGGGCCAACAACGCCGTCAGGCTGTCGCTGTGCAGCTCCTGGGCCTCGTCCAGCAACACGATGCGCAGGTCGTAGCCGGCCAGCGCGGCCACTTGCTCAGCGTGCAGCGGCAGGCGATAGCAGGGCAGCGCGGTCACCACCTGCTGGGCGCTGCGCGGGCCATGCTGCAACAGGCCCTGAAACGCGGAGGTCTTGCTGTCCGAGCCGATCAGCGCCAGGCGGGGCGTCTGTTCGGCGTCGGCCAGGATCGACCGGACGTCGATCTCAGAGAAGGTCTTCCACAGGGGTCCAAGTTCAGTCAGTTGTGGCATGGATGGTCTTTCCAGCAGGCGGAAGCAAGCCTGTCATCTCCTGCTTCGCCGGGACAGATGTCGCTTTCAGGCGGGGGCCTGGCGGTCCAGCGCGGCCTGCAACTGCTCTTCCAGCAGGAATTGATCCTGCAAAGGGGGCAGGCCCAGCACCGCCTCGTTGGCCGGATCTGGCTGGCCCGCGGCGTCGTCGGGATAATAGCGCAACAGCAGGGCCCGTCCCAGCCGCTGCGACGGCTCGAAGGCTGCCAGCCGGTGCAGGGAAACGGGGCGCGGCCGGCGCAGCGGCGTGATCAGCGTCACCTGCGCATCGTCCAGCGTCACCTTGGACCAGCCGCGCGGCACGGAGATCAGGCTCATGACCAGCACCAGCGCCAGAAGCAGCCACTTGTCGGCCGCCGGCGCCAGCAGCGCATCGACCAGAATGGCCAGCGCCAACAGCACCGGCAGGCTGTAGAAGAACTGAAAGCCGGGCTGAACGCGAAAGACCACGGGGCTCGGATTGGCCTCGGCGCTGCCCGGGCCGCTCGGTTCGGCGTCGCCGCGCCCGTCGCTCATGTCAATTGCTCCAGCCGGCGCTCGATCGCCTGGCGCACGACGCGTGTCTCGGCCGGCAGGTAGACCGGCGGATTGGCCAGCGTTGCCTCCACCTCGGCCAGCGTGTCCTCGTGGTAGCCGGTTTTGAACGCGGTGAACTTCAGCCCATGCGCGGTGGAGATCACCACGACCCGGTCGCTGCCCTTGATCACCCCCTGGTTGGCCAGTTTGAAGAGCACAGCCAGCGCCACGCCGGTGTGGGGGCAGCAGTACATGCCGGTGCGATCGGCCCGCGCGGCCGCGTTGGCCAGCTCGTGTTCGGTCGCCTGCTCCACGAGTCCATCGAATTCCTGGACAGCCCTGACTGCCTTCTCATAGCTGACCGGATCGCCGATCTGAATGGCCGAGGCCAGCGTGCCCTGCGCCTGGACTGCCACCTTCTCGCGAAAGCCGTCCAAAAAGCTGAGGTAGAAGGGGTTGGCCTTGGCGGCCTGGGCGGCCACCAGGCGCGGCAGCTTGCTGATGATGCCCAGATCTTTGAGCAGCCGCAGCCCCTTGGCCAGGGCGCTGATGTTGCCCAGGTTGCCCACCGGGATGATGATCCAATCGGGCACGGCCCAGTCGAACTGCTGCACGATCTCGATGCCCACCGTCTTTTGCCCCTCGATGCGCAGGCTGTTCATGCTGTTGGCCAGGTAGATGCTGTTGTCCTCGGTGATCTCCTGCACGATCCTCATGCAGCCGTCGAAATCGGTGTCCAACGCCAGCACCAGCGCGCCGTTGGCGATGGGCTGGATGAGCTGGGCCGCGCTGACCTTGCCGCGCGGCAGGAAGACGATGGTGGGGATGCCTGCGGCCGCGCCATAGGCTGCCAGCGCGGCCGAGGTGTCGCCGGTGCTGGCGCAGGCCACGGCCTTGACCGGGCTGGCGCCGCTGCGCATCATCTGGTTGACCACGCTGACCAGCACGGTCATGCCCAGGTCCTTGAAGGAGCCGGTGTGCGAGTTGCCGCACATCTTGACCCACAGGTCTTCGACGCCGATCTGCTGGCCCAGGCGGTGCGCCCAGAAGAGGTTGCTGTTGCCCTCGAACATGGAGACCACGTTGTCGTCGTCGATGCCGGGCGCCACCCACTCTTTTTTGCCCCAGACGCCGCTGCCGTAGGGCCAGTGCGAGCTGGCGGTGCGGGAGTTGAGCAGTTGCATCCAGGCGGCCGGGCCGCGGCTGCGCAGCGCGTCCACATCGTGCGCCACCTCCAGCAGCCCGCCGCAGGTGGGGCAGCGGTAGATCACCTCCAACAGCGACCAGCGGCCCTGACAGCCGCGCACACATTGAAACCAAGCAGAAAATGCCATGATGAATCTCTTGCCGATGTTAGGATCAGCCGGTGGCCATGAGGCGCGCCAGACCGGCTACTGCGCGCTGCGCCTCGTCGCCGCTGGCGCCGCCGTTCAGGCTCAGGCGCTCGGTCATCGCCCGAAAGCGGACGCCGTCGACCTGCTCGACGAGGGCCGTCAGTGTGGCGAAATCGCCGGGCAGGGGCGGCTTGCGCGGGGCATGTTGCACGAAGCCCATGGCCAACTGTCCCAGGGCGTTGGGCAGCAGCTCGTCGTCAGACTGAAAGAGCAGCACCGCGCCGGCCAGGCAATGGGCCAGGTAGGCGGCGGGTGCTTCGCCGGCCGCCTCCATCTGGCGCGCCAGGTTGAGGTGATGGGCCGCGCAGCGCGCGGGATCGTCGGCGATATAGGCGTTGCGCAGCGCCAGTTGCTGCGTGCGGATCGCGGGTTCGGGCATAGCTCTATTCTAGCCGCGTTGCAGTCAGCGGGCAAACCCGGTCTGGCCTGCCAACGGGGCGCTTCCCGCGATGGCGCGGGCAAAGGGCTGGCGATGCCGGTCAACGGTCGCGGTTGCTGTCGGCAGGGCGCGTCCTGGCCGCAGACGGAGTCGAGCCTTCCGGCGGTCGTCGCGTCGCAGACGGAGTCGAGGCTTCAGCCGGGTCAGCGCGCTCGACGCATGTCGGCCGGAACCGGCTAAAGCCTCGACTCCGTGCCGTAATTGGAACTGTGGCGCAGATGGAGTCGAGGCTTCAGCCGGGTCAGCGCGCTCGACGCGCGTCGGCCGGAACCGGCTAAAGCCTCGACTCCGTGCCGTAATTGGAGCTGTGGCTGCTCAGCGCGATGCGATTGACAAGGCGCCGTGGGCGGCCTATAATGAGGCCAGATGTCAACGCGCATTGCGCACAACTGCGACAGCGGGCTCGGTCGGAGACCGGCCCGAGCGCACGCCGCGGCATCTCCGCCCTTTGCGATCTTTGCGTCTTGGCGTGAGACCAAGAGTCCATGCGTGAGAGACCGGCCCGAGCGCACAGCCGTGACAACTCCGCCCTTTGCGATCTTTGCGTCTTGGCGTGAGACCAAGAGTCCTTACGTGAAACAGAAGCTGTAGCAGGAAGGAGGAGGTTGATGAAGCCATTGTTTGTCTTGCTGATCCTGGCGCTGCTGTTGGCGTTGCTCGCCGCCTGCACCGCCCCGCCGCCCACCGAGGAACAGCTACGGGCCTATGCCCAATATGCCGAGTTGCGCGCCACTGACGCAGCCGCCAGTCAGATCATCGCCGCGGCCAAGGCCACTGAGGCAGCCGCGGTGCAGCAGATCGCCCAGGCCACCGCGGCCGCCATCACCGTCACCGCCGCTCTCACCCCCAGCCTGGCGCTCACGTCCACCCTGCCATTCACCGAGACGGAGCATGCCGCGACCATCCCGTCTGTCGTGCTCACAGCCACCGTCGAGATCAGCGCGACCGCGTCGCTGACACCCACAGCCACCGCCACGCTCACACCGACCGCCACGGCCACCGCGTCGCCCACCGTCACGCTCACACCGACCGCCACAGCCACCGCGTCGCCCACATCCACATTCACACCCACGCCGACCGCCACGGCAACGGCGACCGCGCCGCCCACCGCCACAGCCACGCCCACCGCCACCTCCACATCCACACCGACCCCCGCGTCGTCCACTGCCACGGCGACGCTCACGGCGCGGGCCGTGGCCACCCGCGCCGCGACGGCCAGCGCGACCGAGCCCTGGGACGCGCTGCTGGCCGATCTCCCCAGCGCGACCATCACCGCCACGCTGACCGCGCCGACTGCGACCCCCACCCCGGCCGGCCAGGCGGTGGTCACCTCCCAGCAGGCCAACCTGCGCGGCGGGCCGGGTCTGGCCTTCGATGTGCTGGCCACAGCACGGCAGGGGGATGTGCTGAGCGTCTACGGCAGCGATGCGGCGCGGAACTGGTGGCAGGTCTGTTGCGTCGCCGGCCAGGCGGGCTGGATCAGCCGCACCATCGTGCGTTTCGAGGGCGATCCCCAGGCTGTGCCGCTGGTCGGGCCGTTGCTGCCCGATGACCTGAGCGCGGCGTGGGCCATGCGCTGGGAGTGCCACGGTCGGGGCTGTCGCCAGGAGGTATGCACCGGCCAGAGCCAGGCCGCGGCGCAGAGCGTCACCGGCGAGCGCTGGCTGGAGGTCAAACGCAACGCAGTGTGGGATGCCGCCTGCGGCGAGCCGGAGGAGTGGCAGACCCAGGTGGATCGCTACACCGGCCGCGAGCGCGTCGCCGGCAGCGCACCCCTCTTCAACATCTGGCAGGGCGCCAACCCGGGGCCCGCCAATCGCAGCGCCGTTCTGGCCGGCGCGCCGCTGGCGCTGTGGTGTACCGAAACCCGCAAACAGGAGACGCCCCAGGCTGGCGGCTGGACTGCGGCCTTCGAGGGGCAGGCCTGTTATGACACCAAATCAGGGGTTCTGGCGCTGATGCAGTACGTCAAGCGGTGGCTGTTCACCGGCGAGGCCGGCGGCCAGACCTTCGAGCGGGAGTATTTCGGCGACTACGAGGTGATCCAGCAGGTGTTGCTGGAGACCAACGCGCCGCTGAGCGGCCGGCCAGAGTGAGCCGACGCGGCCTCATTGCACGTTGCGATGAACCATGCTATAATGCCGCCCCAGAAATCAATCCCACGAGGATATGCATGGATATCGATCAACTGAGCCAGATGGTAACCTGGCTGGACGAGGAACACCGCCGCGGTCGCGGCGAAAGCGCCAAGCTGCAGCAGCGCATCGACAGCCAGGCCACCGAGATCGTCGAACAGGCCCGGCGCATCCAGGAACTGGAGGGCCAGTTGGCCAGCACCCAGGCCCAACTGGTGCGCTTCAGCCAGGTGGATCAGGCCTTGCAGCAGCTCAAGAACGAGCTGGTGTTGATGTTGCAACGCCAGGAAGAGCAGCGCCTGGCCGATCAACGCGAGAACGAACGGCTGCGCGGCGCGGAGCGCGAGGCGGCCGCGCGCGGCCTGTCCGAGGTGCGCAAGGAGCTGCCTCGCTTCAGCCGCATCGAAGAGGAGCTGCAGCAGCGCAAGGCCGAGGATCAGCGTCTGAGCGAGATCGTGATGGCGGTGCGCCAGCAGGTCAACAGCGTCAACAAGGACATCGACGAACGCACCCGCAGCCTGCCCTTCCTGATGGAACAACGCGCCCAGGACAACAAGCGCATCGCCCAGTTGCAGCAGGAGACGGTGGAGCTGTTCAAGCGCACCGAAGCTGCCGCAGGTAAGTTGCCCTTGCTGGAGGCGGGTATCCAGCGCGTCGAGCGCGGCGTGGCTGCCGTGCAGCCGGTGCCAGATCAGATGCGCAACCAGGTGGCCAGCTTTATCGAGAGCCAGAAGCTGCTGGATGTGGAGCGAGATCGCCAACTGGTCACCTGGCGCCAGGAGTTCGAAGAACAGCGCACGGTGATGGCCGAACAGCAGAAGCGGGTGCAGGGCTTCGAGACCCACATCAACGACAGCAAGCGGGTGTTGCTGAGCATCCAGGGGCTGGAGGAAAGCATCCGACGCGAACAGCACCAGGTGGCTGAGCTGCAGCGCCTGGCCGAGGAGCGTCAGCGCAAGGAATTGGATGCCTTCCTGGCTGAGGACGAGAAGCGCTGGAAGAAACAAACCCTGGAATGGGATCACCGCTGGAGCGAACAGGACAAGGTCAACCGCGATCTGGCGGTGGGCTTCCCGCCGCTGCGCAAGGATATCGAGGGGCTGCGCGGGCTGATCCGTCAGCTCTGGCGGCTGCAAGAGACCTACGCTGCGCACCGCATGCAGGAGGCGCAGCGCTGGCTGGGCTCGTTGGAGAGCGCCTTGGGCGATCCGCCCAAAGAGGTCAGGTAGACGAACAGCAGTTGAAGGCGGTTGCGGTCGGCCAGGAAGGCCCGCAGCCGCCTTTTTCATACAGACTTCGGAGGTGGCCGAGGTCTGGGGTATTTCGTAGCCGCTCTGGCCGCGGTTTTCAGGAGATGGTGGGCCGTTTCCTGAGCTGGTCCAGGTAGCCTGTCTACGCCGGGGCACTCGGCGGGGCGTCGTGCAGTGTGGAGGTGGGATCATGGCGTCAGTTCGTGCTACCAGTCGATCGTGGGCCGTCAGCCTGCTGGCGGCCGGCAGCGCCCTGCTGCTCATCCTCGGCCCGCGCGCGGCGCTCAGCGCCGCGTCCGCCCGCCCCCTTGCCCAGCTTCCTCCGAGCGGCATCTTCCTCAACGAATTCATGCCCCATCCGATCTCGGACTGGAACGACGACGGCGTCGCCGACCAGGGAGACGAGTACATCGAGCTCTACAACAGCAACCCCTTCGCTGTGGACCTGAGCGGGTGGATCCTGGACGGCGGCGAGAGCAGCGGCGCGCAGCCCTACACGCTGCCGCCAGGGACGGTGCTGTCCGGCCAGCATCATCTGGTGTTGTTTGGCCATGACACCGGCATCGAGCTGGACGACCACGGCGGCGCGCTGCGTCTGCTGGGCCCGGATGGGGTTGAGATGGAGAGCACCAGCTATGCCGCGGTGGGCGACGATGTGGCCTACAGCAAGACCACGGACGGCGGCAGCCAGTGGACCACCGGCTATCCGCCCTCGCCAGGGGCGACCAACCTGCCGCCGTCGCCGGTCACGCCGACCAGCACGGGCACAGCCACAGCCACGGCAACCTCCACGCCAACGCCAACGGCCACCGCCCAGGCTGTGGTCGTCAGCCTGAACGAGTTCATGCCCAACCCGGAGCATGTGGACTGGAACAAGGACGGCATCCTGGGCGACGGCAACGACGAGTACATCGAGCTGTACAACGCCAACGACTTCGCCATCGATCTGAGCGGCTGGCAGGTGGATGACGTGGCCAACGGCGGTTCGACCCCCTACACGCTGCCGGCCGGCACGACCATCCCAGCCCGCGGCTTTCTGGCGCTGTGGAGCCGCGACACCGGCATCGGCCTGAACAACAGCGGCGGCGACAGCGTCCGCCTGCTGCGCCCCGACGGCGTCGAGGTGGAAAGCACCAGCTACACCCAAACCAGCGCTGACCAGGCCTACAGCAAGACGGTAGATGGCGGCGACCAGTGGACGCGCAGCTACCCGCCCTCGCCCGGCGCATCCAACCAGCCCGCGCCCACCCCGACGCCCACACCAACAGCCACCCCTGGCAACTATTCCGACGGCGTCAGCCTGAACGAGTACATGCCCAACCCGGAGCATGTGGACTGGAACAACGACGGCATCCTGGGCGACGGCAACGACGAATACATCGAGCTGTACAACGCCAACGACTTCGCTGTGGATCTGAGCGGCTGGCGGGTGGATGATGTGGCCAACGGCGGTTCGACCCCCTACACGTTGCCGGCTGGCACGACGATTCCAGCCCGCGGCTTTCTGGCGCTGTGGAGCCGCGACACCGGCATCGCCCTGAACAACAGCGGCGGCGACAGCGTCCGCCTGCTGCGCCCCGACGGCGTCGAGGTGGAAAGCACCAGCTACACCCAGACGGTGACTGACGAGGCCTACAGCAAAACGGTGGATGGCGGCGACGAGTGGACGCGCAGCTATCCCCCCTCCCCCGGCGCGTCCAACCAGCCGCCGGCCTGGACCGCCACCCCGACCGCCACCGCCGCATCCAGCGCCACCCCGACCGCCACCGCCGCGCCCAGCGCCACCCCGACGGCCACCCCTGGCAACTATCCCGCCGGCATCGGCCTGAACGAGTTCATGCCCAACCCGCAGGAGGTGGACTGGAACGACGACGGCATTCTGGGCGACGGCAACGACGAGTACATCGAGCTGCACAACGCCAACGACTTCGCTGTGGATCTGAGCGGCTGGCGGGTGGATGATGTGGCCAACGGCGGTTCGACCCCCTACACGCTGCCGGCCGGCACGACCATCCCCGCCCGCGGCTTTCTGGCGCTGTGGAGCCGCGACACCGGCATCGCCCTGAACAACAGCGGCGGCGACAGCGTGCGTCTGCTGCGCCCCGACGGCGTCGAGGTGGAAAGCGCCAGCTACACCGCCGCGCCGGCCGACGGGGCCCACAGCAAGACGGTGGACGGCGGCGACCAGTGGACCCTGATCTACCCGCCCTCGCCTGGCGCATCCAACCAGCCCGCGCCCACCCCGACGCCCACCCCCACCGCCACCCCTGGCACTTACCCCGACGGCGTCAGCCTGAACGAGTACATGCCAGACCCGGCCTCCGACTGGAACGGCGACGGCGTGGCCGATCAGAACGACGAGTACATCGAGCTGTACAACGCCAACGACTTCGCCGTCGACCTGAGCGGCTGGCGGCTGGATGACGTGGACGATGGCGGCGCCCGGCGTTTCCTGTTTGGACCCGACGGCAGCCCGCCCTACACGTTGCCGTCGGGCGCGATCATCCCCGCCCGCGGCTTTCTGCTGGTCTTCCGCAGTCAGAGCGGCATCGCCCTGAACAACGACGGGGACTGGGTGCGCCTGCTGCGCCCCGATGGCGTCGTGGTGGAGGAGACGGAGTACAGCAGCAGCCGCGACGACGAGGCCTATAGCAAGACCGTGGATGGCGGCAGCGAGTGGACGCGCAGCTACCCGCCCTCGCCTGGCGCATCCAACCAGCCCGCGCCCACCCCGACGCCCACCCCCACCGCCACCCCTGGCACTTACCCCGACGGCGTCAGCCTGAACGAGTACATGCCCAACCCGGAGCATGTGGACTGGAACGACGACGGCATCCTGGGCGACGGCAACGACGAATACATCGAGCTGTACAACGCCAACGACTTCGCCGTCGATCTGAGCGGCTGGCGGGTGGATGATGTGGCCAACGGCGGCTCGGCGCCCTACACGCTGCCGGCCGGTACGACCATCCCCGCCCACGGCTTTCTGGCGCTGTGGAGCCGCGACACCGGCATCGCCCTGAACAACAGCGGCGGCGACAGCGTGCGTCTGCTGCGCCCCGACGGCGTCGAGGTGGAAAGCGCCAGCTACACCGCCGCGCCGGCCGACGGGGCCCACAGCAAGACGGTGGACGGCGGCGACCAGTGGACCCTGATCTACCCGCCCTCGCCTGGCGCATCCAACCAGCCCGCGCCCACCCCGACGCCCACCCCCACCGCCACCCCTGGCACTTACCCCGACGGCGTCAGCCTGAACGAGTACATGCCAGACCCGGCCTCCGACTGGAACGGCGACGGCGTGGCCGATCAGAACGACGAGTACATCGAGCTGTACAACGCCAACGACTTCGCCGTCGACCTGAGCGGCTGGCGGCTGGATGACGTGGACGATGGCGGCGCCCGGCGTTTCCTGTTTGGACCCGACGGCAGCCCGCCCTACACGTTGCCGTCGGGCGCGATCATCCCCGCCCGCGGCTTTCTGCTGGTCTTCCGCAGTCAGAGCGGCATCGCCCTGAACAACGACGGGGACTGGGTGCGCCTGCTGCGCCCCGATGGCGTCGTGGTGGAGGAGACGGAGTACAGCAGCAGCCGCGACGACGAGGCCTATAGCAAGACCGTGGATGGCGGCAGCGAGTGGACGCGCAGCTACCCGCCCTCGCCTGGCGCATCCAACCAGCCCGCGCCCACCCCGACGCCCACCCCCACCGCCACCCCTGGCACTTACCCCGACGGCGTCAGCCTGAACGAGTACATGCCCAACCCGGAGCATGTGGACTGGAACGACGACGGCATCCTGGGCGACGGCAACGACGAATACATCGAGCTGTACAACGCCAACGACTTCGCCGTCGATCTGAGCGGCTGGCGGGTGGATGATGTGGCCAACGGCGGTTCGACCCCCTACACGCTGCCGGCCGGCACGACGATTCCAGCCCGCGGCTTTCTGGCGCTGTGGAGCCGCGACACCGGCATCGGCCTGAACAACAGCGGCGGCGACAGCGTGCGTCTGCTGCGCCCCGACGGCGTCGAGGTGGAAAGCGCCAACTACACCGCCGCGCCGGCCGACGGCGCCCACAGCAAGACGGTGGACGGCGGCGACCAGTGGACCCTGACCTACCCGCCCTCGCCCGGCGCATCCAATCAGCCCGCGCCTCCCACGCCCACGCCCAGCGCGACCCCGACCGCCACCCCCGCCGTCTACCCCGCCGGCGTCAGCCTGAACGAGTACATGCCCGACCCGGCCTTCGACTGGAACGGCGACGGCGCGGCCGATCAGAACGACGAGTACATCGAGCTGCACAACGCCAACGACTTCGCCGTCGATCTGAGCGGCTGGCAGTTGGATGACGTGGACGACAATGGGCGCGCCGTCCCCAACGGCAGCCCCCCCTACACCCTGCCGCCGGGCACGATCATCCCCGCCCGCGGCTTTCTGCTGGTCTTCCGCAGTCAGAGCGGCATCGCCCTGAACAACGACGGCGATTGGGTGCGTCTGCTGCGTCCCGATGGCATCGTGGTGGAGGAGACGGAGTACAGCAGCAGCCGCGACGATCAGGCCGCCAGCAAGATCATCGACGGCGGCAATGAGTGGACGCGCAGCTATCCGCCCACCCCCGGCGGCAGCAACACCCCCAGCGGCACCCCCACGCCCACTCCAACCGCGACGCCGCTGCTGACGCCCACGCCGGTGGCCACCACTGTGCGGCTGAACGAGGTGCTGCCCTCGCCGCAGGAGGTGGACTGGGACGGCAACGGCGCTGCCAGCTATCTGGATGAGTGGATCGAGCTGGTCAACCTGGGCGACGAACCGGTCCACCTGGCGGGCTGGAAGCTGGTCGATGGCTGGGCCGCGGGCCATGAGCCGAACAGAACTTACATCCTGCCGGCCGGCGCCGCCATCCCGGCACGCGGCTATCTGGTCATCTTCCGCGCCCAAAGCGCGCTGGCGCTGGATGCCAGCCGCGAACAACTGCGCCTGCTTTACCCTGACAACAGCGTGGCCGACGTCATGGCCTACGATACCTTCTCCGGCTACGACCAATCCTGGTGCCGGCTGCCTGACGGCGTGGGCGGCTGGTCACGTTTCTGCATCGAGAGCCCCGGCCAGCCCAACCAGGCTGACCCCAGCAGCGGCGACAGCCCCGGCGCCGGCGGCAGCGGCGGCGACGCGGGCGGCGGCCAGCCCTACGACCGCTTCAACTATGATCTGGTCCCCATCGCCCAGGCGCGTGGCCTGCCTGACCGGTCGCGCCTGACGCTGGAGGGGCAGGTGACGGTGTTGCCCAACGTTTTCGACGACCAGAACATCTACATCCAGGACGCGACCGGCGGCATGCTGGTCTATCTGCGTTCCGGCGAGTGGCCGCCGCTGAGCGAGGGGCAATGGGTACGGGTCAACGGCCGGATGGATACCTACTACGGCGAGCGGGAGATCAGCCTGGTGCGCATCGACGACATCAAGACCCTGCAGCCGGCCGCGCCGCCTGCGCCGCTGCCCATCCGCACCGGCGAGGTCGGCGAGGCGCACGAAGGCCGGCTGGTGCAGCTCAGCGCGCCGGTCACCGGCTACTGGAAGGAAACCACGCTGTACCTGGACGACGGCAGCGGCGAGGCGCGCATCACCATCAAACCGAGCACGGGAATACGCCGGCCCTACGTCGTCATCGGCGAGGTGTGGACGGTGGTGGGGGTGGCGAGCCAGTCGGAGAGCGGCTATCGCGTGTTGCCGCGGCGGGAGAGCGACCTGCAGCGCGGCGGTGCGGGCGCGGCCGGCCGCAGCGGGACGACCGCGCGCGGCGCCGGTGCGCAGCAAGCGGACGCGTCATGGAACCGCGCGCCCATCTACCTGCCTGTGACCGGCGCGGTGTTGCTGGTGCGGCCGCCCGTCCCAGGGAGTCTGCGGGAGGCGTGGCTCCAGGCCACGTGGCGGCCGCTGGGGCCATAAGTCCTCAGTTGGACGCCATCGTTACCGCGCCGCGGCGAAGCAATCGGTTGCGCCGCACCCCCCATAGTTTGACACCTTCTTTGTCCCCGGCTACACTGCAAGACGGCAGGTGGAACGTTCCCCGCTTCCCCTGCCGTCTCTTGTCCCGAATACTGCCGCTCGTGCTGCCGCTCTGGCCGGTCTCCGACCAAGCCAGCCACGCCATACTGCCGCTCTGGCCGGTCTCCGACCGAGCCAGCCACGCCATACTGCCGCTCGTGCTGCCGCTCTGGCCGGTCTCCGACCGAGCCAGCCACGCCATACCGCCGCTCGTGCTGCCGCTCTGGCCGGTCTCCGACCGAGCCAGCCACGTTTTCACAGCTCACGGCGCGCGTCTGGCATGACAAATCCGTGCGAACAAAAGCCAAACAGCCTGCATGTAATCCGCAGGCGCCAAGGAATTCCCAGTGCCTTCCGATGTAGCGAACCTGGCTGAGCCAGCCCCGGCTGTGCGCAGCAGGACCCCAACCTACGGTGTTTCCACCGAGGAATTGATCAGGCGTCATCAGGCCGGCCAACCGGCGGCCTTCGACGCGTTGTTCGAACGCTACAAAGATTATGTCTATCGCGTGGCCTACATGACCTTGCGCAACAGCGACGACGCCGAAGAGGCCACGCAGGAGACCTTTATGGATGTGCTGCGCGGTCTCAGGAGCTACGACGTGGACGGCCCGGCCCGCTTCGAGACCTGGGTCTACCGGGTGACGGTCAACCGCTGCAAGACGCGGCTGCGCAAGAAGCGCCTCCCCTCGGCCGACTGGGACGAGATGGAAGAACGCCTGGAGCGCATGCCGGTCGAGGCTGAACAGTCCGACGGCGCCATGATTGGCCACGTGGACGGCGACCCGGAAGGCCTGGCCCTGCGCCAGGAGGACAAAGTCCGCCTGTGGGCCGCGGTCAACCAACTGGGCGATGTCCACCGTGAGGTGGTCTTGATGCGCTATGGCCAGGAGTTTTCCTATGAGGAGATCGCGGAGACGCTGCAGATCAACATTGGCACCGTCAAATCCCGACTCTTCAATGCTCATAAGAAATTGCAGGAGATTCTGACGACGCAAGCACCCGACCTCGGTCGTCGCCGCTCGGTAGCCCATCTGCTGTTGCTGCTGGCGCTGTAGAGGATCTGGTCAGGATATCGGCCCCAGCGACTGAATTGTGAGGATAGATCAGGTCGTTGTCAACTCACCATGGCTCACATTGAACTGGATCTGCTGGCTTACCTGGACGGTGAGCTAAGCCCGACGGAGATTCAATCCGTCGAGGCGCATATCGCCGGCTGTCCGACCTGCGCCGCCGAGTTGGTGGAGCTGCAGCGGCTGCGGACAAAGCTGGGCGCCGTCGTGCCGGTGGTCTACGACTCGGTCCACCTGCCCGCGGCCGCCGAGACGCGCATCCGCCGCAGCTTGGAGGCCGAACGCGCCCGCCAAAGCCGCCAATCCAGCCCGCAGGCCGGCCTATGGGCCGGTCTGGCCGCGCTTTTCCGCCCGCTGAGCAAGGCCGCCATCCCCCTGGTGCTGGTCTTTTTCTTCGGCGCGGCGCTGAGCGCGGCCCGCCTGCCGGCGTCCGGCGACGTGCAACAGACGCTGGTGCTGGGCCAGGACACCCTCGCCCCCGGCAGCCAGGCCGCGCTGCGCGTGGTGGTCAACAACGCCGCCGACAACCAGCCTGTCGCCAACGCCAAGATCGATGTGCAGATGCGCCAGGCCGGTCTGGCGCGCACCCTGTTCAGCGGCGAAACCGACGCCACCGGCTCGGCGCCGGTGCAGTTCCAGGCGCCGGTTGATTGGCAGGGGGACGCGGAGCTGGTGGTGGCCACGGCCAGCGACCTGGGCCAGAACGAGATTGTCGCCCCCATTCAGTTGCAGCGCGCCTACCGGCTGTTGCTCAGCAGCGACAAGCCGGTCTATCAGCCGGGCGAGACCATTCACCTGCGCACCTTGGCCCTGGGCACGGTCGATGGCCTGCCCGCCTCCGGCGCGGTAACCCGCCTGGAGGTCTTCGATTCCACCGGCCGCCAACTGCTGTTGCAGGAGCAGCAGTCCTCGGAGTTCGGCATTGCCGCCACCGACCTGCCGCTGGCCATAGATGCGCCGCTGGGCCAGTACCAGTTGCGCGCCACTCTGGGCGACACCGTGTCAGAGCTCAGCGTCACCCTGGGGATGGCGCCGCTGCCTAGCTACTTGGTGGAAGTGCAGGCGGACGCGCCTTTCTACCTGCCCGGCGATCTGGTCAGCGGCCAGGTCCGCGCCGCCTATTTCTTCGGCCGGCCGGTGGCCGGGCAGCAGGTGACCGTGCGGCTGGCGGCCCAGCGCCTGGGCCAGGATCCTGCCGCGGGCGCCGAGCCGCTCTTCATGGAGGAGCAGAGCGGCGAGACCGACGCCGCGGGCAATTTCCCCTTCGAATTCCAGTTGCCTGAGCTGCCCGCCGACGCCTTCACCGCCGACAGCGTCATCGAGCTGAACCTGGAGGCCACGGTGGTGGACGCCGCCGGCGAAACCCAGTTCGGCTGGCAATCGCTCACCCTGGCCAATCAGCCGATTTTGATCGCCGTGACTCCGGAGGATGGCACGCTGCACACCGGCGTGGAGAACGTCCTCTACGTGTTGACCAGCTATCCCGATGGCCGACCTGCGGCGACGACGCTGGATGTGCAGATCGGCTCTGGCGCCCTGATCGAAGAAACGACCAACGAGTTTGGCCTGGCCGAAGTGCGCTACACGCCGCGCAGCGGCGCAGAGGGCGAGCGGACAGTGACAATCAGCGCTGCCGACGCCGAGGGCCTGACAGGCGTCGCCGCCGTCACGCTGCCCCTGGATGACCGCGTGCAGACCCTGCTGTTGCGCACCGATCGGGCGCTCTACCAGGTGGGCGACACCATGGCCGTGGAGGCCATCGCCACCGGCAGCGGGCCGGCCATCTTCCTGGACGTGATCAAGGGGGGCCAGACTCTGCTGACCCAGTCGGCGCTGGTGGAGGACGGCAAGGCCACGCTGGCCGTGGACCTGACCCCTGCCCTGGCCGGCGCGCTGGAGCTCAACGCCTACCAGATCACCGACAACGATCAGATCCTGCGCGACACGCGGGTGGCGCTGGTGGAGGAGGCCGAGGCCATCCAGGTGGAGCTGGCCACCGACCAGTCCCAATATCGCCCCGGCCAAGAGGCGCGCCTCAGCCTGCGCACCACAGCCGAGGAGGAAGGGGTGCAGACGGCCGTCGGGCTGGCTGTGGTCAACGAAGCGGTCTACGGCCTGCGCCAATACCAGCCCGGCTTCACCCGCGCCTATTTTCTGCTGGACCAGGCGCTGCCAGGCGTCGCAGGCGCCGATCTGGCCGCGCTGCAAGACGCACAGCAACTGACCGCCAAGGCCAGTTGGGCCAACTACGGCGGACGCGAATACAGCCTGACCGCCCAATCCACCGCTCAATCTGGCCTCGATGCGGCCAACGCGGCGCGCCAGCAGGCGTTCAGCCTGCTCAGCCTGGGCATCAGCCTGGCGCTGCTGCTGGCAGCGGTGTTGGTCACGGCCATCATCCTGATCGGACTGCGTCGCAGCGGCGTGTTGGGCCACGCCCTGGGCCGCCTGCTGCTGACGCTCATGGCGCTGGCGGTGATCGGCGCCGGTCTGATCTTCCTGACCCAGAGTGTGATCGATGGCCTGCCCGCGCGGGGGATCTGGCTCCTGCTGGCCCTGATCGGCGTGATCTGGCTGGTGTTGTGGGGCGCGTTGCTGGTTTACGGCTGGCGGCGCGGGGATCAGCGCATTCAATATGTGACGCTCTTGCTGCTGGCCTACCTGGCGCTGCTGGCGCTCTTGGCCTTCGCCGCCGGCGAAGGGGCGGAGGTGGCCGCGGCCTGGCTGGCGGCGTTGGCGCTGAGCTTCGGCGTGTTGCTGGCCGCCCTGCTGCTCTTCGGCTGGGGCCTGCGGCAAGAAGGCCAGAAGCGGGCGGGGCTGGGAGTTTTGGCGCTGGCGTTGTTGCTCATGCCGTTGGTGGTGGCCTTGAACGCGGCCGACTTCCGCGGCTCAGATGTGCTCCAGCGCGTGATGGGGCCGCCGGTGTATGGGCTGGGCCATGGCCTGCTGATCGCCTGCGCCGCGCCGCCCGCTCCGGTCAGTCAACAGCCGGCGGCGGCGGCCGACAGCGCGGCCCCGGCGGCCGCGCCCCAGCCTGAGGCGGATGCAGCCGCGCCGGCTGAGATGCAGGCTTTCGCCCTGCCAGCAGAGGAGTCCAGCGCCGAGAGCGCGCCTGAGGCGGCCGCACCCGAGGCCGCCGCGCCGATGGCAGCATCCGCTGAGACCAGCGATGCAACGGAATCCCAGGACGCCCTGCCGGAGACAGCCGCAGGCGAGGAAAGCGGCCTGGCCGAAGTCCCTGAGCTGAGTGAAATCACCGCCACACTGACGGCGGATCTGGACGCGCGGGTCGCACTGACCCCGGCGGTCGGGAGCGAGGCGCCGCAGGTGTTGGCCACCCTTCCTGTCAGCGCCCTCGCCAGCCCTGAGGAACTGGCCCTCGCCGCCAGCGTCGCCATCACCGAAACGTCGACGCCGACTGCTTCGCCCACGGCCACCCCCTCCAGGATCGCCGTCAGCGAGATCATCACCGGCACGCCGACGCCAACTGCTTCGCCCACGGCCACCCTCTCCAGTCGTGAAGCTGTGGTTGCCGCCCAGGTTCAAGGTGTGACAGCAACGCCTGAGCCCACAGCGACCTGGACGCCAACGCTGGCGCCGACCGCGACGCCGGAGCCCACGGACTCGCCAACGCCGGAGCCCACCGACACGCCAGAGCTGACGCCCGAACCCACCGACTCGCCGACGCCTGAGCCCACCGACACGCCGACGCCGG
>Ga0209096_1002146_pt1 | contig 19639 bp, 18 predicted proteins | sample AD_UKC034_MetaG_FD_184407 | JGI IMG/M metagenome (GOLD analysis project Ga0209096, IMG submission 184407) | Active sludge microbial communities of municipal wastewater-treating anaerobic digesters from USA - AD_UKC034_MetaG (SPAdes) (version 2) | ecosystem: Engineered > Bioreactor > Anaerobic >... | reverse complement strand
GCTGCCTATTTCTTAACACCCACAATTGTAGAATGGGCTGATGCTTTATTGAGACCAGAACAAAAGAATATGATTTGTGAAAGCCTCAATTTTTGTGTTCAAGAGAAAGGATTAGAAATATTTGCCAATGTAATCATGACTATTCAGATACACATGATAGTAAGAGCAAAAAATGCAGATTTGAGTGACATAGTTAGGGAATCAAGAAGTTCAGCAGTTCTGAGATCTTAAAATCATTTCAATCCGGAAGAGAAAGTCGGAAGGATTGCTTGTCCGCCAATAGGCGGGGATGCCTGAGCTATTTAGACATGGAGGGTCTAAACAATCCTGTAAGTCGGAGAATCAAGTATGGCAATATGATAGCCATGCAGAAGAAGTCTACAGCCCGAGCTTTACGTTATGCAAAATTAAGTATATTCATATGAATCCTGTTGAAGCCGGCTTGGTTGCCAGGCCGGAAGATTATTTGTACAGTAGCGCAATTGATTATTCCGGAGGGAAAGGTCCGGTACAAGTTTCGTTGATTAATTTGCATAATCTATATTACTGATCGTTAATAATAATCTTAGATTTGTACTTCCTGCTTTGGCGGAATGACCTTGCGCACCGGCTTTCACACAACATTCGCTGAGCGGAGCAGGAAGGAAGAGTTTTTGGAAGCACTTTCGAAAACCTGGGCCTCAATGACTATTGGGTTTACCAATTATACATTGATTTAGGCTAAATATACATTGGTGAGACAAGTGCTTTGACTTTTAACATAGCTTTATTCCTTAAATAGCATTCAAAAACAGGGTTTTCTGCAATTAATTTATCGAAAATCTATATCAAAGAGATTTTATACTATGATAGCGGAATTGTTGACTCCATACGAGTAAAATTGTAAAGTCAAATTGCCTATTTTGTCTGAGTTTATTATTTATTGTAGCATCTGTAAGTGGAATTAATCTGATGAAATTTGAACAACGAAAAATAAAGGTCCGATATACGTTGATTGCACTTTTCCTTTTCGCATTCGGCAATAACTCCTGCAAGAAGGATTCCGGGATTTCAACAGCAGGTGAGCAAATCGAATGGATGCATGTTCTGGATGAAAATATTTCCGGTATTACAGAAGACGATACATTTCTCGGACAAAATGGTAAAGTGCTGACCGATTCCGAAGATAATATTTACTTGTATTATTATTCCGAATTTCCCAAGCAAGCAGTTGTGATGAAGTGTGATCCCACGGGAACACTTGTCTGGAAGAAGTCCTTTCCTGACTGCATTCCCATGGATATGGTCAGAAGAAACGACGGAAGTATTGTTTTAGCCGTGAGAGATTTACCGGGATACGAGCAGATATTCGTTTTGTATGTTGTTCTTCCCAATGGCACGGTTAATTTGCATGGGGTTGTACAGACTTCAACCGGAGGTTCTGACGGAGTTCTGAGTGCTACGATGTGTGTACTGCCTGATGACGGACTCATTATTTCCGGAGTGTATTTGCAGTCATTTTTAGTTGGCTTTCCGTTAAGTCAGGAATCTTTTGTCGTGAAACTCAACCCTTCTTATGGTAAGGATTGGGCTGTGTTAACTGCATTCAATATCAGTCAACAAGCCAAACCGTCTTATGAACAAAATTCTGTTGTACCGCTTCCCGGTGGCAAGTTTCTGGCGGAGTTTTCATTTAAGGGAAATAAGATTCAGGCAGATAGTGTTTCTTACGGGATTTTAAGAGGAGTGATTAACGCTGATTCCGTCGATTATGAAAGTTATATAATTGACCAAACAGGCTATGAAGTTCAATCGAGCGGAACAAAGAGTGGATATTATAATCAATATGGCGGAAGGCTTTTAGAAGACGGATTTGGAGAATGGATCTATCATTATTCAGGAGCGGTTTCTCTGCTTACCGGTTTACCACTTGGATCGGATGTAGTAAATGGTTTTATCCGAATGAATAATGAGGGTGCCATCTTGGATACAATTCCGATGCCTCTGCCTATTGGCTACCGGGTTCTTTCCTGTACCAGAGGGAAAGGAAATTTTCTCTTGACTGCGTACAAGAAAGGTACGGTGGACGTGACAAGTGATTATTCAGCGTTTCAAACATTGTTTCTTACAGGCGACGGCGGATGGCAGACATCTAAATCATTTTCCTTCCAGGAATTCTATTCAGATTTTTTCCCTTCGACTGCAGCTACGAGTGACGGAGGTTTTATCATCATGGGAAAAATCCAGAGTTTCAGCGGACCAAATAATAAACTGGTGTTGATTAAGTGGAAGGACAATTAATTAAATAATTAGGAATCATAATTAATATCATATATGGCTATGAAAATTACATTACTCGCGATTGCATTCAATATAATTAGTATTCTTAAAGTGACAGGACAACCGACTATTCAATGGCAAGTATCTCTAGGCGGATCTTTGGTTGATCAGATTGACCAGGGAAATGTAATTAATAATAATATGGCTGCAACAGTGGATGGCGGTGTGATTATTGCCGGTCATTCTTTTTCGAACGATGGCGATGTAACCGGTCATCATGGTCTGAGCGGCACCAGTGATTACTGGGTAGTGAAACTGGATAGCAGCGGCAGCATTGAATGGCAGAAGTCGTTAGGCGGTTCGTTCGACGAAGTGGCAAAGAGTGTGTTCCAGACACAGGATGGCGGATATATCATTTGCGGAGATTCTTATTCTGACGATGGAGATGTCTCCGGTCATCACGATTCTACGAATACAACTGATGCCTGGGTAGTTAAGCTTGATGCCATTGGAAATATTGAATGGGAACATTCTTATGGAGGCAGTGATTTTGAAACTGCTTCTCATATAGAACAGACTACCGATGGCGGATATGTCTTTACAGGTGATAGCAGGTCATCTGACGGCGATGTTTCCATCAACAAGGGATCACTTGATTTCTGGGTGGTTAAACTTGATAGTGTTGGAACAATTGAATGGGAAAAATCGCTTGGTGGTTCGGGAGCTGAGAGGGCATATAATTTTTGCCAGACTTTTGACGGAAGCTTCCTTGTTTGCGGGACTACTACATCTAATGACAGTGATATCACTTTCAACGCGCATCCGGGTTTTCTTTGGGACATTTGGCTTATAAAACTGGATAGTACAGGAAATAAGGAATGGGACAAATGTTATGGTGGATCTTCTCTGGATTGGGGATATAATATAAGGCAAACTGCTGATTCAGGGTATGTCCTTTGTTCAGCAACAAGCTCAACCGATGACGATATAGTCGGTAATCATGGTGGAACGGATATTTGGTTGGCCAGACTTGATTCTGTTGGCAACATCCGGTGGTCCAAATGTTACGGTGGAACTTCCAGCGAGCAAGCTAAATCTGTCAGGGAGACTCCTGACAAAGGATATTTGATTTCCGGGTCAACTGAAAGTTCCGATGGTGATGTATCCTCAGCTATAGGCGTTCAAGACTGTTGGATCGTGAAGACTGATAGCATGGGCACGATTGAATGGGAAAAGACCTATGGTGGTACCGGGAGGGAAAATATGGCCGCTGCAGTACCTGCCTCTAATGCAGGTTATTTCTTTGTCGGTGAATCGAGTTCGAACGATATAGATGTTGCCGGTCATCATGGCGCCTTGAGTGATAATGATATTTGGGCTGTCAGACTGAATTCGCTTACAACGAATATTGATATGCTCTTTGATGAGATTTCAGCAATGATGGTTACTCCAAATCCAATAAGTTCAACAGCTGTGATTTCATTTAACCTGGATCAAAATGAAAATGTGGTGATTGACATTCTGGATGTCATGGGTAAGAAGATTAAGTCGCTGGTTAATGAGCAAATGAATGCCGGGAAACATGAGTTTGCCTGGAATCCCCGCTCAGAAAATTCAAACCTTAGTTCAGGAACCTATTTCATTCAGATAAAAACTTCAAATCATTCACTCTCTCAAAGAGTAGTTCTCATAAACCGATAGATCGAAAAGATAAATTCTACACATCATGAAGCGTTCAAAAATACTCCTTCAACTTATTATTTGCTTATGTTTTTCTCTTGTACTAACAGCGCAACCGGCTATTCAATGGCAGAATTCCTATGGGGGAACCCTCGGTGATGGCCTGAGCCAGGGAAATGCGCAGCACGACCAGATCGAGCCTACTCCAGATGGCGGGTTCATTATTGGTGGGTATTCTTATTCCAATGATGGTGATGTTACCGGTCATCATGGGCTGACAAGCACCCTTGATTGTTGGGTTGTGAAGTTGGATAGCCTTGGTAGTATTGAATGGCAGCGCTCTTACGGCGGATCGGAGGATGAAAATATTCAATGTATTAAACCCACCAGCAATGGCGGCTATATCTTCAGCGCAAACACCAATTCAATTGATGGTGATGTCACCGGTTTCAATGGCGGCATTTTCGATACATGGGTGGTGAAGCTTGATTCAATCGGAAATATCGAATGGGAACAGGCTGTTGGAGGATCTTCAGGCGATCATGGTCGTTCTGTTTGCGAAACATACGATGGTGGATTTTTATTAGGTACACAAACCGCTTCCAACGACAGCGATGTTGCAGGGAATCATGGCGGCAGTGACATATGGTTGGTGAAATTCGATGCATTTGGAATGATGCAATGGCAAAAATGCATTGGGGGAACAGCTAACGATGGAGCTTATACGGTTCGGGAAACGGACGATCATGGCTTTGTACTTGCAGGAGAGACCAGTTCCACAGATGGCGATTTCATCGGGAACATTGGCTCACCTTTAGGTTCGGCATTTATTTTAAAGACTGATTCAACAGGAAATGTGGAGTGGTTTAATACTTTTGGCGGAAGTTCATTGGATTTTGGTCGCGAAGTTTATCCTACTGCCGATGGGGGTTATATTCTTGGAGCTTCAACGGCATCTGGTGACTTACCCGGAGCAAATGGTAGTCTTGATTATTATCTTGTTAAAGTCGATAGTGTTGGCAACCTGGTTTGGCACAATTGCTATGGCGGAACGCAGGGTGAATTCTTCAAATCTGCACGACCTACAAGCGACGGTGGCTTTGTTTTAATAGGGTCTGCAATGTCTAACGACAGCGACCTTACTAATAATTATGGCTCAGGTGATGTCTGGATTCTTAAGCTTGATGCAGCCGGGGATATTGATTGGCAACGTAGCTATGGAGGATCGGAAAATGATGATGGAACAAGCATAGTACAAACCTCTGACGGAGGATTTATTGTCGGAGCTGAATCCCATTCCAATGACTTTGATGTCAGTGGCCACCATGGAGCATTATCAGAACCGGACTTCTGGGTAATGAAACTGGGATCTTTTACCACCAAAGTTTCGGAGCCTGAAGACAAGGCCTTGTCTCTTATTGTTTCACCTAATCCTGCTCAATCATCTGCTTTGATCACTTTCACTCTTAAACATTCGGAATTTATTTCCTTGTCCCTTTTCGACCTGCAAGGAAGGTTCATTTCAAAACTTAAAGATGGAATTCTGCCATCAGGAAATCACTCCTTTGAGTGGAATATTGACAATGACGATAATGTACCCAACGGAATTTATTTCGTCAGGTTCAATAATGGAGACAAGGAACAAAATGTAAAATTAGTTGTGTGCAGATAGTATAATGCCTGTTCATAGAAAACAATATTAAATGCCTGTCTATGCTTAAAAGGGTTCTATATTTCTTTTGTTTGGCATCTATTGTCTTCTCCTGTAAGAAGGACGATCTCACCGGCGGTTCTAATTCTTCCATCAAGGTGATTTCTACAGTGACCGAGCCTAAACAAGTGAAGCTGGTTTCTTCGAATGACGGAACATTACTTGCCTTGTCGACCTCCGGAGATCTCATTGTACCTGCTTCCCATCAGGAACTCATCTTGATTAATGCCGGCGGAGTAGTGCAGCGCAGGATCTCTCTTTCCGATACTTTGTTCCAACACATGAGTGCTGTAAGGGGTATCAATGGTGGCTTCTTCGTCTGTGGAACCTCTAATACGTTCTCCTATATCGCTATTTATTATCTCGATGATTCAGGCGAGAAATTATGGTCAAAGTCATTCACCGTTAAATTCGGAACAAGCCTGAATGAACCGGTAGCGAAGATCAGTCCCGATAATTATTACCAGGTAATGTACCAGTCCTATGGATCGGGTTATTATATATGGAAAGGAGATGCCGATGGCAATGAGGTATCCAACATTAAGTTTCCTACGCCCAATGCAGTTCATTATGGTTCCGGACTGAATTACGGTGAACGTTATTCGGATTTTTTTCAGGTAAATGATACATTGATCATCGCTCAGGGAATAACAATCGACCGCTATGAAAGCGACATTGAAAATTGTTTTCTTCGTGCGGTAAATGAAAACATGGTCAAGAAATGGTATTCCGATAATTATGATTCCACTCACATGGAATCAGGTGCCGGCCTTGCCTATATCAATGATAAGATCATCTTGTTCGGATCAAAAGCTGATAATCAATACTACGAATACTACGGAGATGTCTTCGCGAGGACCTATTCCACGTCCGGCGATTTCGAAGGAGAAATCGTCTATCCCAAAGTAGGGGGCTCGGACACACGCATTCGGCAAAGCACTCCATCGCCAGACGGAGGATTTCTTCTTGTCGGTAGTAATAACCAGTATTCGCAGGGAGAATTAGTTTCTCCAAATAATATAGTGCTGATAAAACTTGATCATAATGCAGTCTTTAACTGGGCACGATCAATTGAAACTGATTCTCCATCCAAAGGATTTGATGCCGTTTATCTTGCCGATGGCACAATCGGGTTGATCGGCTTGCTGAAAGAGAAAGAGAATGCGAATAAAATAGTATACATGCATCTGGATGCATCCGGAGTGATTGTCAATAATTGAAACAGGCTTATATTTTACCAGCTGCGACAGACCTCACTCTAAACTTTTCTTTTAGCCAAATAAAGAATAATCCGGACTGCTTCGACGGACATTCGTCCGTTGTTTTGAGCTGTGTAATATTCATTCACCATAAAATGCTCATCGTGTTTAATAACCGCTAATATTTGTTGAGGAGCAATTAAGGATTAAAGAAATTATTAGCCGAACATTAATAAACGGAGGAGTTAAACAATCAATCTCCAAAACATTTGGTATTCCGTAATAATTTGGAGCAGAGCTAAAAAGATAATCCTGTTCATTGTAAACAATTTTGTCAACAACCGGATTACGATGTATATATTTCAGTTTTTGCCATGTCATTTTTTCGCCCGCTCGGTGGGCTGTTGTGTTAAAGCCAATGCGCAGGCTCATTCCACCCATGCAAGGTATTGCCAATTATCCTTATCTTTCCCAAAAATTTACACATGAAAAAACTCCTTCTCATTTCCACACTTATAATTCCTTTATTCGCCATGGCCCAGGTCTGCCAGGTGAGCATTACACATGTGATTAACGGCAATCAGGTGCAGTATTTTGGAAGTTGTCCTGATAACCCGGACATGTGGTCGTGGTTTTTTAATGGTGGTACGCCAACCACTTCTAACCAGCAGAATCCCGTCGTGACCTATAGCGTACCGGGTACGTACTATACGGGTTTGTCTGTTAGCGGAGGGCCCAACAACTGCTCGGCTTCGCTTTCCTCGACCACGGATTCGGTGGTTATTATAAGCACGGACATCAACCGTCCGGAAAAGGGCAGCATAAGCTGGCTGAACAACCAAGCCCTCCTCATTCGCTCCTCTATGCCCTCATCCGCACTCATTGAATTATTCGACCTCTCCGGCCGGTATCTTGAAACGGTGTTCCACGGCAGGATCCAAACTGGGGAGAACGAAATCCATCTGAACACTGGTGCTCTTCCGGCGGGAATCTATGTTCTCCGTTTGAAGTCGGGCGATGAAATCTATCCTATGCGGCTGGTTGTGCAGCGCTGATGGCTTATCGAAGAAGACAATTACGACCTAAAGCCGGAATTGATTTTGACTTTACTCTTGATGAATTTACTGAAAGTGTCTCCGCCTGTGACTTATAGCTAAGCTACCGTCCTCCCGGCTGCGATAGACTTCACTCTAAACTTTTCTTAATATTTGAAAAAAGATGAAAGGTTCAGTTTGGGGTATTGAGTCCGTAACAGTTGGTTAATCCTAGCAAGGGATCGGATTTGGTTTAATCGTATAATTAATTAATTTTATACTGAAATAGATCGGGCTATTAATCAAAACACAGAGCATATGAAAACGAAAATATTTTTTCTCTGGTTGTTTCTGCTTTCAGTCACACAATATGTCGGAGCACAATCACTTGCACCAATAGTTCTTTCTCCTGCAGGAAGCTACCAGAGTAATGGAGGGCATTCTCTTTCACAAACGGTCGGAGAGATGACCATGGTTCAAACTTTTTCCTCAGGAGCTTCAATCCTCACACAAGGCATGCAGCAGCCGCAAAGTGGTTCTGTAAGGGTTCCGGAATATCCAAACGCCGCTTATTCCATGGAAGTATTTCCGAATCCCGGTAGAGGGAATTTTTATATCGATTTTAAAACTCCATCAGCAGCTAGTGTTCGCATTCGTGTCTTGGATATAATCGGACAGATGGTTAAAAGAGAAGAAGTTCAAAATCTTACAGGTGACCAGCGGCAAGCGCTCGATTTGACAGGCATGCGAAATGGAGCCTATATGGTTCAGGTTATCTTAACAGACGCTTCAGGAAGCGAAATGTTTCGTAAGACAGTACAGCTTCAGCTTATAAAATAATAATGGTGTATAGCTCATGATTTAAGTGGTAAACCGGAGTTAACTGATCCACATAGATTACAGGCAATTGTAAATGATTCAATAGTATTTTTAGCTAATATGCATGGATTCCACTAAATATCTTGATATCCACTTCCTGGTCATTCACGAATAAAATTATGAAACAGTAGCGAGGATTTAGTAAATCTCGAACTAACACCTAATCACATATAAAAACATTCAAATTTTAAAAACATATAACATGAAACTCAATCAACACATCTTATTCCGGCTTCATCTGCCTTTGTTTTTTGTTTTAAATCTGCTTTGTTTCAGTTTCACAACTATTTTAGCAGGGGTAGTTACAGCTCCTGAGAAAATGAATTACCAGGCAGTGGCAAGAGATGCTGCAGGAAATCCTTTGCTTTCGCAAGCCATCAGCGTGCGCTTCTCAATTCGTGCAACCACTGCTTCCGGAACCATTGAATACCAGGAAACACAATCTCTCACAACAAACTCCTTTGGACTTTTCTCCACAGCAATCGGCAGCGGAACGGTAAGTTCAGGTTCATGGAACGCGATATCCTGGGAGAGTACCGATCATTTTCTTCAGGTAGAATTTGATCCCGCCGGCGGAACTTCCTGGATTGACATGGGCACGTCTCAACTGCTTAGCGTTCCTTACAGTTATTTTTCAAACACTTCAATCACCTCACTCGATAACCACTGGTCTTCATTCGGAAATGATATTTGGAAAGACATTATCGCGGGAAATGTTGGAATCGGAACTTCAACACCAACTCACCGTTTAGATGTACAGCACGCATCACCTGCTCCAAACACCGGAATCCTGAATGTGACAGCAACACAAAGCCCGTTGAGTTATTCGGACGCTTATGCTGTATATGGCGCAAATGATGTAGATGATTGGCATGGCATCGGTGGTGTATTTCGTGGAGGATATCAGGGAGTTTCAGGCACTGTTGAACCAACCGGTTCGCAGTATTATCATGGCTTGTATGGAAGTACATTCGGAGGATCAGGTACCAATATCGGAGCATTTGGATATAGTGATCAGGTTGGGGTGTACGGTGGCGGAACAGGAAGCGGAACAGGCCGTACCAGTTACTATGGGAGCAGCTTTTTAGAATGCATCGGAGTAGAGGGCAGTGGCCAGGTTAACAGCACTACAAATGGAATCAGCTATGGTGTCGTCGGAACGGCAACAAGCGGAGGAAGTAAAAATAATACAGGAATATTTGGTTATGCAAGAGGCGCCATGGGTACCAATGCACGGAATTGGGGTGTGCTTGGTGTTTCGGATGATCCTACTTCAGCGACCGGTCTGCTTGGAATATCTGATCCCGGTAGTGCAGGAAGCAATGGCCATGGAATCGAAGGCGATGTACTTTCCGGTGCCGATCAGGTTGCTATTTTTGGATATACTGTCGGTTCAACGGTAGCTGATTATGCCGGATATTTCCTGGGTAATATTTATGCCACCAGTGCCAGTTCAGGTATTAAAGCATTTAAAATTGATTATCCGCTTGATCCCGAAAACAAATATCTGATTCATTCATCAGTAGAAAGCAATGAGATGCTGAATATGTATAGCGGAAACATAACAACAGACGCGCAAGGTTACGCAGTTGTTCTTTTACCTGAATATTTTGAGACACTCAACAAAGACTTTCGTTACCAGTTTACCTGCATCAACGAATTCGCTCAGGCGATTGTTGGTGAAAAGATCCATAACAACCAGTTCACCATCCGTACCGACAAACCGAATGTGGAAGTCAGCTGGATGGTCACAGGGGTTCGCCACGATCCATTGGCAAATAAATACCGGATACAGGACCTTGTTGACAAACCCGAAAGTGAAAAAGGAACCTATCTAACTCCCGAATTGTATGGAAAAACAATCGAGCAGGCGACGCATAAACCTTCTTATCTGAAGAAAGGAAGTCCGGTGAATGTTGTAAGGAATCCACTTGATGATCCGAAGTTGAAAAGAAAATAAAAATCAAAAGGTTATTCGAAGTAATTATCTATTCATAAGATTCCAATGTCACATCGAAACTTCAACCGAAATAATTCATCGTCCCATCAGATAAAATCGCAATAGTATAAACAGGACATGTTCTAAAAAACATTCTACGCTCAAATTTGATGAACATAAAACCATCAAAAAGCTGACAAGTAAATTCAGCATGAATTTGAAATCAATCAGATCAGAATAAATGTTTTGGCAAAGACATCGCAGTATCTAATGCAGAACTATTCACCTCGGCGACTTTTTTCCACCACCCAACATGAATACTTCATAGATCCTACGAGGTCATGTAGAAACATCGAAGACTTTACTTCCATCCAATGAAATTTCTTTAGAGAAAATTTCTTGTCCAATTGAATTGAATACAGAATGTAATGCATACTGCAGGTTTCCCGGTTCAACTATCACATGCAGTTTATCATGAGCCGGATTCGGATAGATCTGAAATCCATCTTCATCGATATATTCATTTATACCTGGATTTAAACAAAACGGATCACCTGGAGCATAAATGCCCAAAACTTTCCCTTTAACGGGGTGAAGTCTTTCGTACAATATTCTGCCGGGTGTAATCGTCAATTAATTTCATGTTTTTTCCGGATAATGTTTTCCTCACCACGCAAATAGACTGCGTTCTGCCTCTTTACATTTGTAATGATAAGAATGACCTTCTGATGATCACATCTCTTGGATCAGACAGATCATAAAACTGCTGAATATTTTAGCGATCATTTTTGTCATCATTTTCGAATCGTTGAATCAACTAAAAACTAAAAATGAAAAGAGCTGAATTTTTGAAACGATTGATTACTCTTGTCGGAGTGTCCTTAATCCCGCTTCCGGGACTGACAAAGTCAAAAAAAGTATGGCTTTTAAAATTTGGGATAAGGGGTTTTCAATATTATGAAGGCCCGAACCTGATTGAAAAGATGCAAGCAGGTGACAGACTTGAATTGCGACGTGAAGCCGAAAATCCATTTGATAAACGTGCCATTGCAATCTATTATCAGAATCAGAAGATCGGATTCGTGCCACGAGAGAAAAATGAAGTGTTGAGCCGATTGATGGACAGCGGCAGCATTAAACTTGTCGCAGAAGTTCTTCAGCTCCGCGATGATGTCTCCTGGAATGAAGTTTATGCAGGGATCTATCCTGAGATTGAAAAAAAACTTTTTGCATGATTAATTTTTCCGACGTTTGGAATTTATTTCTGTACGATTTGAATGTGGAAACTCCGATTAGCGCCTTGTTGTGTGAAAGCCCAAAGAGATGTCAATCCGTCCTTGCAAATACCTGGCATTTTGAATGTGGCTTCTTTTTTCGACAGGTTTTAATGCTAGTTTATCGTTGGGTGTTTAGCTTTGAACCGAAATGGGAGCAAGCTCTGCAATGGTACAGCTTGCAAGGTATAGGTTCACCGATCAATATCGATTGCAATTCCATTCGTTTTATACTGTACTACAACAAAACTTTGAGGTGTTAATCCGGCGGGATCAGGAAAGTTGAAGTTAACGAAACGTCCATTTTCAGTCTAACAAATTTAAATTTCTTATATTTGTGTCAATGATAAATCAATACACGCCGGCACTTTTTTGGGACACCGATTTTAAAACGATTTCTGAGAAAAATCATACCGGTTTCATCATTCAACGTGTCTGTATGTTGGGAACCTGGCAGGATTGGTTATTGTTGAAATCTCAATATGGCATTGAGAAAATAAAAACAGAACTTTTGAAGACGCGTTATCTGGATCAAAAGACACTTAATTATTTTAGTTTGATTTTTAATGTTCCCAAAGAAGAATTTCGATGTTACACTTTTCAGCAGTCAGCTCCGAAGCGTTGGAATTATTAAGGGAAATCCAAAGTCTGCCGGTTTTGAATGATTTTTATCTCGTGGGCGGAACCGCTTTGGCTTTACATTACGGTCACAGGATGTCTGTCGATCTGGATTTTTTTACAGACAATGAATTTGACACACACATATTAATAGATTCTTTCAAAGAAAAGTATAAGCTTCAGATTTTATCGCAGGCGAAGAACACACTCACATTAAATATTCGATCGGTTAAAGCAGATTTTATTCGACACAATTATCCACTGTTGAATCCTGTTCAGACAATGGAGGGTATTAAATTACTTTCCGTAGAAGACATTGCAGCGATGAAATTAAATAGCATGATGAACCGTGGTTCCAAGAAAGATTTTTATGACATTGATGAATTGCTTAATCATTTCAATTTGATGGAACTGATTTCTTTTTATAATTCCAAGTATGACTTTTCTTCGCAATTGATTTTACTAAAAAGCCTTGTTTACTTTGTAGATGCGGAACAAGAACCTGATCCGGTTTCGATTAAATCCAAAAACTGGGATTCGGTAAAACAAAAAATAAATGATTCGGTTAGTTCATTTTCAAAAAGGTAATGAAAATGGATTAGGTATATTAATTTTGAATAAACAAGTAAAAATGTTTCGTTCAGGCCTCTCCTGCAAATTCCGGTCACCCGGACAACCTTATTTGGAGCAGATGATCACCCTTTGATAAGTAGCATCCATTGAGATTTCAAACTCACCGATCCTCTCATTTCAAAAAGATTGCCCTGATGAATTCACCGATCAATATCGATTGCAATTCCATTCGTTTTATACTGTACGACAACAAAACTTTGAGGTGTTAAAGCCGTCTGGACAAGAAGCGGCAATAATAACGAAATATCCAGATTGGTTTTTTAAGATTTTTTAAACACTGGTATTTTTAATACAATTCTGTACCTTTATTGCTCCTTAATTTTATTTGCACGATATGAAAAAACTCTACCTATCCTCCCTCATCTTATTATTGTTCGCTACCGATTTAATGGCCCAACAGATTATCGTTGGTGCCGGAACGGGACCATCTTTATACACACCAATTACCAGAAGAGCTGATTATGGTGTTACAGAGACCATTTATAATTCTTCAGATATCGTAATTTCAGGTACGATCACGCACCTGGCTTTCGATCGCCTGGATGGAACGGATGAAGCTGACATCGACAGCGTTACTATCTATATGAAGCACTCAAGCCAGATCACAATGCCTGACAGTGTTTTTTCTACTGCTAACTATCAGCAGGTCTACTTCGGAAAATTTCCAAACGTTGGGACCGGCTGGCAGGAAGTTGCGCTTGATGCACCCTTTAATTATATCAATTCATCGAATCTCGTCATCCTGGTCGTGAAAGGCTATCAGGCTGCTGTTGCAAACACTCCTGTTGCTGTAAGGTGGCGTTATGAAACTCTGAGTTCTGAACAAAGTCGCAGATATTATGGGGCAAATCCGATCTCTGCTTCCACTAACCTGACCGGAATTAATTATACTCCCAATGCAAGGCTGACCTTTGGTTCTGTTGGTATAGCTGAGATTCGTGGAGAGCAACTGCAGGTTTTTCCAAACCCGGCGAATACTTATTTAACTGTTACAATACCGGCACATGGGACTGCAGCAAAAATTTCTCTTTATGATTTGCAAGGAAGGTTAGTGCATTCAAAAAATATAAATGCAAACGGCAACAGGATGACAGAGGATATATCTTTACATTCGCTTGTAGAGGGCATTTACTTACTTAGTGTTCAGGCAGGAGAAAAGATCTATACAAAAAGGCTGGTTGTGACAAAAGAGTAGTGTAAATTTTTATTTGATCCATGACTGATTTCGCATAGCCTATGTGCGGAATTATGTGACTAAGGATGTGTGGAAGCTAATTCAAAAGGCCATTTCGCTGCTAATGGTCCTTTAATTTAGATTGTCCGCCATTATAAAAATAAATTAGTTGCAGGTGATTTTGATCACTCAGCTTATCCCTGCAAATTTTTGTAACCCGGGCTTAGTTTGTCTGATCTCTCCTGACCTCGCTCTAAACGTTCTTTTTGCATTAAAATAATAGCCCTGAATCTCAGCTCCTCGTGATATTGCGTCTGCCGAAATGCAATGCAGGCAGGCTTCGAATCACAGGATATTTTATTATTTTTGAAACATGAATTCAAATCAGGAATTTTTTATTTGTACATCATTTCCTGATACACTCCATTAAATTAAAGGACTACAAATCACCTATCATTCTGTTTGTCAAATTAAAATTAATTTATGAAAAATATTATTTTAGCCGGTATCATTGTATTATTATCGCTTACATTATTAAAAGCACAATCTGCTGAATCCCGATTGCTTCGCTTTCCGGCTGTGTCGGAAAATTCTGTGGTGTTTTCCTATGCAGGGGATTTATATTCAGTAGCACGCAGCGGAGGAATTGCTCGTAAAATTACAAGCGATGTAGGTTATGAAATCTTTCCGCGCTTTTCTCCGGATGGAAGTACAATCGCATTTGCCGGGCAATATGATGGCAATTCAGAGGTTTACAGTATGCCTGCAAATGGTGGGATACCTCATCGTTTGACCTATACAGCCACACTGAGTCGTGACGATATAAGCGATAGGATGGGTCCCAATAATATTGTAATGACATGGCGTGATGATAAGAGCGTTGTTTACCGATCACGAAAAAAATCATTCAACGATTTTAAAGGTCAATTGTTTGTTGCATCAACCGGCGGTGGATTAAGTGAAGAACTGCCATTTTCTGTTGGTGGATTCTGTTCCTATTCACCGGATAAAAAGAGGATTGCTATGAATCGGGTATTCCGTGAATTCCGTACCTGGAAATATTACAAAGGAGGAATGGCTGATGAGGTATGGATATTTGATTTTGATACTAAGAATTGGGAAAATATCAGCAACAATAATGCACAGGATCTTTTTCCTATGTGGTATGGTGATAAAATTTATTACGCCAGCGACAGGGACAGAACAATGAACCTCTTTGAATACGATCTTAAAACAAAACAAACAAAAAAAATTACCGAATTTACGGAATTCGATGTCAAGTTTCCTTCGCTTGGAAATGATGCTATAGCCTATGAAAATGGTGGCTATATATATCTGTATGACTTAAAAACCGGTACCAATGCTAAGGTTCCAGTCACTATCAATGACGACATGGACAATGGCAGAAACAGTTGGGTGGATGCGTCTAAGTTTATTAATACGAAAGATATTGGCAGCGATGGAAATCGCCTGGTGTTTACCGCTCGTGGTGATGTTTGGACTGTTCCTGTAAAGTCAGGCATAAGCCGCAACCTTAGCAAAAGTAATGCTAGTCACGAACGCGATGCTATCTGGAGTCCGGATGGAAAAAGTATTGCCTATATAAGTGATGCCAACGGGGAAACAGAAATTTATACAATAAAACAGGAAGGACTGGAGCCGGCGAAACAAATTACCAAAAACAGTGACACTTATATTTACAGTCCTGCCTGGTCACCTAATAGCAAAATGATTTTATGGAGTGATAATAAGTTGCGATTAACATATGTAAATGTAGAGACCGGCGAGCAGGTTTTGGTAGATAAAAATAATGTGGGTGAATACAGCTCCTACGAATTTTCTCCTGACAGTCGATGGATTGCATATTCTAAACCGGATGACGATAGAAGGTATAAAATTTATCTATACAATTTGGCTGATAAAAAATCTTATCCTGTTACTGATGCCTGGTATGAGTCTGCCGGCCCAAATTTCAGCGACGATGGAAAGTATCTGTTCTTTTATAGCAATCGTGATTTTAATCCGGTATACAGTGCTACCGAATGGAATCATTCGTACGGTGATATGAGCAAGGTGTACTTTGTGACACTTGCAAAAAGTACAGCCAATCCACTGGAACCTAAAAATGATGAGGTGAAAATAGAAGAAGTGAAAGCTCCTTCAGACGATAAAGGGGACAATGCAGATAAAAAGAAGGACAATAAAAAGGTAGATGCTTCCGGAAAAGCTATTACGATCGATATTGATGGAATTCAAAATAGAATAGTATCACTGCCCATTGGAGCCGGAAGTTATTATTCTGTTCGTTGCATTGGCAACTCCGTATATTATATGTTCAATTCGTCAAAATCAGAAAAAGCATCCCTTAAACTATTTGATCTGAAAGAGAAAAAGGAAACGGATTTAGGAAACGTAGATGGATTTGGTCTTTCAGCAGATAATAAAAAAATGTATGTTATAAAGGACAAGAACAATTATGTAATTGATCTTCCTAAATCTAAACCCGAATTAACTAATCCCGTTGATTTGTCGAATATGAAAGTTTTCATAGACAAAAAAACAGAGTGGAAACAAATTTTTGAAGAATCCTGGCGACAAATGCGCGACTTTTTTTGGGACCCGACTATGAGCGGAGTGGATTGGGCCGGAATGAAAAAAAAATACGAAGTATTACTACCTTATGTTAATCACCGAAACGATTTGACTTACGTTATCGGAGAAATGATCGGTGAACTGAACACCGGTCATGCGTATACCGGAGGTGGAGATAAGCCTTCCTTTAACAAGATAAGCATGGGATTGCTTGGAGCTGAACTTACACGTCACAGTTCAGGATACTACAGCATTACGAAAATTCTTAAAGGTGAAAACTGGAATAATAAAAACCGGTCGCCACTTACAGAAATTGGAGTTGATGCTAAGGTTGGAGATTTTATAGTAGCTGTAAATGGTGTTTCTACAAAAGGGATGAACGATATTTATGAATCCCTTATCAATACCGCAGACAAGCAAGTGGAATTGTCATTAAATTCAAAGGCGGATGAGACCGGTGCACGCAAAGTTCTGGTTCTACCTATAAGCAGCGAATCTTCCCTGTATTATTACAATTGGGTTCAACATAATATCAAGATTGTAAGTGATGCAACAAATAATGAAGTAGGATATCTTCACATCCCGAATATGGGGGTGGAAGGCTTAAATGAATTTTCGAAACATTTTTATCCGCAACTGAAAAAGAAAGCATTGATTATTGATGACCGTGGTAATGGTGGCGGTAATGTTTCACCAATGATTATTGAACGCTTGAATCGCGAAATTGCCATGGTTGGTATAGGGCGTAACAGAAGCACAAATCCGAATCCGGATGATATGCTATTGGGACCTAAAATTGTGATGATAGATCAATACTCTGCTTCCGATGGTGATATTTTTCCGTATAGGTTTAAAAAGTATAATATGGGTAAAGTTATCGGACAACGAAGTTGGGGAGGAGTTGTAGGTATTCGGGGATCACTACCTTTTGTTGATGGGGGTTATCTTAATAAGCCGGAATTTTCCAGATATGATTTAGAAGGAAAAGAATGGATTATGGAAGGACATGGTGTGGATCCTGATATAGTAGTTGTTCAGGATCCGTATCTGGAATACATGGGTACCGATCTGCAATTGCTTCGTGCCATTGAAGAAATTAAAATTGATCTGAAATCTCAAGGCAAAGAGTTGCCGCCAATGCCGCCTTATCCGAAAAAAAATAAATAGTCCGGTTTAATCTCTTTAGGCCACTCAAAGATTCTGAGTCATGCTTTATCTGCATTGCAGGGTATAAGAGTATGTTGAAAATGTATTTTCTTATCCCCCTTATTTGATTCGGATCTTACAATCTACACACTAACAACATAGAACATGCAGCGAAGTTTATTATTATTTTTCGTTTTCATCCTTGGTCTATCTGATATATTCTCACAACAACTTCCCGAACAATGGGTTCGGAGCTATCAGGCTCAGGGAAAAGCAGCGGATAGAATCTCTGCAATTTCCACTGACGCTTCAGGTAATGTATACGTAGCAGGTTATGCCGGAAATCATCATGGATCACCTGATGCTTTTGCGATGAAACGAAATATACAAGGGGATACTTTGTGGGTCTACTACTATGATGGCGGTGGCAATAATGAAGATTATGCTACAGACATTGCTTTGGATAATTCCGGAAATTGTTACATCACCGGACATTCAAGAGCAACATCTACTTCTTTGGAAGAATGTTTTACGGCCAAAATTTTACCTTCAGGTACTGAGGCCTGGGCAGCACGTTATTCACCTGGAGGGAATATCGAAAGTTTTGGCAATGCAATAAGTGTTGATGTGTCTGGAAACGTGTATGTGGCAGGTTACAGCGAACCAAGTTCTGCAAGTACCGACTGGCTTGTCATTAAGTATAACTCTGCAGGAGCAGAACAATGGGTAGATGTCTTCAATGGGCCTGATAACGGAGGGGATGAGGCAATAGATATTGTCATTGCTCCAAACGGTAATCCTACGGTCTGCGGATATATTTATACTTTGAATGTAACAGGAGGTATTAACGCTTTTGTGAAGGAATACAATCCCGCAGGCGGCACTGTTTGGACTGATACTTGGTCAAACACATCTATTATCGGATCAGATAAAGCCTATGGACTAGCTTATAGCTCAAGCGGGGATTTATTTGTAGGCGGTGAATCAACAAATATAATTGGTTCCAACAAAGACGCTTTTGCGATGCGATATGATGCATCAGGGAACAGACTCTGGTCAGGTATTTTTCCTGATTCATCAGGTACAATTGATGAATATCTCAGGCAAGTAATCGTTGACAGCTCGGGAAACGTATACTTCACAGGTTCAAATTATATTGATGCATATGTTACACGAATTAATAATGACGGAACGCCGGGATGGAGAAAATTCTGGCGTGGTCCGCTAGCAAACGGGAACGATGTATTCCATGGTATCACGATAGATAATTCAGGGAATGTTTATGCTACTGGTAGGGCTGTTTATCCGGGAGTAGATCATTATGCCAATGGTGGAAAAGCAAATATGGTTATTGCTAAATATAGTCCTGCCGGTGATTCGCTGTGGACCTACCGTTGTCTGGATACACTGAACAGTTCAATGGGATTTTCTGTTGCATACCATGATGGGAAGATTTATGCGGGAGGTTTTACTACCGACACAGCTTATGTCAATGAAAATC
>Ga0209096_1002137_pt1 | contig 19731 bp, 20 predicted proteins | sample AD_UKC034_MetaG_FD_184407 | JGI IMG/M metagenome (GOLD analysis project Ga0209096, IMG submission 184407) | Active sludge microbial communities of municipal wastewater-treating anaerobic digesters from USA - AD_UKC034_MetaG (SPAdes) (version 2) | ecosystem: Engineered > Bioreactor > Anaerobic >... | reverse complement strand
TGCCAGAAGAACCGGTCGATTCAAACAAAACCTTACCGTCACAGAAATCGGCAAAGGCTCCGGTCGCCGAACTGCCAAAGCCAAAACTCGGCATGACACCGGTCGAGGCAGAACTTCGTAAAGATACCGGTCAGCGGCTCGTTCGTAATAAGATGGTCTTCGCGTTCGAAGATGAGAAAGGCTGCTCTTACGAGGCAGAGTCAGAGGTCATCAGGATCGGACGCCGCAAGGACTGCCAGATCGTGCTGACCGCTTCCGAGATCAGCCGCGAACACATCGAAGTGCTGATGGAAAAGGGCAAAATCTGCGTCAAGCCGCTGACAACATCGAACATCTGCCGCCTCAACGGCAACGAACTCAAAAAAACGACGCCCATCAAACCTGGCGACAAGCTAAACATGGGCGGCACCGAGTTCCTCGTCACCAAAGCCCGCCCCGCCCTGCCTGTGTAAGCCGCCAGCAATAACATCCCGCAGATAAACAACAGAATACCCTCGCACAAAGCCGCAGAGACACGAAGAACAGCCAGGCCGTGACAATTCTTAGCCAAAGAAAGTCATTGCGAAGGGCAAAGCCCTGAAGCAATCTCTTTGTCCAGGGGGATTGCCGCGTCGGGCTGCTGCCCTCCTCGCAATGACGGTGAACCTTGAAGTCTTTTATGTGACAGAGGACTAGAGTGAAAACTCTCTGGCAATTGTTATCTGCCAGCCGCCACGCACAGATTCTGATGGTTTTGAAACCTTGGCCGGTGCCGGGCCTGGCACCGGCGGAACTGCTGCAGCTGCTTTTATTTCCTTAATCTCTGCAACCGGAGCAATTAGATTCAGGCTTGTCTGCCAGGATCCCGATCTGTCTGGTCGTCTGGCCGATATCGTCAGTCGATGCAGGTCGAGCGTCAGTTTCTGGCGGTCATTTTCCGAAGAAGTCGAAGCATACATATTGTATGATTTGCTGTTGTCGAGGCTTGTTTCGCCTTTCATCGAAAACAGTGAATACTGGCTGCTGTAATCGATTCCGCGATATTTTCGCGAAAGGCCGACTCTAAGCCCCCATGGGTCATCAGGCCTGAAATTCATCAGATAATCGACGCGATTGGTACCAAATAAGAACAGCGGATTGAGGGTAATCAGGTTGATATTGGTCGAAAGAGCAGTTTTAAAAGTATAAACCGAATATTCTGCAAATAATGCATTTTTTTTCCAGTCAAAACGGCTGCCGAAGCTGATAGAAGTGATTTTTATGTCGCTTATATTGGTGCCGAAACGGAATGATTTATCTTTAAAATTGTCGCCGATTCCGTTGTCTTCATGGTTTTCATAACGAATGAACGGTTTGAGCCTATGATCTGGCACCCAGGCTGCTTCTATCGAGTCGCTTTTATACTCATGACTGAGGTTGAGTTGCAGATCGAGGGCTGGCGTAGTTGCACTGAGTCGGTGCTTGTAGTTCTCGTTGTGTCGTTTCCAGGTAAAGCGGAACTGCCTGTGTTCATAATACAGGCGTGCAAAACGATGGAAGCCTCTGTTGTTAAGATAAACTGGAGGGTTGTCGCCGAGAGCGTTTACAACATCTCTATGTAAATCGTAACTGCCGTCAAATTGCGAAGCTGAGGTGCCACCGCCAAATTCAAGGGCTGCGTTTTTCCAGAAATAACGGACGAATATTTCTTCGCGCTGCGATTCTGATTCAAAGTCAAAGCGCGCGGTTTTGTCTTCAAGACTGTTTTTCCATATCTGGGGCTCAAATAACGTCTTTCGGAAACCGAACGCGAAACGTGGCATTAATTGCAGTGTCAGGCCAAGCTGGCTGCTGCTGCCTGAAAAATCATTGATCAATCGGCTTTCGCGCCAGCGCTTGTAGTATTCGTTGGCCTTGTATTGAAAGCGTATTCTGGAACCCGTCTGCAGCCATGCCGGCTTTTGCAGGGTCAGCGGCAGTTGCGGCTGTTTGAGCCATGCAAAGATGTCCACAGCATGAACTTTCTGTGAAAAGGAAATTGCGGCGATGATGAGTAGAAGCAGATAATGTGATGGTTTGATTTTCAAAGCAGTAATTTAAAATGGCCGGGAACTACTTTTAAAGCAGTTCCCGGCGTTATTGTTCTACGAGTTCTCAGGGAATGAAACTATCAGTTGGAAAGAACGACGGAGATTTTCTTCTCTATGTTTCTGGTAAATGTTCCTCTTTTGGTCTTTCCCTGTTTGGTTGTGGTGATACCATCGATGATCTCACCATCAGCGATGGTCTTGTCATTCTCGAGGCTGAAGAACAGCGTCATCGAATTTGTACCGAAAGTGACTTCAACGCGGGCGGTTATTTCGCCAGTGTCGCTTTTGGTTCTTTCGTATGCAATAGTAAGTGTAGGCAGTGCATTTGCTCCATCTTTAGTGTATTGAACATTGCCTTTGGTCGTGACATTGCCGCTGTCGTCTACTACTATCACTTCGTTGCCCTTGCCTGCCTGCAATACCGGCTTACCGGCTACGATTTTGTATTCAAGCGTAGTTACGGTGTCAGATATGGCCTCGGGCGTGCGAGCAGTTTGCTTAACTGTAAACAGGGCACCATCATCTACCATATCCTTTGTCGGATCGTAGTTTACTGCGCTCAGATTAACGACAAGCGACTTGATGTAGCCGTATTTTTCAGCTTCGGTGCCAGTGTATCTTGCCTGCATTTCGCCGGTGGCCCCGACGACCTTGTAGTTCATGCCATGGGCAAAGTTGGTTGTGGTTGTCTGCATCGGCAGGGTCAGTGAGAAACTGTCGATGATCACGCCTTCATTGGCCCAGTTGGCGGCAATAGCAAGCTGCAGCTGATTGTTTGCAAAGGCAAGAGCGTTTGTTCCTTTACTTTCGCCGAAATATCCTTTGTAGAAGTTCCCAGCGTCTGTGACAACTCCGCCGGTTGGCTTGGTTGCGTATTTGTAAATACTGATACTCTGGATCAGAGTATATTTCCCCGTCATGCCGGAGAACTTGAGTGAGCCGGTTGAAGTTTTGCCGTCTTCTGTCAGACTGACTTCAACTTCAAATGGGCTGGTGAAAGTAAGTTCTGTAGTTTCAGTGCCCACTTTATATCTATTTTGGCCAGATTCTCCGCCCGCCCAGCTTAAAGTTGGAACAAAAACAGGATTGTCGAGTGTTTGCAGAGCATATTCAGAAGCTGCAGACAAACCGCTTTCGATGGTGATGAGTATTGTGCTGACAAGATTGCCGGCTTTGTCATACTCTTTCATTTCAAGAGTTGCACCTGCTCCTATAGTTGCTTCGACCAGCATGTTGTCAGTCACCACAGCGTCTACGCCAGTGAACTTTGCTACGCTTTGTACATAATCGGTGGTGACCCATATTGTGCCGTTGAATGTGTGATCTGTCGCAATATTAGTAACTTCAAGCACTTTGGTCGCAGCAGTGTAAGTTGCGATCTGCTTTGTGTTGTTATTTTCCATGCCAAAGCCGCCATTGACATTGCCGCCGGTGGGCAGTGCAACTGCCAGCAGGCTCATCATCTTACTTGGGCTTAGAAGGGTATTATTGCCCATGCCAGGGACGAATGTGGGTGCTTCAGATGCTCTGACGTCTGCACGCATGGCAGTTGGCAGATCAACACTAGCGACACTCTCTTCAACCGCTTTGGTAACCTGAACGGTTGTGTCGGAAATGTCATCTGTAGTCGTTTTCGACACTACAGTGGGAATACTGTCATCGACAGCAGGGTAATAGTCATCACTACCTCCTCCGCCAAAACAGCCAGTTAACAGAGAAAAAGAAATGACCAGTGCAACAAAAGTAAAAATAACACGTAATTTCAAAACGGACCTCCCCGTATTTTATTTTGGTGTACGGATTTTACTACCTTTTCTAATTTTTGTCATAAAAAAAATGTACATGAATGAATCAAGCGCTGATCCTTCTTTGGAAATAGATGTAAGCTCTACAGCAAATCAGAAAGCCTCGCACGGAGACGAAGAAAACCTCGCACAAAGCCGCAGAGACACAAAGAACTGCCGGTCGAAGTGCTGGCCAACGAATCATGTTCGGGCAAGGTGCTTTTTTTAAACTCAAAGTTTTTAGGGTTATAACCATAAAAAGGTTGTGGTTGCTGAGAGTTTTTAGTAGTATAACCATAAATTGTTTTAGCGTGAGGTTTATCTTGATTAAAAGAGATCTTTACATTGATCAGCTGCGCAGATTTGTTGACAAGCCGGTGATTAAGGTATTAACAGGTGTTCGTCGGAGCGGAAAGTCTTCTATTTTGATGCTGCTTCGTGAAGAGTTCATGAATCATGGAGTTGCCAGCGATAAGATCATTTACATTAACTTTGAGAGCATGAATTATTCTGAAATTACCAAAGCTAAGCCTCTTCATAAGCATATCAAGAGTAAAATCGTTGATAATTCAAGGTATTACCTGCTTTTTGATGAAATTCAGGAAGTCGAAGACTGGGAAAAGGCGATAAATTCATTTCTGGTAGATTTCAATGTCGATATATATATCACAGGCTCCAACTCAAGGCTGTTGTCTTCTGAACTGTCTACTCTCATTGCCGGGCGCTACATCGAGATTAATGTTAAAACTCTTTCATTTGCGGAATACCTGATTTTTAAACAGTCTCCTGATAAGCATGATGAGTCGGAAAGCAATTTATTTCACAAACTGAACAACTTTATCAGGCTTGGTGGGTTTCCGGCTATTCATGTGGCTGACTATGGTTTTGATGATGCCAGCAGAGTTGTCAGTGATATATATGCTTCAGCCCTTCTTCGAGACACAATTCAGCGCTACAAGATCAGAAATATTGAACTGCTGGAAAGAATCGTCAGATTTGTTTTTGATAACATTGGCAATTGTTTCTCTGCCAACAAGGTTGCTGACTATTTCAAGAGCCAGCATCGGCGCATTGATCTTAACACCGTTTATAATTATCTTGCCGCGTTGGAAAGCAGTTTTATAGCCAAACGGGTTCAACGTTATGACCTCAGAGGTAAAGAAATCCTCAAAACCAATGAGAAATACTATATTGCTGATCAATCGTTAAAATATGCATTATTGGGTTACAAAGATCGAGATATCTCGGGAATCATGGAAAACATTGTGTTTCATGAGCTGGAGCGGCGCGGTTATCGGGTATTTATAGGCAAGCTCGATGATAAAGAAATTGATTTCGTCGCGGAGCAGAAGGAAGAGCGAATATACGTTCAGGTAGCCTATAAGCTGTCTGCAGAAGCAACTGTTCTGAGGGAGTTCGGTCCGTTACTGGCTATAAAAGATCATTTTCCCAAGTATGTGGTGACCATGGAAGAATTCTGGCAGGATAACATCGAGGGCGTCATGCATAAGCACCTGTCCGACTTTTTACTTATGCCCTCTTACCAATACTGACTTAGAATTCGAATGCGGCTTATCTGCGAACTTCATTGCATTGCGGTTATGCCGGTAATCTAGTTTCTGATCTGGAATTCTACTGATTTCTGGCGGGGGTTGCCGGCGCTGTCGGTGACTTTGATGTTCAGGCGATAGCGGCCGTTGGCGAGGCTGGTGGTGTCGAGGTGATTGCTTGCTGAATAGCCGGAAGCAGTCGTGCCGCTGGTCAGGTTGATCAGAAAGAAGCGCGGGCCGTCGGCAGCGTTGGCGCGAACCCTGCCGTTGCCGAGGCGTAGTGAGTCGCGATAGATGACCAGGCTGAACTGCACGCGTTCGCCGGTGAACGGCAGGCGGTCGAATCTGAAGACTTCCTGCTCGGGAATCTGGCTGGTGGCGCTGCCGTCAGCATTCAGCCGGTCGAGCGACCAGACAGCCTGATATATGGCATGCTGGTAAGCTGCCCGGTTCATGCGGTCGTTGGCGCCGATAATGATGTCGACTTTCCCATGCAGGGTACGGTTGTTTCCGTCGAGCATTGCCGCTTCGTCACTGCCGTGTATGGCCGCGTAGACGTTATGGATGACCGGCGGATAATAATCTTTTACTGTTGCAACTAACGCGGCAGGATTGAGATAGGTGCCGTCAGGGGCTATGATTTCGAGATGAATATGGTTGTAATTGCGATTTTCCGGGAATACTGGCTGGTTCCAGCGTGCGACCTGACCGACTTTGCTGCCGGCAACTACCGGTCTGCCACTTTCGGCGGCTGCAAATATTTCGGCCGGTACCGAACCCGGATCGATATGCCTGAACATCCAGTTATTGCCCTTTTCATCGACAACCGCAACTTCGAGATAGCGCGTGTTCGAAGTCATGCCGCGCCGGAAGGTCGTGCGCCGATAACTGAACCGGTGCGGACTGGCAGAGGCGTCGATTTTGTAATCGTTTACGCTGACACGCCCGCTGACCGGAGTGTAAACATCGGTTCCGGCCGGCGCACACAGGTCGAGGCCGCCATGAAAGTAGGGTATATTCTGGTAGTTCTGATAATCATAGAACTGCGCCCCGACATCGAACGCGACCTTATAAATGGCCGGTCGTTCACTGGCGAATAATGTGATTGGCAGCGCAAAGCATAGGAGTGTTGCAAGAAGTATTGTTTGGCGCATCGACTGATCCATTACCCTGTCTCCTCAAGTTATCTGCTAACAGACTATCACAAAATCCGCCGAACAGAAGCATGAGATTTTAGAAAGAGACAATCCGCTGAATACACCGATTTCGCAGATTATGAAGAAAGAATTAGTCTGATTGAAATGCGAATCTCAGCTTTTGCGGGGTCTGGCGGGTTTGCCGTTTTTTGGCGGGGAAGGTTGTCTGGCTCTTTTGATCTCAGGAAACACCCGTTTGAGGTCAAGTTTCAGCTCAGGGAAAATGGGCGAGACGAGTTCGTGCTCGCGCGCGAGTCTTTTCTCGCAGCTGTATTTGCCCTTTTTGTCGAGACTGAAGATGCTGATTATCTGGTGAACCGGATCGACTATCCAGTATTCGCGCACGCCATGCCGCTCATAAAGGGCGAATTTGTCGATCAGATCACGGCTGGCGCTTGACGGTGAAAGAATCTCGACGGCCAGGTCGGGTGCGCCAATACCGCCGCGCTCTTCGATTTTATCAGGGTCGCAGTAAACGACTATATCTGGCTGAACGACATTAGAGGAAAAATCAGCCGTCTCATCAGCCTCAGGAAGCAGCACGTCAAATGGTGCACTGAAAAGTTTGCAAGGGTGCCCGTCAAAAAAATCAAACATCAAAGAAACCAGAACAACTACCAGGCTCTGATGTGTCGCGCCGGGTGCCGGGGTCATGGCAAAAGCTTCACCATCGATGATTTCCCAGCGTTCGTCATCTTTCCAGTTGCGGTATTCAGCATAAGTAAAAACATCGCGTTTCTTACGTAGAGGTAGTCCCATTGTTATCTCCGAGCTTATATATACTCCAGCATATCACAAATTAGAACTTCAAACCCCGGAGATTTTGCAGAAGAAAAATCATCCGCTGATTACACCTATTTTGCAGATATTCGCAGGCCATGAAGAATGAAAAAAGGCTGGAAAGACGAAGCAGGGCGCAGCCATTTCGGTGGCTGGTCGTCATCCGGGGGATTTCATTATAGAAATGTGTTTTCCGAGGAGTCTGCTGAAATCGTGTCTGTTATAGGTCAGCAGGCAATCTGCTTTATACTTTTCAGCGGCAATGGCAATACTGTTAAGCCAAATTTGGTGACCAGGCCACTCTTCAGAAAAATCAACCCCAAATAAAAAACCGCGCCGGGTTTTGCCCCGACGCGGTTTTTAAAAAACGGATTATCTTGTAGAACTTCCATCATGACCATCTGCAGCGAAATGATCTATTGGTGCCACGACTGCTGTTGCGGATATTGCCTTGAAACTAATACCACCCACGTCAGCTCCGTTAACTTCTACTTTGGTAGAAATGGGGGTGTAGGTATGGTTTATTTTGGAAGGCTTGAAGTAATAGGTTCCGTCTTTGAGAACAATGTTATAATTCCCAACAGTAGTTTGAGCATGATCAACCCTTTGTGTCAGACCTTCATCTGAATAAACATATATCCAACAGTCAGATTGCCCGCTACCATCAGCAGCAGTAACATAACCTGCAACATTGTATGCTGGGATTTTTGTGATCTCACCAAGTGCTGTTGTAAATGTGGCGCCTTCAGTTATTTTGGATAAACTTGCGTCAGCTATGTCTATTGAGATGCTGGCTACAACGCTTTCAACTTCCGAGGCCACTTTATTTATGTTGGTTTCGTCAGCTGGAAGATTGTATTCAAACTGCTGATAGGTGCGATCGGCATCATTCCATGACTCATAGAGCAATGCTTTGGCAGTCTCTTTTGGGTCTATTTCTACATTTTTTGTTCCAGACTTTTCATTGGTATTTATGTAGTTAATGCTTTTCAGGATTGGTTCTTCATCAGCATAAACTTCGATTGAATACTGGTTATAGCTTGTAACATCATAACTGGTAATATTGAGTTCGAGATCATCAGTATTCACAACCTCGAGTTGATCGTGAGTATACTTAGTGCCTTCGCCGACTTTTTCTCCTGCCGCGTTCATCGGGGTAATACGAAAGTTTATCTTTTTGGCCTGTTTGGAAAAATTAGCTGAAGCCGGTCGCAAAGTCGCTCTTTCATTCGCAGCAAAAGCAATTGCGCTACCTGATCCGCCAGAGGCAGTAATTATCAGAGCTATTGCAAGACCAGCAAAAATACCGCCACTGCTTCCGCCACATCCGGTCATTACTACCATGCTGCCCAGGAAGGCAACGAGAATTAGTACACACATCAATTTTTTCATGGATTGTAAACCTCTCTTGGTTATAGGATGCCTAAACGCTAACATGAAATTTTGTACATGACAATTTTTTTAAAAGCTTGCATTGATGATGATTCTCACGTGTTTTCGCGATCGCCTGCCCTGCGTAGCTCTCCTTGCCCTGCGTAGCTATAGCGGAGCAGGGTAATCGTAATCGGCATGATTTGTGTACACACTTAAAAGCGAACTCCTGTCCACAGATTACACCGATTTCGCAGATTAGAGCAGGAGTTTCCTGGAATGAAGTCCAATTCCCTCAGTGTCTTAGCGGCTTCGTGCGAGCTTTCTTTTGCTCAGAGCTGGCAAAGCAGCAATCTTCTTTTCAGCACAAACATGGCATAGCACGGCCTGCGTGTCGCGCCGAAGCGTCAGCGTAGGCGGACTGCCGCTAAAAATCTGCGGCAATCGGCGAAATCTGCGGATGTTCTTACGCCGGTGAGATTGCTTCCGGCTCGCCAGGCTCGCCGTCGCAATGACGGGCTTCTCTCTGCGGTTCTGGGTGAGGCCGGCTTTACGAGAAGATCTTTGCTATCTGATCGTAGAAATGAACTGTTCGCAGTCCATGACGGGAATATCGGATGCTCTGAAGTCTTTCTGATTGCGTGAAATGATTACATCGATACGATTTTCGCGGGCGGTGAAGAATTGTATTGTGTCTTCAAAATCGTTGAATCTCTGGTCGGCAAGCGCCAGGTTGATGATTTTGCCACTAAGGTCGAGGATGTCTACGATCAGAGCTATGTTATTGAGAATTTGACGCAGGTCATCTCTGCCGAACTCTTTCCTGAGGATGTAAGAGATGTTGGCAATGCTGAGCGCGGACATATAGAGCTGAACTTTTTGTCGTTCTCCAAGCGAGAACAGCCTGGCCGCTGACTGGTAAAACGGCGTTCTTCTGCCGATCAGGTCGATAATTATGTTGGTGTCGAGCAGAGCACTTTTCATCTGTGTTTTTTGGCCACCTGTTCGGCAATGTAGCTCTTATAGTCAAAGTCTGACGGGATATCGATTATTCCGCTCAGGCTTTTTACGAGCGGTGTGATTTCTTCTTTATCTGATTTTCCTTCAGATGTAAGTGCTGAGAAATAAGCCTCGACCATCCGGGAAAGGCTTGTCTTGTGCTGCTGAGCATATTCGCGGGCTTTCTCGATAACATCTTTGTTCAGTTTCAGAGTCAGTTTGCTTTCCATAAAAATCTCCTATACGTATAAAAATACTAAAATAACACGTATAAGTCAAGGCCAGGTCACCGAAAAGCAGAACTTCTATCCGCAGATTACGCCGACTTCGCAGATGGTATTTATAGATTGGAGTTCGCAGAGGATTCATCGAGAGGCTTGAGTCGGCATTGTAAGATGGATTCTGCGACTTCGCCTGCCCTGCGTAGCTTTAGCGGAGCAGGGTAATCGTAATCGATCAGTGAGATTAGCTCAGAGCTGGCTTTTTGGCCATGGATGGCCTTATACATTTGCGCCACAGGAATGGCGCGCAAATGTGATGCCTTCGGCATACCGCTTCGTCGGTTTGAGGCCTCCTCGCAATGACGGTGACACAGTGTTCGTGCTCGTAATCGGCATGATTTGTGTACTCATAAAAGCGAAATCCTGTCCACAGATTACGCCGATTTCGCAGATTAGAGTAAGAGTTTTCTGGATTGAAGCCCAATTCTCTCAGTGTCTTGGCGGCTTTGTGCGAGGCTTCTTCTGCTCAGAGCTGGCAAAGCAGTAATCTTCTTTTCAGTACAAACCCGGCATAGCACGGCCTGCTGAACCTGCCGCTAAAAATCCGCGGCAATCGGGGTAATCTGCGGATACCTTTCTTTCTTTCTCTCTTTCTTTCTTTTCTGTTTCTTCTCTTCGCGCCTCTGCGGCTTTGTGAGAGGCTTCTTCTGCTAAAAGCCGGCCAGGCGGCAAACAGCTTTTCAGCACAAACCCGGCATATCACGGCCTGCTGAACCTGCCGCTAAAAATCTGCGGCAATCGGGGTAATCGGCGGATGTCCTTTACTGTTCTGTGAGTTTGCTTCCGGCTCGCCAGGCTCGCCCTCGCAATGACCTGTAAAAGGCTGCAGATGGTATTTTTGCTTGACGTTGGAGTGGATTCTAATTATTATTATAAATAATAGGAGTGCAGTCTAATATGGATGCTTTTTTTGCAACACATCACCGGCTTCTTAATGCGGTCGATTATCGGACACATCGCTATCTTTTCAATAATTTCAACATCAACAGCCGGCTGACTGGATTAGTTGGCCCCCGTGGAACAGGCAAGACCACCCTGATTCTGCAGTTTATCAAGGAAAAACTCGCAGCGCCAGAAAAAGCGATTTATGCCGCACTCGACAACATCTATTTTTCCAGCCACTCGCTGCTTGATTTCGTCAATGAGCTTTACGAGTTTTATGGCATACGCTACTTCTTTCTGGATGAAGTGCATAAATACTCCGGCTGGAATCAGGAGCTTAAAAATATCTATGATTCATATCCCGATATAAAGGTAGTGTTTTCCGGCAGTTCGAGCATCGATCTGGTGAAAGGATCGCATGACCTGTCGAGAAGAGCCAGCATGTTCCGTTTAACCGGCATGTCATTCAGGGAATATCTTGAATTCTCGTCGATAAGCGCATCTGAGCCGATTTCGTTTTCTGATCTGACGGATTGTCAGAATTCAGCGGCAAAGATTGCCGGCATAGAGAAACTAAGAGCGCATTTCAAGGACTATCTGCGCTACGGGTATTACCCCTTTTTTCTGGAAGATAAAGAAGTTTATGAACAGAAGCTGTTCAGGGTTGTACAGAAGATCGTTTATGAGGATATCGCAAACTTTTACAATCTTAAGACCGAAAACCTCGCCTGTTTCAAGAAAATACTGGCATACATCGCTTCTATTCCGCCGGGGGAATTGAACAGAAACAGCATCTCAAGACAGATCGGGCTCGATAATAAAACTGTGCAGCACTATCTGCAGATTCTCGAAGAGGTCGGACTGGCAAGGCTTCTGGCTTCCGGTCAGGCCGGCAGCAGGCTGCTCAAGTCAACCGAAAAGATTTTTCTCGATAACCCGAATCTTTATCATGCGATCGCGCAGGAAACCGGCTTTGACATAAACATTGGCAGTATCAGAGAAGTGTTTTTTGTGTCGATGCTCAAAAATTCAGGAAAACAGGTTTATTGCAGTTTAGCTGGCGACTTTACCGTTGATGATCTGACTTTTGAAATTGGCGGTAAAAACAAGAAACTGCGCCAGATCAAGCATTTGCCGAGAGATGCTTATCTGGTCAAAGACGACATTCTATACAACTCAAATCGTGAGATACCCCTTCATCTTTTTGGCTATTTGTATTAGGGCACCATTCTCTCGTGCTCGTGCTCGCCTGCCCTGCGTAGCTTCAGCGGAGCAGGGTAATCGTAATCGATCAGTGAGATTAGCTCAGAGCTGGCTTTTTGGCCATGGATGGCCTTATACATTTGCGCCACAGGAATGGCGCGCAAATGTGATGCCTTCGGCATACCGCTTCGTCGGTTTGAGGTCTCCTCGCAGTGACGGTGACACAGTGCTCGTGCTCGTAATCGGCATGATTTGTTTACCAGCTAAAAGGGAAACTCCATCCACAGATTCCGCCGATTTCGCAGATTAGAGCAGGAGTTTTCTGGAGTGAAGCCCAATTCTCTCAGTGTCTTGGCGGCTTCGTGCGAGCTTTCTTTTGCTCAGAACTGGCAACGCAGCAGGCTGCTATTCAGTACAAACCTGGCATGGCTCGGCCTGCGTGTCGCGCCGAAGCGTCAGCGTAGGCGGACTGCCGTTAAAAATCTGCGGCAATCGGGGTAATCGGCGGATGCCTTTTTTTCTTTCTTTCTTTCTCTGTTATCTTCTTCTCTTCGCGCCTCTGTGGCTTTGTGAGAGGTTTCTTCGCTCAAATCTGAGGTTTGCTGGCGGCCGGGCCTTTGAACTGCTGGGCGACCAGAAAAAGTTCGCGGCTGCGGTTGAGTGAGGCCTTTGGGTTGAACGATTTGGCGAAGCCGAAGAGCTTTTTTGTGCGCTGCAGAAGCGCCTGATACTCGGCGCCTTCGAATACCTTGGCGACGAAACTGCCGCCCGGCTTCAACAGCTTCTCGGCGATGTCGAGCGCGAGATGCACGAGCAGGGCTGAATTTTCGGTGTCGGCGTAGTGTACCCCGGTTGTGTCGGGGGCCATGTCGCTCAGGATGACGTCGAGTTTGCCGGCGGCGAGTTCGATGATTTTCGCCTGATTGTCGGCGTCACGAATGTCGCCCTGCAGAATGGTGACGCCTTCGATTGGCCTGATCTCAAGCAGGTCGATGGCGATTATCTTCGCTTTGCCGCCGACTTTGCGCATGGCATATTGTGACCAGCTGCCGGGTGCGGCACCGAGGTCGAGAATTTTGCAGCCGGGCCGGATCAGTTTGTATTTTTCGTCAATTTCTTCCAGTTTATAAGCGGCGCGCGAGCGGTAATCTTCGGCCCGCGATTTCTTGAGAAACGGGTCGTTGAGACGGTTTTTGAACCAGGCCTTGGCCATATCAGTCGATGAAGGTTTCGCGAAGCTTTACGTTGAAGACGCGTTGTTCTGGCCGCTTTTCGATGAGCTTGAGTTCTTCAATGTGTTTGATCAGGGCGTCACGAACCAGTATTGTCGTCTTTTTGCGGTTGGGCAGGTCGCGCAGGTGGGCAAAACCATCACCACCAGCCGCGACATAGTCGTTGAAGGCGACACTGTAGGTTTTTTCCGCTTCAAGCTCTTTTCCATCAGTGGTTGTAAGTTTCAAAATGCGTTTCATTGAAGGCAGAGACGGATCGTAGGTAATATGCAGCCCGGAAGGCAGCAGAATTCCGTGTGGTTGCCCTACCACCAGTTTTAGTCCTTCTGCTTTCGTGCGATTCTGTTCGAGCGAGGTCTGTTTGTCGGTTTCATCGATAACGCGGGAATCATTGGAATATGCCTTTTCAAGCAGATCGCGGATCATGAACCCGTTCATTTCGATTACTTCCAGAACATTGTCGAAAGGCTGCACCAGAAAGACATCTTCGACCGTGATCTGGCCGACTGGAATGGGCTGTCGAACCCCGCCGAAATTGATGAAGGCAAAATCGGCGCCGGAAAACTTGCGCATGGCATCTGCGATCAGCGAACCTTCAGGCGAGTCACCGCCGCTGACGCCGCGGGCCAGATGCACCCTGGTTTCGCCAACGACCCGTTCCATCTCTGCTCGAAGTTCGTCAAGATATGACTTTTCGAGAGCTTTGGTTTCAGGATGCTCGCCGATGGTTTCGAGGTCGAGCAGAATCGATTCGTGTCGAAGAACTGGTTCTGCAGCATTGGTCAGGTCGATATGAACTACTGTGGCGTTTTCACCGGAACTGCCGGGGTGGGCGACTGCGGTATTATAGGGAGGAACCCAGACCAGTTCCTTTGTCTGGCGATGCGTGTGGCCGCCAAGTATCAGGTCGATTCCTTCGACTTCAGCTGCAAATTTAAGGTCGCCATCATAACCAAGATGTGACAATAGAATGATGAAGTCCACGCCTGATTTGCGCAGAAGCTTGACCAGACTGCTGACTATCGGTTTGGGATCGCTGAAGATCAGGTCTTTGACATTCTTTTCAAAAGTGATTGCTGCAGTTTCCGGGGTGTCGATGCCGATTATGCCAATTTTGCGCCCTTTGTGCGTGTAAATGCGATAGGGTTCGGCGAATTCAGGCAGCATTCCGGTAAGTTTTTCGAATACATTGCAGCAGATTACAGGAAACTTCTTGTTTTTGAACTGCTTTACGAGGTTCTGATAAGTGTAATCGAATTCATGATTCCCCAGGGTCACGGCCGCGACATTCATGTGGTTGAGAAAGTCGATCATGACGCCGCCTTTGGTGCGATCTACTATTGGTGTACCCTGAAAGAAGTCGCCGCTGTCGAGGTACATGATGCGGGCATTCTTATAAGCGGGATTTGAGCGATATGATTCGATAAGGTTGCGCAGCACGGAAAAGCCACCGATTGTAAGCTTTTCTCCGTCTTTGCCATTCGGGTCAGGTCGGGCCGCTATGCCGCCATGCATGTCGCTGGTATGAAAGACGACAAATTCAGCGGCTATTCCCGTGACGGCCAGAAGCAGCAGCGAGATCAACAACAGCAGTCTGCGCAGATGACTTAAAGAATGATTCATAGGTTGGCTCCTGGGGCTGTCAGACTTAGCTTTCTTCTGAGGGTTCGCGTTCTTCGACGACCAGTTCGATCATTTTTTTGTTTACCGAGATGAAAGCCGCATGCACGGTGATATCGCTGCGCAGATCGGTTATCGAGGCATCGGTGATCGGCAGAAAATCGCGGGTCATGCTTTCGGTATTGAGTATATCAGAGAGTCGGCTGTTCTGAATCAGATGCAGCATTCCTCTTATCTTGTGCTGTGGTGTAAAAACGGTGACGTTAAGCTGTTCTTTTTTTGCGCTCATTTGCTGGCTCCATTCAAAATTATTTCGGCAAAGCGACCTTCAGCTTCAGCCAGAACACTGCCTTCAGGCAGTATGACGGAAGCCCGGGCAAAGTGCAGGTTTTTACGCTGGCCGACGAGAGTCGCGACGAATTTGAGAGGCACTCCTACCGGTGCCGGCCGCAGGAAACGTACGCGCATGTCGGCAGTGACCGCGAGAATTTTCATGTCGGCGCCCATCACTGCGTAAGCCATTGATTCATCGAGCAGAGTGCTGAGAAGGCCGCCATGCACAATGCCGGCATAGCCCTGATAAGATGGCCCCGGTGTCCAGGTGAAGGTGCAGGTGTGCCCTTCGACCGACTTTTTAACGGGAAGATGCAGGCCATTGCTGTTACGCGGCCCGCAGACAAAGCAGTGGTCATTATCGATAAGATTGAGGCCAGAAAGGTTGCGCCGCTCGATCAGATTTCGGGTATGGGTGAGCGCGTTGATGACTTCCGGGCGGTTGAGCGCGGCCGTAGTCGAGAGGGTGCCGCGTTCGTAGAGATGTATGTTATGGCTTTCCAGGCGCGCTTTAAGCGTTTCGTAGCAGGGAATTTCAAAATTGGGGTGAGTCGGGTCGCCTGTAAAGACAGGTATACTGCCGAGGTCATTCAGGCCACTTGCGGCAAGTTCAGGAAATCGGTAGAACAGCCAGGGCGGAACCGATATGTGGTGCACCGGAAAAGCTTTACGCAGGGTGGCTACTGCTTTTTCTACAGAGGCAAAGGGCAGAGGAGGGCGGTCTTGCATGGTGCAACCGGGTGTCGGCTGGAATGGCACCAGTCTTATATCCTGCAGCCAGGGGTCGGCAGTGCAGAAACGACCGATTTCTTCGATGAAGTTCAGGCGCTCTTCTTCGTTTTCACCGATGCCGATGACGAACCCGACAGAATACGGCACCTGTGCGGCATGGGCTGCTTCGATACAGGCACGACCGGAGCTTGGGTTGCGGCCACGCGAGTTTTCGAGGGCTTCACCGCTTGACGCGAGGGCGGCAGACACGAGATTAATGCGGGCCGAGCAGCCGGCTGCGCTGAATTTTTCCCAGGTAAATGAATCGAGATAGCCGACTTCGAGAACGGGCAGCAGGTTGGCTTCCAGCGCGACATTGCAGGCAGCCAGCAGATAATCGCCATAGGAAGCAAAACCGTTTTTGTGCAGGGCGATCTGAATGTGCGGAAAGTCCTGCGGTTGCTCGCCTGAAATGAAGATCACTTCGGTAGCGTTGCGCTTGGCCAGGTCGGCTACGCGCTTTTTGATCTCGTCGAGCGACAGCAGGTTTGCATCGTCGCGATAGAAAGAACAATAGCCGCAACTCTGGTGGCAGGTGCGGGTCAGTTCAAGGTATGAGCTCGAAATATATGAAATTGAGACACAGTTATTCATGTCATACAGAGTAACATATCCGCAAAAAAAATCAATTATCACGAAATCGGCGCTGCAATTTTTTGGAACTTTTGTTATTCTGCGTGGTCTATAATTACAGAAAACTGGAGGTGAGTGCGGTGAGCGCTGCAAAACTGCTTATCATTCTCGCTCTGCTGATGTCTTTTGGGCTGGCGCAGGGCTTTGCCATGTCGATCGAGGCCGAAGTAGACCGCACCGAAGTCGGGTTTGGCGAGACATTGAGTCTTGTCGTCACGCTTACCCAGGAGCTCGGGTCGGGGCGCACGCAGACTTTTGGCCTGCCGCGCATAAGTTCGATTCCGGGTTTCGATATAGTTTCGACGCGCAGCGGACAGAGCACGAGCTTTATCAACGGCGTCGGCACTGCCCGCACGCAGGTGGCTTATGAGCTGGTGCCGCAGGAGCCCGGCAAATTCACGATTCCGGCGTTCAGTTTTGCCGACAACAGCGGCAACACTCACTCGACGAAGCCGATAGAGATTACCGTGCTGCCACCGCCGGCTCAGGAAGAAGAACGCAAAGATGAACAGCCGCAGTCTGAACCATCACGCCGGGCCGAAGAAGGGTCGAGCCTGTTCAAAGCCATGCTGGTGCTTGGTCTGCTGCTGGCCGCAATTATTGCACCGGTCATGATACTTTCGTCGGTCAGCGGCCGCCGTGGCCCGGCAAAAGCTGGCGGGTCATCCGGCAGTCGGGAAACCACTATCGAAGACGCCGAGGTCGTTGAGGCTGCCGCGCCGTCGGCGGTAACGCCGCGCCAGGCCGTTGATTTCGTAGCAGAAGTTGCCCGCCTCAAACGTCAGCACCCGGAAGCCGACAAGACTTTTTATCAGCAGTATTTTGAACTGTTCGGCCGCGCTGCCCTTGCTGGCAGCGACACCCTTAGTGAGAGCATGACCTCAGATGAAATGCTCAAAAAAGCGGCCGAAATGTGCAGCTCAGATGCCGCCCGTCAGGCCTGCCGCCGACTCGCCGGCGACATCGAACTGACCCTCTACGCCAACCGCCCGCCGGCTCGCGCTTTTGCCGCCATCGACGCCGACGCCAGGGATATAATCAAAGCTATCATGCAGTGAACGGGAGTAACCAATGAACCAGACGCCAGATTTAGAAAAGCGAATCGAAGAAGCAGGTCTGCTCATCGAAAGTATCAAAAATCAGGTTAAGCGCGTGCTTGTCGGCCAGGGCGAACTGCTCGACAGCCTCGTGCTGGCGCTGATCTGCGACGGTCACATTCTGCTCGAAGGCGTGCCCGGTCTCGCCAAAACGCTGGCGATCAAAGCGCTGGCGCGCACGGTCAAAACCGGTTTTTCGCGTGTGCAGTTCACGCCAGACCTGCTGCCGGCTGACCTGATCGGCACCCGCATCTTCGACCCGAAAACTTCTGAATTTCACACGCACAAAGGTCCGATTTTTTCGAACTTTGTGCTGGCCGACGAAATCAACCGCGCGCCCGCCAAGGTGCAGAGCGCACTGCTCGAATCGATGGAAGAGCGCCAGATAACCATCGAACACGAAACCTTCAAGCTACAGGAACCCTTTCTGGTGCTCGCCACCCAGAACCCGATCGAAACCGAGGGCACTTACACGCTGTCTGAGGCTCAAGTCGACCGTTTTTTGTTCAAGGTTGTCGTCAAATACCCCTCGTTCGAGGAAGAGCGTCACATAGTGCGCCGAATGGGGCTTGCCGAAAAGACACATCAGGTCGAAATCATCGAACCGGTGGTGACAGCCGATCAGATCATCTCTCTACGCGGCCTCGCGCGCGAGATTTATGTCGACGACAAGATCGTCGAATACGTCCTGCGCATCGTCGATGCCAGCCGTAACCCCGAAAAATACGGGTTGCAGCTCAAGAGCTACATTCGTTTCGGCGCCTCGCCGCGAGCCTCGATCTACCTGACGCGCGCCGCCCGCACCCGCGCCATGGTGCAGGGGCGCAGCTACGTCAAACCCGACGACGTCAAGGCGGTCATGCCCGAGATTCTGCGGCATCGCGTGATTCCGACCTATGAAGCCGAGGCCGACGACATCGATTCTGACGAAATCGTCAGAAGAATCATGGAAGGAGTGGCCGTGCCCTGAGGCATCGCCGACGCAGTCATGCTTCCAAAGGAACTGCTCAAAGAGGTTCGCCGCATCGAGATCAAGACCAGACATCTGGTCGAATCTCTCTACGCCGGCGGTTATCGCTCGGTCTTCAAGGGGCGCGGCATAGAGTTCGCCGGTATCCGCGAGTATTATCGCGGCGATGAATTCCGCTCGATCGACTGGAAGGTCTCGGCGCGCAGCGGCAATCTGCATGTTCGCGAGCATATCGAAGAGCGTGAACTGCAGGTAGTGGTGGCACTCGATCTCTCGGCTTCGATGGCTTTTGGCTCAGGAAGCCGCGAAAAGCGCGAGAGCGCGGTCGAGTTCGCTGCCGCCATCTGTCTGGCAGCTGAGCGCAACAACGACCGCGCCGGCGTCTGCCTGTTCACCGACGAGGTCGAAAAATTCGTGCACCCGGCCAAAGGCCGAACCCACATTCTGCGCCTGATTCGCGAGTTGCTGTATTTTATTCCGAAAAATCGTGGCACCAATCTCAAGGTGCCACTCGATTATCTTAACATGACACTGAGTCGGCGTTCTGTAGTGTTTCTGGTTACCGATGCTCTGAGAATCGGCAGTATCGAACGTGAACTGCGTATCGCTGCAGCCCGGCATGACTTTATTCTGGTGCTGGTGCGCGACCCGCGCGAGCGTCTGCTGCCCGATGTCGGTCTGGTCGAAATCGCTGACCCCGAAACCGGCGACGAAATGGTGATCGACACCTCTGACCGTGTTGCCATGCAGAACCTGGTCGAACGTCAGGAAGGTCTTGACCAGAATCTGACCAGAGTCTGCCGCAATTTTGGCATGGATATGATCACGCTGACCGCCGGCGAATCGGTGGTTAAACCGGTCTGCCAGCTTTTTGCCGAGCGCGAACGCCGCATAACAGGCCATAAATAAAAGAGGAAAAGTATGAACAGTCTACGAAGCATCTCACGAAAAATCGACGCCATGCTGATAATGATCATCGCC
>Ga0209096_1002135_pt1 | contig 19767 bp, 7 predicted proteins | sample AD_UKC034_MetaG_FD_184407 | JGI IMG/M metagenome (GOLD analysis project Ga0209096, IMG submission 184407) | Active sludge microbial communities of municipal wastewater-treating anaerobic digesters from USA - AD_UKC034_MetaG (SPAdes) (version 2) | ecosystem: Engineered > Bioreactor > Anaerobic >... | reverse complement strand
GGGGGGGGGGGGGGCGAAATGCTCTCGCTGTTCTACACATCCTCCTCTGAGATCCTCTCTCTTACCGTACGCTGGCTCGCCCGCGAGGGTTGCGTTTAGCGCGTTTCGGGCTTCCAGCAGAAACGCCGAATAAGGCGGCTCCACGCGATCAAGTGGACTCCTGCTTCTCATTTCGCGCGACAATCCGGGCCAGCTTCGGCCGGACTTGCGCGCAGGCCCCCTCGTGGCGGAGCATCTCTGCTGGAAGCCTCAGAAGCGAAAAACGCATCTCGGGACCCGGCCCAAAGCCCATGACGTGCAAGCCACAAGGCCTTGTCCATACCGCCAAACCGGGCTCTGCCGGCATCGTGTCGCTGGCCAAAGCGCCAGGTCTGCGTCGCACGCCCGCGGGTATGTATGGTTCGCCCGCGGAGATGGGTGGAACAACGCATTCGCCCAGCTTCTGGACGTTTCGACGCGCACGCTGCAAGGATGGAAACAGGGACGAAAGCCTCCTTCCGGTGGCGCCGCCACGCTGATCAAGGTAGACGCACAACATCCCCAAGGAGGGGAAGAGGGTCACGTCTCAACTATTAACTGTTCTTGTTGACGGGGGTGTGGGGTTCGGCTACACTGGGGCCATGGCCAGACCCTTACGCATCGAGTATCCGGGAGCCTTCTATCACGTGATGAATCGCGGGCAGCGGCAGGAGCCGATTGTCTTGGACCGCCGGGACCGGGAGCGTTTCGTGTCGGATTTGGGGAGACTGAGCGGCCGGTTTCACGTGTTGATTCACGGCTATTGCCTGATGACGAATCACTACCACCTCATTCTGGAGACTCCCGAGGGCAATCTCAGCCGCGCGGTGCAGTGGTTGAACGTCGCCTACGCCGCGTACTACAACCGCCGGCACCAGTGCAGCGGACATGTGTTCCAGGGCCGCTTCAAATCCGTTTTGGTGGATGCCACCGCGTATCTGGAGGCCCTCTCCCGCTATCTTCACCTCAATCCCGTGCGGGCGGGCCTGGTGTCCTGTGCGTGGGACTATGAGTGGAGCAGTTGTCGGTGCTTCGTCGGCCACGCGCCGGTCCCCGCGTGGCTGGAGGTCGATCGTATTCTGGGCGGCTTCAGCGTCAGGAAGAAAGCGGCTCAGCGACGCTACGCGGCCTATCTGTCCGAAGCCGACGTGAGCAATCCTCTGGCCGAAGCGGCCGCGAGTTCGGTTCTCGGGAACCAGGTTTTCCTCCGCTGGGTCAAAGACACGTTCCTTTCTGCGCGTTCGGCGGACCCGGAGATCCCGGAGCTCAAGAGGATCCGGCATGGTCCGTCCGTGGCGGCGATTGTCTCCGCCGTGGCCAAGGCATGGCAGGTCGATGCGAAGCAGATCGTGACGCCGGGCCGCAAACGCAACCACGCACGCGACGTCGCCATCTACTTGTGCCGGGAGATGAGTGGACTGCCTTGCCGGGAGCTCGGCCGGCGCTTCGGCGGCATCTCCGGCGCCGCCATCACCCTGCAGCATGATCGCCTCGCACAACGGATGGCCAAAGACTCTGCTCTGACAGAGGCTGTGACGCAGATCCGCACAGAACTCGCAAAGAGTTCAAATAGTTAATAGTTGAGACGTGACCCCGATGTCGTGACATAGCGCCTGGCTCATGAGACGCTCCTGTCCGCTGTAGCCCAGCCGCCCCCGGCTGGGGAACCCTCGGAGCCGCCCTTGCCTGGGGAATCGTGGCAGTTGCCCCCGGCTGGGTCGTTGCAGGAATTACCCCCGAGGGCGGGGGTGCCACACGACACGGCCGGCCAGGCACGCCCGAAACGGTCGTGCAAGGGAGATTTTCCGCTTTCCGCCAATAGCATGGCGGGCGGGCGGCACGGCACGCCGGTGCGGATGTCTTGGGCCTTTCTGGATCGGTCGGCGGGAACCCCGCTGAGACCGCTTCGTGCTCGCTTGCACAGGGTATGCCGACTCCGCCTGCAGGGTGCGTCGCCCTCTTATCCATACCATGGGTCCCCAAGGACCGCCGAAGTACGCGAAAACCGGATGAGCCGAGATTCGGATTTCGAGTTTCTCTTTAGCGTCGTCGCAGGCCGGAGCGCATTCGCTTTCGGCCGCCGGCCCTTCGGGCGCGGTGCAGAGGAGAAGGCTTCTCCACGGGTTTCGGGCGAGGCATGTCCGGCGCCGCCCAGTCGAAGCCGGGACAGGTCTCGAACTCGAACTGGCGGTCGATGAACTTCTCGATCTGCCGGAAGTTCTGCTCCTCGTCGGGGGAAACGAACGTGATCGCGTCGCCTAACGCGGTCGCGCGTCCGGTCCGGCCGATGCGATGGATGTAGTCCTCGGCATAGGCGGGCACGTCGAAGTTGATGACGTGCGAGATTCCCTCGATATCGATCCCCCGGGCGGCGATGTCCGTGGCGACCATGACGCGGAACTCGCCCCGTTTGAAGCCCTCCATCGCGCGCTGCCGCTGACCCTGGCTGCGGTCGGAGTGCATGGCGACGGATCGGATGCCGGCGTGTTCCAGTTTGCGGTGGATTTTGTCGGCTCCGTGCTTGGTCCGCGAGAAGACCAGGACGCAGTCCATCCTCTTGTTGTGGAGCATGTGCAGGAGCAAATCGATCTTGGCCGTTTTGTAGACGGGATAGAAGTGCTGTGTGATCGTGTCGATGGGATTTCGCGGGACGCCGATCTGGATTGTCACCGGGTCCTTCAGAATCCCGGCGGATAGCGCCTTGACCTCCGGCGAGATCGTTGCGGAGAAGAGCATCGTCTGGCGTTTCGCGGGCAGGGCGGAGATGATCTTCCGCACGTCCAGGATGAAGCCCATGTCCAGCATGCGGTCGGCTTCGTCCAGGACGAGCACCTCGACGTGCTTGAGGTCGATGGTCTGCTGTCGCATGTGGTCCATGAGCCGGCCGGGGGTGGCGACGACGATGTCCACGCCGCGATGCAGGGCTGCGAACTGGCCCTTGATATTCACGCCGCCGTAGACGGCTGCGGCGCGAAGGGGCAGGAAACGCCCGTAGTCGCGGATCGACTGCTCGACCTGGGCGGCCAACTCTCGCGTGGGCGTGAGAATCAGGCAGCGGACCATCTTCTTGCCGGGGGCCCGCTCGTGGCCGAGCCGATTGAGGATGGGCAGTACGAACGCGGCGGTTTTACCCGTTCCGGTCTGGGCACAGCCGATGATGTCTTGGCCGCTCACCGCGGCGGGAATGGCCCGGGACTGGATCTCCGTCGGAGCCGTGTAGCCGGTCGCAAGGATTCCCTGGACCAGCGGGTCGGAAAGACCGAACTTCGTGAATGGCATTGAATATCCTTAACAATAGAGGGTGAGCCGCAAGACCTGCTGCCAAGGAAACCCGAAGCACGAAATCCGAAATCCGAAACAAATCCGAATGAACGAAACTCCAGAGTGCGAAACGCCGTCGCTGTGCGGACCGTCCGTTTCCGTTCCTGAGTTTGGATCATTCGTGCCTGTTTCGGATTTCGAGTTTCGATGTTCGGATTTACTTCCTGGCCGCTTGTTTCTCGCGGCGATGGTTGATGATCTCCTCGGCCAACCTGACCGGGACGCGGGCGTAGTGCGACATCTCCATCGAGAACGTCGCCATGCCCTTGCTCAGGCCGCGAACGATCGTGGCGTAGCCGAACATACTGGCCAGCGGAACCTCCGCCCGCACGACGGTGCAGGTGTCGCGGGCCTCGGTTTCGTGGATGATGCCGCGACGACTGTTCAGGTCGCCGACGATGGCGCCCTGATACTCTCTCGGCATCTCGACTTCGACCTTCATGATCGGCTCCATCAGGCAGGGCTTGGACCTGCGGAACGCCTCATTGAAGGCGTCGCGAGCCGCAATGCGGAAGGCCATTTCGCTGGAATCTACCGCATGGAAGGAGCCGTCGTCAAGGCACATCTTGCATCCGACGACCTCGTAGCCGGCCAAGGGGCCCTTCTTCATCGCCGCCTGGAATCCCTTGTTCACCGCGGGGATATACTCGCCGGGGATGCGGCCGCTGGTGATGTTGTCCTCGAACTCGTAGGGGGCCTCGCTGCCGGGCGGCAGGGGGACCAGTCGGCCGACGACATGGGCGAACTGGCCCGAGCCGCCGGTCTGCTTCTTGTGGCGATAATCGTACTTGGCCTCCGCGGTCGGCGCCTCGCGGTAGCTGACGCTCGGGGCTCCAACGGTCACGTTCGCCTTGTACTCGCGGCGCATCCGCTCGACGTAGACATCGAGGTGCAGCTCGCCCATGCCGGCGATGACGGTCTCGCTGGTCTCCGGGTCGGTCGAGACGCGGAACGTGGGGTCTTCCTTCATGAATCGGCTCAGCGCCTTGGCCATGCGTTCCTGGTCGGCGTTGCTGGCCGGGATGACGGACAGGCTGATGACCGGGTCGGCGACGAAGATGCTCTCGAGGGAGTAGTTGACGCCCTCGCCGCAGAGGGTGTCGCCGTTGGCGCAATCGACAGCCAGCAGGGCGACGATATCACCCGGTCCGGCGTCGGGGATGTCCTGGCGGTCGTTCGCGTGCATGCGGACGATCCGCCCGACACGGAGCGTCCGGTTCGTGCGGGCGTTGAGGTACTGTCCGCCCTTGGCGATGCGACCCTGATAGACGCGGATGTAGCTCAGTTGCCCGAACGGCTCATCGGTGATCTTGTAGACCATCGCGACCAGCGGGGCCTCGGGATCGCTGGCCAAGGGGGTTTCCGTGCCCGCGTTGTTGTGATCGCGGGCGAAGTAGGAGCGGTCCAGCGGGCTGGGAAGGTAGTCGCAGACCGCGTCCAGGAGGGGCTGGACCCCCTTGTTCTTGAACGCCGAGCCCATCATCAGGGGCACAATGTCCCGGTTGATCGTCGCCTCGCGGATCGTCTGGCGAATCATCTCCTCGCTGACGGGCTTGTCCTCCAGGAGCATCTCCATCATTTCGTCGTTGAACATGCTCAGGGCATCGAGCATTTCCTGACGTGCCTTCTGAGCGGCGGCCTCGTAGGCCGCAGGAATAGGATTGCGGGCGACGTCCTCCCCATCGTCGCCCTCGAATGTCAGGGCCTCCATGGTGATCAGGTCGATGACGCCCTGGAAGCTCTCGGCGGTGCCCATGGGCAGTTGGGTGGGCACGACGTTCAGGCCCAGCTTCTCGCGGATGTCGCGTCGGACTCTCTCCGGGTCCGCGCCGGTGCGGTCCACCTTGTTGATGAACGCGATCCGCGGCACGCGGTAGCGTTTCATCTGTTGATCGACGGTGAACGACTGGCTCTGGACGCCGCCGACGGCGCACAGGATCATGACGGCGCCGTCCAGGACGCGAAGCGACCGTTCGACCTCGACGGTGAAGTCCACATGGCCCGGCGTGTCGATCAGGTTGATGCTCTTGCCCCTCCAGGAGACTTGGGTCGCGGCCGACTTGATCGTGATGCCGCGCTCCCGCTCGAGTTCCATGAAGTCCATGGTGGCGCCGGTCTTGCCGTCGCCGTCGTGGACCTCCTGCATGCGGTGAATCCGTCCACAATAAAAGAGAATGCGCTCGCTCAAAGTCGTCTTGCCCGAGTCGATATGCGCCGAGATACCGATGTTGCGAATCTTACCGATCTTTTCCATAACTCTTTACTAAACCGTCATTTACCTGCATCTCGCCCGTCTGCCAAACGGCCTTGCCACCGGGCGAAGGGAACCCACCTTCTGTTCCCATCCATCTCTGTACACCTCGCCTGTCGGTCAGTGGTCCGTTGTATACTGCGAGCACTACCGTGAGTGTGGTGACTGGTAGGCAGCCGTCCCTCGCCGGCCATCACCAGAAGCGAGAAAGCACAAAGTATACGCCATTATCGGCTCGATGGCAAGATCAATTGTGTCAATTCTGCGCGAATTCGCCCGCGAGGTTCGCCGCCGAAGACAGGACCCGCCGGGCTGCATCTGTGCATTCTGAGCGAGCCACGCACAATTTGCAGGGATCACCTTGTCTTTTTGCCTGGGATCACCATGGATGGTGCGTACGCGGAAATGCGTGAAAATCGGATGAGCCCGACTTCCCTGTTTTTTTGCGGATTTGCTCTTGCATCCCGTGGGGCGGGACCTATAATGGATGGTGCGAAGGCGGGCCAAGAAGTGCCGTCTTATCATATTTGTTCGCTATCATATATTATCTGTCACATCATACCGGTCCGGCCTTCGCGAGAGTACCGGTTGCACGTATAGGTAAGTCATCTTAGTGTCAATTTCGTTCACGCCGTGCCCTGGAGCGGGTCCGCGCCGCGCGTACCTGCCCAAGAGGGGCTAACCACGGCCTACGTGTGCCGGTCCGACATCCCTGGATTAGTGGCTGAAGGTATGTGCCTTCGCCGTTGCTGCTATGATCCAGAATTCGGAGAGACGGCCATGGACCGCATCAGAAGGACCATTGCGAGGGGGATCGTCTGCGCTGTCGTCGTCCTGTGCTGCACCAGTGCCTTGTCCGGCGTCGAATTCGCCGGAGGGACGGGCGAGCCGAACGATCCCTACCAGATCGCGACCGCTGAGCAGCTCATCTCCCTTGGCTCGGACCCGAATCTGTTCGACAAGCACTTTATCCTCATCGCGGACATCGACCTGGACCCGAATCTACCGGGCGGGCGGGTGTTTGATGGCCCAGTCGTCGCGGGTGGTCAGGAATGGCCTGACGTCGTTGATCCCAATTTCGTCGGTACCGTGGATGGCCGGGGTTTCAGGGTACGTAATCTGACCATCCAGGCACGCACAGGCGGTACAGGCGCATTGGGTTTGTTCGGCCGGATCGGAAAGGCTGGCCGCGTCGCCAATCTTGCTGTTGAGAACGCCACGATTCGCGGTGACGTGCAAAATGCAGCGACAGGGGCTCTGGTCGGAATCAACTGGGGCGTGGTCAAGGCTTGTTGTGCCAGGGGTTCTGTGACTGGTGGCGACATGGTTGGCGGCCTGTGCGGGGAGAACTGTGGCGAGATTCGCAGTTGCTACTCTGAAGCATCGGTGTCGGGCCGACGTTATGTCGGTGGGCTGGTGGGATATGACAGAGTCCCCCTTCGTGGAAGGTTTGCACCGGTGATCATCAACAGTTATTCCTCGGGGGCCGTCTCGGGACAACAGGACGTTCGCGGACTGGTTGGCACAGAGCGTGCATGGGTTCGATACAGTTTCTGGGACGTCCAGACCAGTGGCCAGATGACGGAGGGGCCAGGGATTGGATTGATGACATTCCAGATGATGGACGCGGTCGTTTTCGCTGCTCACGGATGGGACCAGGACCCTAACTGGGTCATGGACGACGGGCGGGATTATCCGCGTCTGGTTTGGGAAGGGACAATGGATTCGCCCATCGTGGGTCAGCCGTCCGACCGGTTCGAGGGAAGCGGCTCGCCTCGGGACCCGTACCACATCGGGACGGCTGAGCAGTTTGCCTTGATCGGGCTCGTGCCCAGTCTCTCCGAGGGGCACTTTGTGCTCGATACGGATCTCGATCTGGCAGGGATGCTGTTGCAGCCCATCGATTCATTCAACGGTTTCTTTCACGGCAATCGCCACGTCCTGCGGCATCTGACCGTGCAGATTGGCGGAACCTCGACGGCCGCGGCTGAGTTCTCCGGCGCGGTGTTTGGGACGATTGGACCCGGCGGGCGGGTGAGTTGCCTGGGATTGGAGGATGCCTCGATTGTCGTCCGAACGGTCGTTGCCGCGGGGTCTCACGCGGTCGGGGTTCTGGCCGCCGTCAACGAGGGCGTTGTCACAGGGTGCTATGCCGCGGGCGCTGTGGACGCCAGCCAGAGTCAGTCTTCCATCGGCCTGATCGGGCGCAACTCGGGTGTGTTGGCTCGCAGTTATGCCCGCCTGGATGTCGCGGGCTCCAACTGGACCGGCGGGCTGGTGGCCTCCAACTATGCCCCGTCCGGCCTGAACAACAGCACATCATTCCCCGCGCGGACAACCTACTCGACACTGATCCTCGAGTGTTACCTGGCCCAGACTGTCCCGATGGGCAGCACCAAGGGCACCTGGGTGGGAAGGAACGATGGTTGGGTTCTGAACAGCTACTTTTTGAGCGAGCCCGAGGAGTCGCTTCCTGATGGCATTGCGTATCCGCTCGTGCTTGCGGGGTCGTCCACATCTGGGGTGGGGACCCCCTTGACGGACTCCCAGATGAGGCAGCAGGACAGTTTTGTGGGCTGGGGATTCGCAGGCTCATGTGGCGATGGGACGGCGGACCGATGGCACATGCCCGATGCTGACTACCCGGTTCTGGCTTGGCAGGTCGATTGGGAGGGGCTTCGTCCGGTCCCGGACATTGCCGATCTGCCTCTGGATTGGGCCCGAACCGAGCTGGAGCTGGCCGGATTCGTCGTGCGGGACATCCTCTATGACTATCATTCGGCTATCCCCAAGAAGCGGGCCATTCTGACATCCCCAGTCGGTCTGGCGCCCCTGGGCAGCGTGGTGGACATCATTGCCAGCCAAGGCGTCTACACGTTGTCAGACGCCGATTCATGGGGGACCTACGACACGAGCGTCCCGTTCATTCGAATCGAGACGCCCGGTCTGGTCGAGAGCCTCGTGGGCAGGAATCTGCTTGTAGATGTCACTATCCTCTTGGCTCGGGATATTGACATGACCGGATGGGATCTGCTTCCCATACCGCCTGCATCATTGTCACCCCTGTTCCAAGGGACTCTCTCCGGCGGAGTCTTCCTCGGTGGTGGTCACCGGATCTCCCACCTCAGGAATTATCGCAGCGGAGGCTTCTTCCATTACATCGGAGCCGACGGATTCGTTCATGGGCTTTGCCTGGACGATGTCCTGGTGTTCTGCCCCGACGCCACCTCCGAGGGGGCCCTGGCGGCGGTGAACCATGGGGTCGTGCTGCAGTGCGCCGTCACCGGCCTTGTGCTTGGGTCGGGCAGCGCGTGGGATGTGGGGGGGGTCGTCGGCTGGAACTGGGGTCTTATTGAACGGTGTTCCGTCGATGCGGTGGTCCGCAACTCACAGACTGAGACATCAGATCCGAACGCAGAGCCAGGGCGTACTGGCGGCGTGGCGGCCTATAACGTCCGCGGCACGATCGTCGATTCCTATGTGCGAGGCGAGGTCCTGGGCTTGGGATATACGGGCGGCCTCGTGGGGATCAACGACGGCGAGGTCCGCGACTGCTATTCAGCCGCCTCCGTCGCAGGGCAGGCACGAGACGTGACCGGTGGATTGGCGGGGTACGTCGTCCCCAAGGGTATCCCGTGTAGCACGAGAACAGGGACTATCACCACGCCTCCCACGACTCCCATCGACTGCTATTTCCTGGGAGTGGCGGACGGTGGCGGGCCGGACAACGGCTGGGGGACGCAATTGACGATGAGCCAGATGCAGCAGCAAGCGAGCTTCGCGGGCTGGGATTTCGAGAGTACCTGGATGATCTGCGAAGGCTTGGACTACCCGAGGTTGCAGTGGGAAGGCGTGGACTGCAACAGCGTGACGATGACAGGTGGTGAATTGTAGCGGAGAAATTGCCATGATGACGGAGAACTTTGCGACATCGAAGTGGGTTGTAGGCATGACGGCCATTTGTCTGTTGGCGAGCATTACTTCCGGTGTCGAATTCGCCGGCGGGACGGGCGAGGCCAATGATCCGTACCAGATCGCCACCGCCGAGCAGCTCATCGGCATCGGCTCGGACCCGAATCTGCTCGACAAGTGCTTCATCCTCGTCAACGACATCGACTTGGACCCAAATCTGCCCGGCGGGCGGATTTTCGACCGCGCGCTGGTCGCGGCAGATCCAGACGCCGATACACCCGGCTTCCAGGGCACACCTTTTGCAGGTAGCTTTGACGGCGCAGGCCACACGATTTCCGGGCTGGCGATTCGTGGGGGGGAACGGAGTTACATTGCGCTGTTTGGGTGGATTGCCCGATCAACCGGTGGTTCCGGAACAGCGACAGGGCTTGTGAAGAACCTGTACCTGACTGATGTGGCTATTTCAGGGCGGCACTCCGTCGCGGGAGTCGTTGCGGGCAATGGCGGAAGGGTCGTCTCCTGCACAGTGACTGGGACTCTCTCCGGGCTGCAGTATGTTGCCGGATTGGTCGCCTACAGTGAAGGTGACGTCGACTCGTGTCGGTTCTCCGGCCGGATTACAGGGAAGATGCAGGTGGGGGGGATCGTTGGCTACAACAAGGCGAGCATTACCTCTTGTTCTGCACAGGGCATAGTCCAAGGGGCGTCTTCCACGGGTGGTCTGGTGGGTGATGGTTCCGGGCAATCTGCCGGACATGAGATTCGCGACTGCCATTCACAAGCGGATGTATCAGGCGAGATAGCCATTGGGGGATTGGTGGGCTATGCCGGCGGACGCATCGTCTCCAGCAGTTCCTCCGGTCTCGTCACCGGTACTCAATCTGTGGGCGGTCTTGTAGGGAGGGCCGCCCGCGGCGACAGTCTGTTCATGTGCCACTCGACAGCGGACGTGACCACCAATGGATATGACATCGGCGGGCTCATCGGATGGAATGATGGAGGAGTCGTGAGAGAATGCTTTGCCAGCGGCGACGTGGAGGGCCTGTCCTCAGTCGGTGGCCTGATCGGCAACAACGGGGAGCAGGATTCACTCATTGGATGGGATCGGCGCGGCCACATTGAGTCCTCCTATGCAAGAGGAGATGTCAAAGGCAACAGCCGGGTCGGGGGGCTTGTGGGTTACAATCGGCGAGGCGTCATATACGCCTGTTATTCCACTGGGCAGGTGGTCGGCGGAACCAGCACTGGGGGATTGATTGGCAAGCACAACCTGAAGACAGGAGCTGTGCGCCTGTCCTGTTGGGACAGGCAAACGAGTGGGCTATCATCGAGCGATGCCGGGCGGGGCAAAACCACCACGGAGTTGATGATGCCCAGCACGTTCATCGGGTGGGGCGACGGCATTTGGCGCATCGATCCAGGGCGTGACTACCCTCGGCTGGTCTGGGAAGTGACCCCGGGGGAACTGATCACGGAGATGCCTTCAACATATGGCGGTGGCGTTGGGACGCCTGACGATCCCTATCAGATCTGGACACCTGACCAACTCATGGTTCTCGCCTATCATCCCGAGGATTATGACGAGCATTTCGCTCTGATGGCGGATTTGGATCTGGCGGTTATCGACCCGAACCGCGTCGCTCCCATTGGCATGAATCTCGTTCCCTTCACGGGCGTCTTCAATGGCAACGGCCACTCGATCTCCAATTTCACATACGTTGGTGAGAACGATGACTATGTCGGTCTCTTTGGTTGCGTGGGTCCGATCTTCTCCGCGTCAAACGACCGTCAGGGCATCATTCGAAACCTGCATTTGGTCAACGTCAATCTTCTTGGGAACAACTGCACCGGTGGTATCGCCGGCTCATCGACCGGGACTGTCGCGGCCTGCTCGGTGACGGGGACCGTTCGCGGCGGAGAGACTGTCGGCGCTCTTGTCGGTGAGCAGTATGGGATTGTCGAAGAATCGTGGGTGCGTGCTGTCGTTGCGGGAGCCGCAAATGCAGGGGGGCTGGTTGGATCCAATCGGCAGGTGGATGAATACCGGCCCGGGCGAATCCAACGGTGCTACTCACAGGGACATGTATGGAGCGATTCTCAGGCGGGAGGTTTGGCTGGAATCAACTACGGATGGATCGAAGCCTGCTACTCGAGCACTCATGTCGATGGGGGAGGCGCCCGCGGCGGGCTGATCGGCATTCAAGATAGCGGGGGATGTATCGTCCGCTGCTACTCCGTTGGGTCTGTTGGAGGAGCCTCGCCCGGCGGCGGTGGACTTGTGGGGGCCGGCCAAGACCGGACGGCGTTTCAGTGTTATTGGGACAACGAAGCCAGTGGTGTGCCCTCCAGCGCGGCCGGTCACGGGAGACCCACCGTCAGGATGTTCGCCTCAGAGACATTCGAAGGATGGGGGATTTCGGGCGATTGGACCATCGAGCAGGGGCAAGACTATCCACGCCTGGTCTGGGAGAATGCGCCAGGCAATCCAATTCGCGAGCCCGCATATACTTATGGAGGAGGGAGCGGCCTTCCGGAGGATCCATTCCAGTTGTGGACAGCCGAACAGCTCATTTCCATCGCAGACCACTATGAAGATTTCGATAGCTGTTTCATTCTGATGGCGGATATTGACCTCAACGACGTGGACCCCGAGCGCATGCGTCCCATTGGAATATACGGTATGCCTTTTACGGGGGACTTTGACGGCAACAGCCACACCATCTCCAATCTCCGTTTCGAACGGAAGGATGAGGGCGATATCGGATTGTTCGGGTGCGTGGGCACTCTTCGATTCGAAGAGACTCTGTGCAGGGGCGACATCAGAGACCTGCGTCTCGGTAACGTGGTGATCCTGGCCGGCGGCGCGGCGGGCGGCATTGCCGGCAGTTGCTATGGAGGATCGCTTGCCGGGTGCAGTGTCAGCGGGCGTATTGCTGGAGCGAATGGTGTTGGTGGTCTGGTCGGATATGGTTCTCGCGCAAATGTACTTTCCGGCTACACAACGGGTCTCGTGGACGGTTGGGCGGGCGTAGGGGGCCTTGTGGGCCGGCTTCAGGGCGGTCTCGTCGCGGAGAGCAAGTCGCAGTGTTCGGTCAACGGCCATGAGCAGCTCGGGGGTCTCGTAGGAAGCTGCCAGCGATTCCAGGAAGAGGGCCTGCTGACTCAGTGCGCCGCAGCCGGTTCTGTCCGTGGGTGCCGGACGCTCGGTGGACTCGTGGGCGAAAGCACCGCGATCGTCACTGATTGCTATGCCGATGTGGATGTCGGGGGAGAGACGTATGTTTGGACTGACAATACGATCACTGGTGGCGGGACCATTCTATCCAGCCAGATTGGGGGATTGCTGGGGATGAACATGGGATCGGTGATTCACTCGTACTCAATCTCTCGCGTTACAGGCCAGCGAGAGGTCGGTGGCTTCGTTGGAAGCGACGGTGGAGGTGAGTACATAGGTTGTCTCTGGGATGCCCAGGTGGCAGGCACGGCGAGTGGAGTCGGTAACCTGGCTGCCGAGTCGGATGGTGTGTTCTCCAGGATGACCGCGGCGATGAAGGCGACTTCCACATTCGCCGCTCTGGCCTGGGACTTGGCGGGTGAGACAGTAAACGGCGATGAAGACATTTGGACGATCTGCGAGGGGGTGGATTACCCCCGGTTGCAGTGGGAGGGCGTGGAATGTGAGGACGGGTTTTGAACGAGCCTCGCTGTTTTTGTGAACAACGGTCCAATAACGTGCGATATAATAAATACTATTCATTTGTGGGAGTCCTCAGTATGAAACGGATACGAATCCTGACTGTTGCAGCTCTGATCGGGGTCCTGGCCTGTGCGGCCTTGGCCGGCGAGCGGGATGACCTCTGGAAACAGGTGGGCAAGGCGATCGACAGCGGCCTGCCCAAGACCGCCATCGGTGTCCTCGAACAAATCATTCCCGGCGCTCTGGAGGACCAGGCCTATGCGGAGGCGACCAAGGCCATCTGCCTGAAGTTCGTCTACGAAGACCGGATCCAGGGTCGCAGCCTGGAGACTGCGATCACCAGCCTCCAGGCGGAGATTGCGACCGCGCCCGACGCGATGAAACCCGTCATGGAGGCGATCCTGGGCCACTGGTTCTGGGACTACTTCCAGATGAACCGCTATCGGTTCGTGCAGCGTACCGCGGCGGGCGAGGCCTCCGGCGAGGACTTCACCACGTGGGACCTGGCCCGCATCCTGGACGAGATCGACGAACACTTCACCACGGCCCTCGCGAATGCGGAGCAACTCCAGGCCATCGACATCGCCGAGTGGGACGACCTGCTCGAAAAGGGGACTACGCCGGACACGTACCGCCCGACGCTCTACGATTTCCTGGCGCACGAGGCGCTGTCGTTCTACAGTTGCGGCGAGCAGGCGGCCCTGCCGGAGGACGCCTTCGAGATCATGGCGGATAGCCCGATCTTCGCGCCGGTGTCCGAGTTCCTCGCGTGGGAGCCCGAGACGACCAACACGGACTCCGCCAAGTACAAGGCCGTCCGCCTGTACCAGGATCTGCTGCGTTTCCACCGCAACGACGCGGACGAGATGGCGTTCGTCGATGCCGATCTGCTCCGCCTGGCCTTCGGCTACAACCAGGCGGTGGGCGAGAAGGACGACCTGTACATGGTCGCCCTGGAGCGGTTCGCGGCCGAGTGGAAAGGCAACGAGATCGCCGCTCGGGCGATCTACGCGCGGGCCGACGTCCTGTACGACCAGGGCGAGTACCTCAAGGCCCATGCGCTGGCACAGCAGGGGTGGACCGACTATCCCGCCACCTACGGCGGCGTCCAGTGCTACAACCTGATCCAGGCCATCGAAGGCAAGTCCGCGACGATCCAGACCGAGCGCGTCTGGAACAATCCGCTGCCCGAGATCCAGGTCACGTACCGCAACGTGACGCACGTCTACTTCCGCGCGATCCGATGGGACGACATGTCCCGGCCTTTCTGGTCGATGCTGACCAACTCGGAGCGTGCCGCATTGCTGGCGATGAGGGGGAACATGGCATGGGATGCGGCACTGCCCGCAACGGAAGATTACCGGTCCCGCACGGAGTCGCTGCCGGCGCCGGCGGGTCTGCCGAAAGGTTTCTACTTCCTGATCGCCAGCCACAACGCGTCGTTTACGAGCAACGACAACAAGGTCTCGGTTGTCGGGATCTGGGTGAGCGACCTGGCGATGGTCGTGCGGACGCTCTGGCGGGAGGGCGCGGTCGAGGGGTTCGTCCTGGGCGCCAACAGCGGCGAGCCGATCTCCGGCGCGACCGTCACTCGCTGGAAGTACAACTACACGACCTCCCTGTACGAAGAGCATAGCCACACGCAGACCGACGACCACGGGATGTTCTACTTCGCCCCGGCGTCCGGCCCGTACTGCCTGCTCGCCGCGACCTATGGGGACGACAAGCTCGCCAGTGCGGACACGTACGCGACGACGACGGGATATGACGAGAACCTGATCGACACGCAGACGGTCTTTTTCACCGACCGTTCGCTCTACCGTCCGGGTCAGACGATTCAATACAAAGGCATCTGCATCCGCGTGGACCGCGGGAAGGACAGCTACGAGACGTTGTCGGGCCGGCAGTTGACGGTGGTCTTCTACGACACGAACCGGCAGGAAATCGCCCGCCAGACGCACAAGTGCAACGACTACGGCTCGTTCAGCGGCAGCTTCACCGCGCCCGAGGACCGTCTCACCGGCACGATGTCCCTGGTCGTTTCCGGCGGCCCCTCCGGCTCGGCGAGCTTCAACGTCGAGGAGTACAAGCGACCGAAGTTCTACGTCCAGCTCAACCCGCCGACGGAATCGCCCGCGCTGGGCGAGCGGGTCTCTGTGCCGGGCGTCGCCACTGCGTACACCGGCGCCGCCATCGGCGGCGCTCAGGTCGAGTGGAAGGTTGTCCGCGGGGTGCGGTACCCGATCTGGTGCTGGTGGTCTCGATGGTACGCGGCAAGCAGTTCGCAGGCCATCGCCCACGGCACCGCGATCACCGCCTCCGACGGTTCGTTCCGCATCGAGTTCACCGCCAAGCCGGACCTGTCCGTCCTGGAGGAAGATGAACCGGTCTTCACCTATTCGCTCTCCGCGGATGTCACCGACACCACGGGTGAGACGCGGTCCGCCAGTCGCACGGTCAGCGCCGGATACACCGCCCTCCGGGCGGCCATCGAGGCCGGCCAGTGGCAGACGCCCGCCGGTCCGGTCGAATTGACGGTCCGCACGGAATCCCTCGATGGCGAGCCCGCGCCCGCGCAGGGCACGATCCGGGTCTACTCCCTGAAGGAGCCCGAAGCGGTCGTTCGTCCCTCGCTGCTCTCGACGAGTTCGGCGCTGGATGCCTCCAATCCGCAGACCTGGGAGGTTGCGGACGTGGTCCACGAGCAGTCCTTCGCGACCGGCGTCGATGGATTGGCCACGCTGTCCGTTACACTGGGCGCCGGCGCCTATCGTGCGGTGCTCTCGACGCAGGACCGGTTCGGCAAGTCCGTCGCGGCGCAGGAGACGATCCTCGTCGTGGACCCGCAGGCGAGCGACTTCGCGGTGCCGATTCCCAACTACCTGGCGGCGCCGAGCTGGTCGATCGAGCCGGGCCAGACGTTCACCGCCCTCTGGGGCACCGGCTACGACACCGGTCGGGCCTACGTCGAGCTCGAATGTCGCGGCGAGGTCCTCCGCAGTTGGCGGACCGAAGCCGGACGGACGCAGGAGACCATCAGCCAGGAGGTCACCGAGTCCATGCGCGGCGGCTTCACCCTCCGCGTGACCTACGTCCGCGAGAACCGCGCCTACGTGAACGAGCAGATCGTGGACGTGCCCTGGACGAACAAGGACCTGTCCATCTCCTGGGAGCATTTCACGTCGCTGCTGGAGCCGGGACAGAAGGAAATCTGGACCGCGGTCATCATGGGCGCGGACGCACGCAAGGCAGTCGCCGAGATGGTCGCGGGCCTGTACGACGCGTCGCTCGATCAGTATCTCGCGCACGACTGGCTGCACAAGTTCTCGGGCTTCCGCGCCGAGAGCAGTCGGCTGAGCAGTCGGTTCGAGAACTCGTCGGTCACGTTCTCGAATGTGTTTTACGACTGGTCCATCGACACCCTGTCGGCGTCGCTGACCTATCGGCAGTTCCCCACCGACATCGTGTCGCTCTACTCCTACTGGTATTGGAGTCGTTCGACGAGTGCCACGACCCGCGGCGGCAACACGTCGGACGACGGTGCGCCTGCCGAAGCAGAGAAGACAACCGACGAAGAGCAGGAGGTCTCGGCGGATTCGGGCGTGGACCTCAGCACGGTCTCCGCTCGCACGAACCTGAACGAGACCGCGTTCTTCTTCCCGCACCTGGTCTCCGACAGCGACGGCGTGGTCCGCATCGAGTTCACGATGCCCGAGGCCCTCACGCAGTGGAAGTTCCTCGGCTTCGCCCACGACCGCGACATGCGCAGCGGGTATCTGACCGGCACGACCGTGACCGCGAAGGACCTGATGGTCGAGCCGAACCCGCCGCGATTCGTCCGCGAGGGCGACGTGATCGAGTTCACCGTCAAGGTGACCAACCAGTCGGCCGCCCGCGTGCAGGGCAAGGTGGCGTTGACGCTCTCCGACGCCTGGACTCTGGAATCCCGCGACGAGGCCCTCGGCAACGACACGCCGGAACGGGACTTCGACGTGCCCAGCAAGGAGTCCCGCACGCTCTCCTGGCGTCTGACCATCCCGGACGGCTGCGAGTTCCTCATCTATAAGGCGGTCGGCGCCACGACGCGTCTGAGCGATGGCGAAGAGGGCTATCTGCCCGTGCTCAGCAGAAGGATTCTCGTCACGGAGTCGCTGCCCCTGCCGATTCGTGGGGCGCAGACGAAGGAATTCGAGTTCGCCAAGCTCCTCAACTCCGGGTCCTCCGACAGCCTGATCCACCAGAGCCTCACGGTCCAGATGGTCTCGCAGCCCGCGTGGTACGCGGTCATGGCGCTGCCCTACCTGATGGAGTATCCGTACGAGTGCAGCGATCAGATCTTCAACCGGCTCTACGCCAATTCGCTGGCCGCCTACATCGCCAACTCCGATCCGTCGATTCGTCGGGTGTTCAACCAGTGGAAGGCCACGCCCGCGCTGGACAGCCCGCTGGAGAAGAACGAGGATCTCAAGAGCGTCACGCTGGAGGAGACTCCCTGGGTCCAGCAGGCCCTGGCCGAATCGCAGGCCCGCCGCAACGTGGGCATCCTCTTCGACGAGAACCGCCTGAGCAGCGAGACCTCGAACGCCTTGTTCCAGCTCAAGCAGATGCAGCTCAGCGACGGCCTGTGGCCCTGGCTTCCCGGCCTGCGCGGCAACACCTATATCACGCTCTACATCACGACCGGCTTCGGGCGACTCCGCCACCTGGGCGTCGGCAGCCTCGACGTCAGTTGTGCGGTCAAGGCTCTGAACGCCCTCGATGCGTGGATGGACGAGTGGTATGACTGGATCGTCGCGCACGACGACCCGAACGACAACCACCTCAGTCCGACGGTCGCTCTGTACCTGTATGGGCGGACCTTCTTCCTGTCCGACAAGGCCGTCGCGACGGAGTACCAGGAAGCCTTCAACTACTGGGTGGGCCAGGCGCAGCAGTACTGGCTCTCGCTGTGGCGCCAATCGCAGGCGCATCTGGCCATCGCGTTGAAGCGTCTGGGCGACACGGCAACGCCCGCCGCGATCATGAAGTCCATCGAGGAGTTCAGCGTCACCGACGAGGAGCTGGGCATGTACTGGCGCGACACCGAGCGAAGCTGGTGGTGGCATCGGGCGCCCATCGAAACGCAGGCGATGATGATCGAGGCCTTCGACGAGGTCCTGGGCGACGCCCAGGCGGTCGAGAACTGCCAGGTCTGGCTGCTCAAGCAGAAGCAGACGCAGAACTGGAAGACGACGAAGGCGACCGCCGATGCGATCTACGCGCTGCTGGTTCGCGGCCCGGACCTGCTCAGTTCGACCGCTCTGGTCCAGGTCGCCCTGAACGGGGTGTGGATCGAGCCCCAGAACGTCGAAGCGGGCACCGGCTTCTACGAGGAGCGGTTCGTGCGCGGCGAGGTCGAGCCCGAGATGGGACATGTCACGGTCAAGAAGGTCGATGCCGGCGTCAGTTGGGGTTCCGTCCACTGGCAGTACCTCGAAGACATGAGCAAGGTCACGCCGTATGAGGGGACGCCCCTGACGCTCAGCAAGGCCGTCTACACCAAGGAGACGACCGGCGCGGGCGAGGTCCTCGTCCCGGTCGATGGCCCGCTCTCCGTGGGCGACGAGCTGGTCGTGCGGATCGTGCTCAAGGTCGATCGCGACATGGAGTACGTCCACATGAAGGACCAGCGCGGCAGCGGGACCGAGCCGGTGAACGTGCTGAGCCGGTATCGCTACCAGGACGGCCTGGGCTACTACGAGAGCACGCGCGACACCGCGACGCACTTCTTCTTCGACTATCTGTCCAAGGGGACCTACGTCTTCGAGTACAGCAGCTTCATCCAGCTCCGAGGCCGGTACCAGACCGGCATGGCCAGCATCCAGTGCATGTACGCGCCGGAGTTCAACAGCCACTCCCAGAGCTTCGAGCTGACCGTGCAGTAGAAGAGAACTCCACCACCCAGACACAGAGGACACGGAGAAGACGAATGTAGGGTGCGTATCACGCACCGCGCCGCCTTCGGGCGCATCCGGCCCTCGACGGGGCCCAGGATGGTGCGTGATACGCACCCTACTACGTCGTCCATGTTAATTGGGTGGGTGGCCACGCTTGTGTCGAGGGCGTCCCGCCCTCGAATCGCGGGCAGGATGCCCGCGACACGCTCATCATGCCCACCATTTTAAGGTGGACGGCGCACGACGAAGACTCTGGCGAATTCACATGGTAAGCGCAACAACCGGATGTGCGAAAACCCGCCACGAACGCCTCTTCTGAACCCTGCTTCCATCCGGTGGAACTCCGCGTGCGTTTACGGCGGGAATTCTCCGCTCATGCGCGTCGGTCTCCTGACCGATGTGATCCTGCTGGGCCCGCTCGGCTCCGGCCTGGTCGGCTGGCTGCGACGGCGCAGAAGCCTGTAGGTGTTCGCAGTGTGCCCCTGAAGGCATCTCGTAGCACGGGTGTCACGGATCGGGTTAAACCCAGCCACCGGGGATCGGGTCAAAACCAGCCAGTGTTCGTTCTCATTTCGTACCCGTTCTGTTCTCGCCCTGCAAGTGAATTTGTGGTAGCCGAACCATCCGATTGC
>Ga0209096_1002129_pt1 | contig 19805 bp, 10 predicted proteins | sample AD_UKC034_MetaG_FD_184407 | JGI IMG/M metagenome (GOLD analysis project Ga0209096, IMG submission 184407) | Active sludge microbial communities of municipal wastewater-treating anaerobic digesters from USA - AD_UKC034_MetaG (SPAdes) (version 2) | ecosystem: Engineered > Bioreactor > Anaerobic >... | reverse complement strand
CCCCGCTCGGCACTGATTACCAGATCCGGGTCACCAGCACCACCTCTGCGGCCTGCACCGATACGAGCGATGACATGTTCACGATCAGTGCCGCGTGACAGACAAAACCAGAAGAGGATATATCAGGAGCCTGCCTTCCCCACCTTTTTTATGACGCTTCCTGCAAGGAGGAGCAGCCGATAACAAAGGACTGATGCAGAGCGAACATCGCTCTTCAATGCAGGATGGTGCGTAGGTGCAGGGCATGGACGTAGAATCAGCCTGCTGGGAACGCCCGGGACCGGGATGGTGCCATAGGTGCAGGGTATGGGCCCTGCATTGAACCCTGGGAGAAGGGAGGTCATCCTCCATCAGTACCGGGGAAGAGATGGGCGCTTTCCGGTCAGGAGTTCAGAAAAATGAATGACCGCTGTAGAGGTTCTACAGTGGCATTTTCGTATGGTGGCAGTATCTTTGGTATTGCTGCATGAACATGTGGAGTGCTGGTTGTGTACCGGGGTGTGAACCCTTTTCAAACAACGTATGCACGTGGAAACCCTCCATCAGATCTCCGATCCAGGCATTGAACGAACGCACCTTGTGACTTCTTTCTCCTTACCTAGTTCTCAACTGTACGAAGGCATCTTGCACCCGGCCGTAATGGTGAGGTAGTACCAATACCCGGGGGGTTCGCCTCCGGGTAATCAGGGGCAGCCCCCTTCATACCAAACGGCGCATCTTGTACTCACGGTATTTATATTCCCTTGATGGTGGCGGTTCAATACTCCTGACTATTCATGGAGGGTGGCAAATCCCCTGGGATCGTATCCGCATAGCAAAGAATTATCAGGTCAGCACCGTTTTTTCACCTTGTTACTGTGGGCTGCCCATGGTACAAGAACCAGTCCCAAACCAGCGTTGGAGAGATTCGGACAGTGAGAAACTGACCCGACATGGGAAGGGGTAGCTGGAAAACATGGGGGCCTGGAGGAGGGAATAATGACCTGTCGTCAACTCATCTGTCTGGTCCTGGTACTGGTATGTGCAGGAATACCTGCCTTTTGTGCAGCCGAACGTCCTGGTGGAGATGGTATCGATACTGCTCATCCTCGCTCTGACCCTGGATTACTGGGAGCCGAATCTCCTCCCTGGAGTCCGGACCTGACCGGCTCTTTGGTTGCTCCTCTGCCAGCGTGGTCGCTCTGTTTTGGCGGGACGTCTAATGACTGGGGTCGTGCGGTCGTGCCGATTTCTGGCGGTGGCATGATTACGGCTGGATTCACGGTTGGTATGGAGGGTGCAGGATTCCATGGTGGGAGTGACGGGTATGTCGCAAAGGTGTTGCCATCGGGGTCGACAGAGTGGATGCGGTGCGTCGGTGGTTCCGACGGGGACACCATTCTTGCATTAGGGCGGACCTCTGATGAGGGAGTCATTGTTGGAGGGGTAACGGGTTCATCTGATGGTGATATGGTGGGTACTGGTGCTGATCCTCTTTACGGTGATGCCTTCATCGCCAGAATGAATACGACGGGTGCGATCCTCTGGGTACGATGTTTTGGGGGAGAGAGAAGTGAATGTGCAAATTCTGTTTCCCCGACATCGGATTCGGGGTATGTCATCGCCGGGGAGACGCAAGGATATACCGCCTCAACGGAAACCGGCCATCATGCTGGCATGGATGCCTTCGTCACCCGGATGACTGCTGCACGCGAGATCCTGTTTACCCGGTATATCGGGGGGAGTAAAAACGAATGGGGTCGTTCTCTCCTGCAACTCCCGGATGGTGGATACCTCATTGCGGGGTGGACCCAGTCTGATGACGGAGATATGACCGGTGCCGGATTTCATGGAGAGTTGGATGCCTTTGTCAGCAGGCTGAACCCGGACGGCAGTATCGTATGGATGAGGTGTATCGGCGGGAATTCTACGGACGCAGCCTATTCAATCCAGCCGACCCTTGACGGTGCATACCTTCTTGCAGGTACTACCTCCTCATTGAATGGTGATATGGCTGGCGTTGCCAGTCATGGTGGGCCAGATGCATTTGTTACCAAGATTACTGTCGACGGGGCCATTCTCTGGACGCGGCGTATCGGGGGTACCGGGACAGATGAGGGTATGGCACTCTCCCCTACAAGTGACGGCGGGTTTGTTATTGCAGGGAGTACCTCATCGAAAGACGGTGATATGCAGTATGCAGGTCATCGCCCGTTCCATGTGTTCGATGCTTATGTCTCGCGGCTGGATGCCAACGGTGTCGTGCTCTGGACCCGCTGTGTTGGGGGTTCCTCCCAGGACGACGGCAATGCGGTCACGCAGCTGTCTGACGGATCCTACGCTCTTGCTGGGTCAACCAGCTCAAATAATTATGATATGGCATCTGCCGGAAATCATGGAAGCTTTGATGGATACGTCACCAAACTTCCCGGCATCGGCCTCTCGGTAGTCTCCCCCAACGGTGGCGAGATCTGGTATCAGGGTTCCACGGAGAATATCCGGTGGACCTACGCTGGCGACTCGGGATCAGCGGTGAAAATCGAGTTGCTCGATGGGGAATCGGTCCGGGCGGTGATCACCCCTGGGACTTCTATTGGATCCGGGGGTTCTGGATCCTTCAATGTGACCTTACCATCGAATGCACCTCTGGACACCAATTACCGTATCCGGATTACCAGTACCAGCAATCCATCGATTACCGATACGAGCAATGCCCCCTTTGGGATCAGTGCCTCATCTATCACCGTGGTGTCACCCAATGGTGGTGAGACCTGGGAGCAGGATTCTACCCATCTTCTCACGTGGAACTATGCCGGCACCCCCGGGTCGCTGGTGAAGATCGAGGCGCTCCGATCGGGATCGGTACTCGCGACCATCGCTTCAGGTCACCCGATAGGATCAGGGGGATCAGGCTCCTATAGCCTGACGTTCCCTTCCTATACGCCGCTTGGTTCTGATTACCAGATCCGCGTCACCAGCACCACGTATCCGTCCTTTTCTGATACGAGTGATGCGTTCTTCACGATCGTCCCTGACAGCAGTTCTTCCATAACGGTGGTCTCTCCGAACGGCGGAGAGAACTGGACGCAGGGGACCACCCAGACCCTTCGGTGGAATTACACGGGCAATCCGGGATCCACGGTACGGATCGAAGCTCTCAGGGGGGAGACCGTGCTGGCAACCGTAACTTCGGGGCATCCTATCGGATCGGGGGATTCCGGTTCCTACGACCTGAAATTCCCCTACAACACCCCCCCTGGCTCTGATTACCGGATCAAAATCACCAGCACCAGCAATCCAGGGTACACTGATACGAGCGATTCGATGTTCACGATAGTGCCTGCCATCATGGTGGTGTCTCCCAACGGCGGTGAGAACTACGCCCTCAACTCCCTCCTCTCCATGAACTGGACCTATACCGGGAATCCCGGTCCAACGGTCATGATCGAGGTGTTCAAGGGTGCTGCCCTCCTGAAGACGCTCACTGGCATTCCCATCGGCCCGGCTGGATCCGGATCGCTGCAGGTGACGATTCCCAATACAACGCCGGTAGGACCTGATTACACGATCCGGGTCACCAGCACCAGCTATCCTGCCTGCCGTGATACCAGTGACGCCAGGTTCTCTATCGGTGCGATGGCAGCCACCTTCCAGGGAACCCTCGTTGCGTACCAGTCGCTTTCGGGCGGGGGTTACTTCATCGTGAACATAACGACGGTCCTCGATGATGCGGGAGGGATCCTCCACCCGGGAGACCAGGTGACCATCCGGTATGCATCAGGTCTTCCCCCAGAGTACCAGCAGGATTATGAGATCGATCCCGACCTGGAGGCAGGGGATACGGTCGAAGTATTCTGCACGATCTTTGGTGCCGATCTCGTACTCCGCGACGGGAATTATGTGAAAGGAGTAGTATAGGCCGGGGCTTCCCCCCATTCTTTTTTTCATACGCGACTGGTGGTCGAACAAATCGCCTCAACTAATTGCCGGAGTATCTCTCGCAGAACGCCTTACCCTGCAGCCTGGGAGCCTTGCCTGCCCCGCCCCTGTGATGCGGGGAGGTGCCCTTGGTGAAAGGGGCATTCATCTCTTATCGGCTGAGCATGAGAAGATGAGGGTGGTGAAGAGGCAGGAGTCCATCAGGACGAACCATATGATACGTTCGGGAACCCATGAATGAATATTCGGAAATACTATGGAGTAGGGTTTAATGTAATTCAGTGGTTCAATATCTTCGAAAAATATCGAAATGTTAATAAGTCTCTATTACAATGGCATTTATTTGGGGGGATGGGGCTTAGTGAACGCACCATCGTCGGTTCCCTTTTCAAATATCCAAATACCCTGTCATCCTCGAGGGATTTTCATGAAAAAAGAGTATCGATATTTTGCCATAGTACTATTTGTGGCATTGCTCATCCTGCCTCTTGCATGCGTTGCGTCAGATCTGAGTGGACAGAGCAGTGCTCCTGCAACGCGGGAGAAGGATGCAGGAATTGACGTATCGCGAATTCCGGAAGAGCATCCGGGTGACGAGGCCGTCGAAAAAGCGCCATATGTGGCACCTTTGAGTTCACCATCCGCGATTCTTTCGGTACCTCGGGACCCTCCATCTGGGGGAGCAGCACCATCAGACCAGGATGAACGGGATCTGCAGAAAGCAATGATGGATCAACCGGTGGTTGCCGTGACCGGCAGCGCACTAGCATTGCCGGATCTTGTTGATGATGGGGATGACTGGAACTATCCGAATAAGACCCTGGTCAGGTGGGATGAGCCGCTTCAGATCGACTGTGATGTACGGAATATCGGGACAGTGAATTCCGGGGGATTCTGGGTTGACTATTACCTCTCAACTGACAACACGATTACTACCGGAGATTACATAATCGGCTGGGTATGGATCAACAATATCGCTCCATCCACTTACGCTGATGCAAACCTTGTTATCAACTTCCCACGGACTGTCCCGCCTGGGACCTATTTCATCGGCTACCAGCTCGACAGGGATGGGTTTGTCAACGAGTCTGATGAGACGAATAACATAGCTGTCGATAGTACCATGCTCACCGTTGCATACCCGAACCAGCCGGATCTCTTGGATGACGGAGTATACTACGGTTCCCCCGGGGAATTTTTCTACATGAACAAGACCTCATACAACCCAAATGAGCCTTTCGAGGTTCACAGTGATGTCCGGAACCGTGGTCCAGTAGCTTCAACCGGTTTTTACGTTGATTATTACCTGTCAACGGACAGCACCATCACAGCCAGCGATTATTTGATAGGGTATGACTACCTATCAGTTCCGGCAGAAACGTATGGAGACTCCGATTTTTATGGGAGAATCCCTGATTATATGCCGGCAGGGACGTATTATCTCGGGTGTATCATCGATAGAGATGGTTTTGTTGCGGAATTCGATGAAACCAACAACAAGGCAGTCGATGACAGCACCTACACCATTCAGGGCACAATTACTGTCACTGCACCAAACGGCGACCAGACCTGGTTACCAGGTAGTACGCAAACGATAACCTGGACCCAGGCAGGTCTTAGTGGTACAAACGTCCGGATCCTACTGATGAAAGGCTATGGCTACAATATCGCCCAGATCATCACGAGTCCGATTTTGGCAACGAGCGGATCATTCAACTGGACTGTATCGACGACTCTGGCCGGGGGGACCGACTACTGGGTGAAGATTGAGTCCTTGGGGCATCCTGAAGTGTATGGGGATATGTACAGCGGATGGATAACCATCCCGAATCTCATTCCGACGATTACGACCATCAGCCCCAACACAAAGAATTCCGGAGACCCTGGCTTCACGCTCACCGTGACCGGCACAAACTTTAACCCGAGCAGCAAGGTGCGGTGGAATGGTGCCAATCGGACGACGACCTTCATCTCGGGGACATCCCTGACGGCCACGATCCAGGCAACTGACATCGCGTCGGCGGGAACGGCGACGGTGACGGTCTTCAACCCGACACCGGGTGGCGGGACCTCGAATGGGGCGACGTTCACGATTACTCCAAGATCCCTTACTGTCACTGCACCGGATGGCAACCAGACCTGGGTACCAGGTAGTACCCAAACGATAACCTGGACCCAGGCGGGTCTCACCGGTACAAACGTCCGGATCCTGCTGATGAAAGACTATGGCTATAATATCGCCCAGATCATCACGAGTTCGGTCTCGGCAACGAGCGGATCGTACACCTGGACTGTCCCGATGACGCTTGCTGGTGGAACCGACTACTGGGTGAAGATGGAGTCTCTGAGCTATCCCGGAGTATACGGGGATATGTACAGCGGATGGATAACCATCCCGAATCTCGTTCCGACGATCACGACCATCAGCCCCACAACAAAGAATGCAGGAGATCCCGCGTTCACGCTCACCGTGACCGGCACAAACTTCAACCCGAGCAGCAAGGTGCGGTGGAATGGTGCCAATCGGACCACCACCTACGTCTCGCCGACCCAGGTGAGTGCGTCGATCCTGAATACCGATATCGCTACTCCCGGGACGGCAAGTGTCACGGTATTCAACCCGGCGCCGGGAGGAGGCACCTCTGCAGCCAAGACCTTCACGATCAACAACCCTGTTCCGACGATCACGGCTATCAGCCCCACCACGAAGAATTCCGGAGACCCTGGCTTCACGCTCAACCTCACTGGTACCAACTTCATCCCGAGCAGCAGGATACGGTGGAACGGTGCCAATCGGACGACGACCTACGTCGCGGCGACATACCTGTCGGCCGCAATCCCGGCAAGTGATATCGTATCGGCGGGAACGGCAACAGTGACGGTCTTCAACCCGGCTCCCGGTGGCGGCTCCTCGAATGGGATGACGTTCACGATAAGTCCGCCCTCCAACCCGGTGCCAACCCTTACCGGTATCAGCCCAAGCTCGAAGGCCGCGGGGGATCCGGCATTTACCCTGACGGTTTCGGGCACCGGCTTCTCTGGCGGGAGCAAGGTGCGGTGGAACGGTGCCAACCGGACGACGACCTACGTCTCGGGGACATCCCTGACAGCCGCGATCCCGGCAAGTGACATCGCATCGGTGGGAACGGCGACGGTGACGGTCTTCAACCCGGCGCCGGGAGGAGGGACCTCGGCAGCCAGGACCTTCACCATCTCGGGTCCAACCCTCACGGTCCTGGCACCAAATGGGGGTGAGACCTACCACCTGGGAGGTCCCCTTTCCATGAGCTGGAGTTATAGCGGGAACCCGGGTTCTGCCGTCAATATTGAAGTGCTCAGGGAGGAAACCATCCTGAAAGTGATCCCCGGCATCCCCATTGGTTCAGGAGGATTGGGATCATTCAGCGTGACAATTCCGGATTCCACCTCTTATGTTGGTTATTACCGGATCCGGGTCACCAGTGCCAGCAATCCGACCTATTCCGACACGAGCAATGGGCCGTTTACCATCGTCAGCCCGACACTCACTGTCACCATGCCGAACGGCGGTGAGAATTTCCCGTTGGGCTCCCCTCTCCCCATGAGCTGGACCTATAAGGGTAATCCCGGAGCTACCGTCAACATTGAAGTGCTACGGAGCGGGGCGCTCCTGAAGACGCTCACCGGCATCCCCACAGGGGCGGGAGGATCTGGTTCATACAGTGTACCCATGATCCCATATGGTACACCACTGGGGAGTGATTACACCATCCGGATCACCAGTCCGACGTACGCCAGTTGCACCGACACGAGCAACGGACCCTTCACGATCTCCGGTCCGACAATTACCGTCACCGCACCAAATGGCGGTGAGACCTACCATGTGGGGTCTCCCCTCCCGATGAGCTGGACCTATAAGGGCAATCCCGGAGCCACCGTCAACATTGAAGTGCTGCGGAGCGGGGCGGTCCTGAAGACGCTCACCGGCATCCCCACAGGGTCGGGAGGATCAGGTTCCTACAACGTGTCGATGATCCCCTACAGTACACCTCTGGCCTCAGATTACCAGATCCGGGTCACAAGTAGCAGTGTCGGGTCGTGCACCGACACGAGCAATGGATACTTTACCATTGCTCCGCTATGATAAAAGCAGTGGAGTAGAGCGAGGTAGCATCAGAGGGGAGCTCTTCCCCTCACCTTTTTTGAATGTCAGAAAAAAGCCGGGATACCCCTGTGATATTCCTGTCCGGATCACCCTCAATCGGGGATGTTTTATCCTCCGCACTGTCAATAAAAAATTACATGATTCCTTCGAGGGACACATGCATACGAGATGAAAATGCCGGAGGCATTTTCATATAAAATAGAGGATTTTGCCATTTCTCTGGTCTCTTATCGGATGGCGAACCATACCTGCCGCTTTGGAAGGGAAGGAACCTCTCTCCGATGTGGCAATCCTCCCCGTCAGGGACGGTGGTGGTGAATGTGCAGGGAGAGCTGCACCCACAAAACTCCCTTTCGGCTACCCCCTCCCTCAAACATATAAACGATGAGCAGATCACACAGTACAGGTATATCCACAAAGTACCGGCATATCCTCTGCTCTGAAATGAACGATGCGTCATTACGAGCTTGATCGCATCTCCTGGCTCCGGCGTACCGGCCATGCGGGCTTTCACTATACCAGGAAATAATGGTCGAGGGAAAACGAATGAAGACAAGGTATCGGGTCTTGGCACTCGTGCTTATCTCCACACTCTTCCTTTGTGTGGCACTGACCCCGTGCGTATCCGCAGAGAGCGGTGAAGAATCCGGGAGCGTTCCGCATGAGAAGAAGAGCCTGGACGAGGTGAAGGACCACATCAGGAAACAGGGGCTCCACTGGACTGCGAAAGAGACTGCGCTTTCCACTCTCACCCCTGGAGAAACCCTCACGAAGACGGGCGGCAGCAAGATCGATCCGGGAACAAAGGTCAGCCCTGCCGAACCCGGGGAAGCGATCGTCCCTGTCGTGCCCGGGGGGGCTCTTCCTGCATCCTTCGACTGGCGGGTGAATCCGGGCAACTATGTCACGCCTGTCAGGGACCAGGGATGCGGGGACTGCTGGGCGTTCGCCTCCGCTGCAGCACTTGAATCAAAAGTGAAGATCGTGAAAGGGGATGCGACCTACCCGGTCAATCTCTCCGAACAGCAGATCAAGTGCTTCGGGCATGGGACCTGCACGCCGTGGGACCTGGTAAGTACGTTCAATTTCCTGACATCGACGGGGACTCCCTACGAGGCATGTTTTCCCTACGTGGCGGGCACGGAATCCGGCCATCCCGCATGTGACCTGGCCCGGTGCCCCTGCTGGGACCAGGCAAGTCTCACAAAGGTGACCGAGTATCTCTTCCTCTCTCTGCAACCAGGATACTCCAACTCCCTCACGAGCGACCAGCTGAAGACTGCTATCATGCAGTACGGACCGGTGCCGGTATACATGATGGTCTACGATGATTTCATGTATTACTACGCGGGAGGAGTCTACCAGCATACCCCGGCATCATACCCTGTGGGAGGCCATTTCGTCACGATCATCGGCTGGGACGATGCTGACCAGGCCTGGATCTGCAAGAACAGCTGGGGGACAGGCTGGGGGGAGGATCCCTACGGGAGATCCGGCGAGCGGGGCTCCTTCCGGATCGCCTATGCGGAACCGCCCATCGATTTCGGGTACAATGTCATCGTCATCACTACCATTACCGGACCTGCGGATAACACCGATCCTATCGCAGAGGCAGGGGGTCCGTATTACGGATCCGTGGATGTTCCGGTCAATCTCACCGGGTCGGGATCGGATACCGTTGGCGACTGCATCGTTGCCAGCGCCTGGGACCTCGATGATGACGGAGCGTTCGAGACGGCAGCACCAGCCGGAGTGATAACTCATACCTGGCTGGATGATTTCATCGGCACGATATGGTTCAGGGTCAGGGACAGCTTCGGTGCGGTGTCCACCGATGCTGCGCCTGTCACAATCGGATCTTTAACCCCCACCATCACCGTCGAGGAACCGAACGGCGGTGAAACCTATTCCCCGGGCTCTCTCCTCCCCCTGCGGTGGAGATACACCGGCATCCCCGGGTCAACGGTGAGGATCGAGGCATTCCGGGGGCAAACGGTCATTGCCGTCCTTCAGGAGATTCCCCTTGGGGCGGGAGGATCCGGGTCTCATACGGTGACAATCCCTGCATCCCTCCCTGCCGGGAGCGATTATTCCATCAGGATTATGAGCATCAGCAACCCCGCATATTCCGACTGGAGCAATGGATCGTTTGCCATCGCGCATCCCACGATCACGGTGGTGACGCCCAACGATGGCGGGGACTATGCCATGGGGGAGGTCCTCCCCATCACCTGGAACTATACCGGCACCCCGGGACCCACGGTCAGGATCGACCTGATAAGGGAGAACACCGTTCTGGAATCGGTCGGGGGTATCCCTGTCGGGCCAGGCGGGTCGGGATCCTTTGAAGGAACGCTCCCGTACCGCATCCCTGCCGGGAATGAGTACCGCATCCGGGTCACCAGCACGGGGTATCCCGGTTGCAGCGATACGAGCGATACCCCGTTCACGGTCCGGTCCGCTCTCACGGTCATCGAGCCTGACGGGGGTGAGATCTGGCCACCGGGATCCTTCCAGACCATCAGGTGGAACTACCATGGAGATCCCGGGTCATCTGTCCTGATCGAGGCGCTCCGGGGCACTTCGGTCATTGCGCGGGTGTCGGGAATTCCCCTCGGGTCCGGTGGAAATGGATCCTACCCCCTGACGGTCCCGGCTGCGACCCCCCCTGGGGGTGAGTACCGGATCCGGGTTACCAGCACCCGCTATCCCACCTGTACGGATAGCAGCAATTCGGAATTCACCGTTGGCATTCCGGCTCAGACGGCCTGTACTGCCGACTGGCAGTGTGTGGCGGCACAGTGCTGCCATGCTACGGGGTGCATCAATGCCCTCTTCCAGCCCGACTGCACCGGGATTGCCTGCACGCTCGAATGCAGCGGCCCTCTTGATTGTGGTGCCGGGCACTGCGGCTGCGTCAACGGGACGTGCACCGTCATCCCCGGGCCGGCATGAGAACAGGGGAGACCGGCGCCCCCGTTTTCTCTCATGATCACAGGGCACTGTTTTTGGGGGACATCCGATTCTGGGTGATATTCTTGCCCACCCCTGCCTCTCTCCTGCCTCCTGCTCCGGCTTGAGGACGATAGTCCTTAGGGGGGTGGAGGTTCATCTGATGAACCCGGGTGGGCAGGAGGGGATAACCGGGAGGATCCAAAAAACTATTACCAGGCCGTCCCATTGAATCACCGTGAACCCTGGAGGGGAAGCGATGAAAAAATCAAGATGCATCAGGGGAATGGCAGCCGTGGTACTCATCCTCGTGCTTCTGGCGGTGCCGGTGATGGCGGAGAACCGATCAACCGATAGCGTTGAAGCACGACTCACGCAGGAGGGGAGTGCGATGACGTTCGTGTCGCCTGACCGAACGACCGGCACCGGGGCGGCGCCCGTGGGCAGGGGAGGGTCCTGTAGTCCCGACACCCAAAGTCCTCTTCTCCCGGGTGCCGTTTCTTTCAGGGAGTATGATACCATTTTCATCCATGGCATGAATGCAGTGCCGGATGCGCCCGATCCTGATATCGACACGATCGACCTGTACGGAGAGGGTCTTGACCTGATCCTTGTGGGGAAGAATTCGTCCCTGTATCCCGACGCCGTCATCTATTGCCCGCTGCCCAGCTATGAAAAGAAGACCGGGGGGATGCAGCCGATGGCCAGGTACATCGCGGTGCAATATGCATCAGGGCTGGACGCCTCCTTCTCCCCGGAAGTGTACAAAGTGGAGGTGTTCAACGGGTGCTCACCGGTCAAGACACTCTCCACCACGTTCTCCAACGATGGGAGCTGTTCGGTCCAGATCCTTGACCTGGGGGGCTGGTATGCCTTCCACCGGGGAATGAATATCGCCATCTCTCTCAGAAACGTGGTACCTTCAACCGAGGGTTTCTTTATCACGGGGTATGGTGCCCGGTTTGAGTGGTAACCTCGTGACTACGATAGGAAGCTCTCTATTTTTTTAAGGGACAGCCTCTTGTTCTGACCGGAACTGCCAGGGTACATTTCCTTGTTGTCAGGGCTGCGACCCGGCAACCGATATACGGAATGAAGCATCGGTTGAGATGTTTCATCGTTCCCACCTGGTGATAGGGTGCATTTGTTCCATACGATGGACTGGAATGGAATGAAACAGCTAAAAAAAATCGACTCAATGAACCACGGTGAACAGGTCCTGTCATTTCAGGATCAATGGTTGACCCCATCAGCAGATGAGATCCCCGGCATGCCGGTGGGATGTGGTTAGATCTGGTTCCCGGTAGGAGTGGCAGAGCCGTTACCCTCCTATTGTGCCAGTAGGACAAACCTTTATTTCCCGTGTTGATAAGGTAGGACTGTTTTGCATGGGTCAGGGATCCGGCAACGTTGGAAACAACGGGGGTTGATGTGATTGAAACAAATGGTACGTATCCTGTTCATCGGCATGATCGTCTGCCTGATCGCGATGGTGGTGCCGGTTGCGGCATTGAATGAGGGAAAGATCCTCTTTCCCTCAGAAACTGAAGGCAATTGGGATATCTATGTGATAAACCCGGATGGAACCAATCGGGTCCGGCTCCTCTCTACTCCGGTAAATGAGTGGTCCCCTACCTGGTCTCCCGATGGTTCAAGGATCGTCTTTGAGTCGGGTGGTCATGGGTCCCTGTATGATCTTTACACGATGAATGCTGATGGAACGGACGTGGAGCGTCTCACATTTACGGATGAGGATGAAATGGGGCCCTCGTGGTCTCCGGACGGCGGAATGATCATTTTTTGCACGAACAGGGATGGGGATTCTGACAATTATGAGCTCTACACCATGAACGCAGACGGGACCAACCAGACCCGCCTGACCAACACTCCAGCATTTAGTGATCAAGCTCCCTCGTGGTCCCCCAACGGTGAAAAGATCCTTTTTACCTCGTTAAGGAACGACAATTTTGATCTGTATACGATGAACGCAGACGGGACCAACGAAGTGCGCCTCACTGATAATCCGACATTTGATGAGATGGCCTCGTGGTCTCCCGATGGATCGAAGATCGTTTTTGAGTCGGATAGAGACGGGGATAATGAGATCTACACGATGAATGCAGACGGGACCAACCAGACTCCCCTCACCAGTAATCCAGCAACTGATTACGAACCCGGATGGTCTCCCGATGGGTCGAAGATCGTTTTTGTCTCCAACAGAGATGGAAATCTGGAGCTCTACACGATGAATGCAGACGGGACTAACCAGACCCGGCTTACCAATACTCCGTTAAATTACGAAGCGAAGGCTTCGTGGAAGTATGGCTCATCAATCACCGTGACAGGGCCGAACGGCGGCGAGACCCTCTATCATGGCTCCCCCCTTCTCATGAACTGGACGTACCAGGGATATCCGGGAGCAAAGGTGGATATCGCGGTACTGAAGGGGGATGCTGTCCTGAGAGTTCTTCCGGGAATCCCGATCGGCTCGTTAGGATCCGGTTCCTACAGCGTGCCGACCATTCCTCCCGGTACCCCGCTGGGGAATGATTATAAGATCCAGGTCACGAGTGCCAGCAGCCTGGCATACACGGATAGAAGTGATGCAAACTTTACGATCTCCGGGCCGACCATCACTGTGACGGTACCAGACGGCGGGGAGCCTTTTTACCTGGGATCCTCCCTCCCCATGAACTGGACGTACCAGGGAGACCCGGGACCGAAGGTGGATATCGCTGTGATGAAGGGGGATGCTGTCCTGAAAACCATCCCGGGCATTCCCATTGGAACGGGGGGATCCGGGTCCTACAGCGTGCTGATCCCTGCCATCACCCCCCTGGGATCTGATTACACGATCAAGGTCACCAGCATCAGTAATCCCGCATGTAATGATACGAGCAATGGTCCTTTTACGATCGGCGTTGACACCAGTTCCTCGATCACCGTGGTGGCTCCAAATGGTACCGAGAACTGGGTACAGGGGTCATTCCAGGCCTTCAAATGGGCTTACACCGGCTCTCCCGGAGCTGCGGTGAATATCGAAGTTCTCAATGGTGCTGCTGTTATGGCAGTTATCCCCGGCATCCCCATTGGGACAGGCGGCAGTGGGGAATTCCCCCTGAAGATCCCCTTCTCTACCCCTGTTGGGACGAATTACACGATCCGGATCACCAGCACCAGTATCCCTGCCTATACCGATACGAGCGATGGGCCGTTTGCGATCAGTTCCGCGATCACCGTCGATACTCCAAACGGCGGTGAGAACTACGCCCTCAACTCCACCCTCCCCATGAACTGGACTTATTCCGGGAATCCCGGCTCCACGGTGACGATCGAGGTGTTCAAGGGGGGGACCCTCCTGAAAACGCTCACCGGCATTCCCATTGGAACGGGGGGATCCGGGTCGTTGCCTGTGACGATTCCGCCCTCGACTCCGGTAGGACCCGATTACACGATCCGGGTCACCAGCACGAGTTATCCTGCCTGTAACGACACGAGCGATGCCGCATTCTCGATCGGGGCAATGGCAGCGACGTTCCAGGGGGGACTCGTTGACGTTCAATCGCTTGCGGGTGGGGGCTACTTCGTCGTCAATGTCACGAATGTCCTCGATGATGCGGGAGGGATCCTCCATCTGGGAGACCAGGTGACCATCAGGTACGCGTCCGGACTCCCCCCCAAATACCAGCAGGACTACGAGATCGACCCCGATCTCGAGGCAGGGGATTCGGTGGAAGTGTTCTGCACGATATTTGGTGCCGATTTTGTACTCCGCGACGGGAATTATGTAAAGAGACTATCGGCCTGATCAGTGATGAGCATAGATTCATAATACTCGCTCCTGCATCGTGGTGGTGAGGGGGGAACTCTGCCCCTTTCGCAGGAGGGTATCCAGGAGAGGGGAGATCTTTGGGAACGAGTGGTCTCTTCTCCAGGAGCCCTGGTATGCTGACCATGATGCAAATGCTCATAAGCCCCGGGAAGTTTTGCCGCCTGCACCGATACGGGCGATGGGATCTTTGGTTTCAGTGCCCAGGGGTCATGGAGAGGTACGGAAATGACGGCAGGAGTTCAGCGAAGGGATACACTGAACCTCTTTTTTCGAATTAAAAGGATCTCACCGCGTAATGTGAATATCACTTCCCAATAGGGTGCCTTCGCCTTCATATGTCCGTTTGGAATAGAAAAGAATGAGTGGGGGTAATGGGTAAGGGAGGATTGTGGGAGAAAAAAAGGTATATCATTTTTAGGAACCATGCCTTCAATCATGCAGAGAACACTACTCGTACTGCTCCTGGTCTTCCTGGCCGGGGTGCTCGTGCTCTCCTGCGGGTGCACCTCGATGGGCGACCCCGATGAACAATTCCGGGATGCCTGGAATCAGTCGGAAGCGGCACTCCAGCCGGTTGTTACGAACATCACGAGGATGGCAGATGAGCAGGATTTTGAGGGATTAGCGGATGAGGTTGAAACCGCGATAGCGACCATCGATGAACACCAGGCAACTATCTCGAGGATCCGGGTATCTGAAACCTTTACTCTTCAAAAAGAGCAATACCTGGAGGGCCTGAAGGAGCTCAGGAGTGCCTGGGTACAGCTGAAGGACATTGACGAAAAATCCATGATCGACCAGGCTATTGATCTCTATATCGCGGAACAACACCTCGATACGGCTACTGCACAGCTGGACGAAGTCAGAAGTATGATGCAATAAGGAAATACTCTTTTTCGACCGGGAGCTCCGGATCCTACCGTTCCAGGGGGATCCTTCACTCCCATCGCGTTCTCAGGTGTACTGGTTTCTCCTACTCCTACCCATTGCCCGGTTGGGAGTAGTGACCCGGTACCCGGCCGATTCGAGCCGTGCCAGGATCCGGTCCTGGTGAGCCGGCCCCCTGGTCTCTATCCCGAGGTTCACGCGGATGAGATGGAGGGCCAGGTCCGGGGAGCCCCGCTCCTGCTCAACACGGCTGATCGTTCCGCCTTCCCCGGCGATCAGGGTGAGGAGTGCCGGGAGGGATCGCGGCCCCTCTTCCAGCTCGAGAACACAGTCGAGCATCCGCCCGGATTCAAAGAGCCCTTTCCGGAGGACCCGCTCGAAGAGGACGGGATCCACGTTCCCCCCGCTGATAACAACCGCCACCTGCTCCCCTGGCTTGACCTCCACTTTGCCGGAGAGGAGGGCGGCGAGGGGGGCTGCTCCGGCACCCTCGGCCAGGACCTTCTTTCGTTCGAGGAGGGTGTACATTGCATGGACGATCTCCCCCTCGTCCACCTCCACCACGGAATCTACCAGGTCCCGGATGAGGGGAAATGCCAGGTCCCCGATACGGGTGACGCGTATCCCGTCGGCGATGGTCGGTACTGAATCCACGGTGACCGGTGCTCCGCGGGTGAGGGCAGAGCGTGCCGAGGGGCAGGCAGCAGCCTGGACGCCGATAACCCTCGCGTCCGGGGCGAGGGCTTTGACCGCCACCGCTATCCCGGCAATAAGCCCGCCGCCGCCGACCGGGACGATCACGGTGGTGATCGTGGGGAGATCCTCCACGATCTCGAGGCCGATGGTCCCCTGGCCGGCGATCACCGCGGCATCATCATAGGGATGGATGAAGGTCATCTGCTCCGATCCGGCAAGGGAGACCGCGTGTTCGATGCTCTCCTGGAGGGTCGTTCCATGGAGGATGATATGAGCCCCGTACCCGGCGGCCGCCTCCTGCTTGCCGGGGGAGACCCAGACCGGCATGACGATGGTGGCCGGTACTCCCGCAATCCCGGCAGCCATGGCAACCCCCTGGGCATGGTTGCCTGCCGATGCAGCGATGACGCCTGCCGGCCCGATCGCCCCCCTCTGCGACAGGATCCGGTTGGTCGCTCCCCTGACCTTGAAGGAGCCGGCCTTCTGCATCGCCTCGAGCTTGAGGTAGACCCCGGCGCCAGTCATCTCTGAGAAGGTCGGGGAGTAGACGAGCGGGGTCCGGATGATCCGCCCGGAGAGGAGGGCGGCCGCCTCCCTGATCGCTGCGATGGAGACCATGGGTAGGGATCGGGGGTCTGTCTTCATATGGATTGTGGAAAGGATCCCGGGAACAAGGGACTCTTCGCACGCTGGTGACCGTGATGAACCGGATACCTTTTGTGAGGGCTCTTTCCTCCCTTACCTGCGAGCATGCCGCCGAGGGATCATTCCCGCACAGTCACGCATGCTTTCCACGTCGCAGTTTGCCTCTATCAGAAACTCATTAAAGAAGGGATTCGATGATACTGTATGCTGCTCACCCGCTACCAGAGGATCATGCTTGCGGCATTCATCTTCCTGATGGCAGCGGACTTTGCTATCTCGTCCTACGGGGTCCTCTTCCTCCCCGGATTCACGGAGGCAAACGCCCTCTTTGCCCGGTTCATGGCCTATCCCCTGACCTTCATCGCCGTCGTGGGAGTGACAAAGCTCCTGGTGATTGCCGGGATCATTGCGGCAACGGTCTGGTTCAACCGGAGGGAGCGGGAGGACGATCCGTGGCATGGCGGCACGATCCTCTGCTCCACGGCCGCGGTCGGGATGGGCGTGATGATGCTCGTGCTCGTCGTTGGCAACCTCTTCTTCTTCTGATCGGACAAGTACCGATCTGGCTGGTTCCAGGGTGCCGGATGCCATGGGGAGGAGGTTTCCTGGAAGGAGGGGTCAGGAGAATGGTATGATTGATTCCTCAATCCCTGCCGGGGAGAGGAGTTTGTGCAGGGAAGTTTTGTATTACATTAAAATACAATGTAATTAATATCCAACAACAGATGACACGAGTCATTACAATTCGTATCCCGGATGACCTGGATGCAGCGCTGGAACAGCATGCAAAAGAGGTTGACCGGAATAAGAGTTACATCATCAGGAAAGCAGCCGAGCTCTACCTCCAGGAATACGCAGATTACCTGATCGCTCTGGAGCGACTCAGGGATAAAGATGATCTGATCATTTCAGCCGATGAAATGAGGAAGCGTCTTGGCATTTCCCATTGAATACAAATCATCGGTCCTTCGTGATCTCAGCCATCTTGATCCCTCCATTGCAGAACAGATTGTCAGGGAGATCGAGGAGACCATCGGTCCGGATCCCGATTGCGGGGAGCCTCTCTCTGGATGTTCAAAGGAATGTTCCGCTATCGTATCGGGGATTACCGGGTGATTTATGCACGATACCCTGATTCTGTTCTTATTTTACGCATTGGTCACAGGAGAGCAGTCTACCGGTAAATAGTGCCGGTCTTTTACCTACAGGCCGATTGAAAAGAGTTCCCGTTTTTCTCCTGCCCTTTCGTGGCGTTTCCGATTGGTATCTTCCTGCCGCTGGTGAAACAACCGATATAAGGGTGAAGATGCCATATTCTCCTCTATCATGGAGGAGGAGGTATCATCCATACCCTGATCCTTGCCGGCGGGAGCGGGACCCGGCTGTTTCCGCTCAGCCGGGGGCATTTTCCCAAGCAGTTCCTTCCGATCTTTGACGGCCATTCCCTGTACCAGCTCACCCTCCGGAGGGCCCTGATGTTCTCCTCCCCTGGGGAGATCATGGTGGTGACCAATCCCGACCAGGAGTTCATCGCCCGGGACCAGGCCGGGATGATCGGGTGCGGGTGCCGGATCCTCTCCGAGCCAGAGGGAAAAAATACCCTCCCCGCCGTCTATTACGGGATGCGTGAGATCGAGCAGTCATCAGGCGCGGCGAAGGTCGCGGTCCTGCCTTCCGATCACATGGTGCATGCCGGTCCGGTCTATGCGGATGCGTTCCGGAAGGCCGAGGAGCTTGCCGATACGTGGCTGGTCCTCTTCGGAGTGAAAGCGACCGGGCCCCATACCGGGTTTGGCTACATCCGGCCCGGTCCTGATCTCGGGGGGGCGTATGCCGTGGATTCCTTTGCGGAGAAACCCGACCAGCCTACCGCAGAGCGGTACCTGCGGGACGGCTACCTCTGGAACAGCGGGATGTTCCTCTTCTCGACCCGGCTCTTCTTTGACGAGTGCGGGGTCCATTCCCCCGAGGTCGTGCGATCCTTCACGAAAGCCATCCCTGATGCGTACAAGGCGGTGCCGTCGGTATCGATCGATTACGGCCTGATGGAGAAGACCTCCCGTGCTGCCGTGGTTCCGCTCGACGCCGGATGGAACGACCTCGGTTCATTCGACTCCTTCTACTCGTACTTCCCGAAGAACGGGGATACCAACGCGGTCCGGGGCGAGTATATCGGGCTCGACTCAACGGGGAACCTCGTGATGGGGGACCACCTGGTGGTGACGATCGGGGTCCATGACACCGCGATCATCGACTCCGGGGACGTCACCCTGATCGCCCCGCGGCACCGGGCCGAGGAGGCGAAGCAGGCGGTCGCCCTCCTGAAGCAGAAGGGTGACCCGCGGGCCGACAGCCACCTGACCGAGTACCGGCCCTGGGGCTCCTACACCCGGCTGGAGGACGGGCCTTCGTACCGGATCAAGCGGATCACCGTCCCGTCTGGCCGGCGGCTCTCCCTCCAGATGCACCACCACCGGAGCGAGCACTGGGTCGTCGTCCACGGGACTGCAAAGGTCCACATCGACGGCCAGGAGCACCTTCTCCGGAAGGGGGAGAGCACGTTCGTCCCGATCGGGGCGGTGCACCGGCTGGAGAATCCCGGCCTCGTCCCCCTGGAGATCATCGAAGTCCAGATCGGGGAGTACATCGGGGAGGACGATATCGTCCGGATGCAGGACGATTATCACCGCGTTGAGAAATGAGGAGAAGGCAGAATACCGGGGAACGGTG
>Ga0209096_1002117_pt1 | contig 19895 bp, 18 predicted proteins | sample AD_UKC034_MetaG_FD_184407 | JGI IMG/M metagenome (GOLD analysis project Ga0209096, IMG submission 184407) | Active sludge microbial communities of municipal wastewater-treating anaerobic digesters from USA - AD_UKC034_MetaG (SPAdes) (version 2) | ecosystem: Engineered > Bioreactor > Anaerobic >... | reverse complement strand
TGCGTTTAATGATCTCCTGTTTCTGCTCACCCGTCAGTGTTGGAAAGCCTTTTGGCATGGGTCTTTCCCCCTTTCTACTAGTCAGATTATACTGAAACTACTTGTCTAGTATAAGGGGTACGTGTCAGCGTAGATGTTCAGTTCAAAGTTATACCACGAGAAGTGTTTGATCGTAGAGCAGTTGAAAAGGGTCATGTTAAGTTCTATGACGTTGCCTACATCGAAATAAAACCTATTATTACAGGGCGAGGAAAGTCTAAGGTTCTTAAAGTCGAGTTATGCGATTTTAGTGTCTTTTACAATCAAGATAATATTGAGGAAACAGAGTCTTCTCTTTAAGAAGGCTCAAGTAAGATTGTTATCGAAAATGGTCAGGTCATAAAAGTATCGAAAGACAAGAAATCCGCACTAATTACAAAGGAGGTATTAACTAAGAAGTGGACGGACTGGGTTGATTATTGGTCTGTTGACTATGATTATGAGAGCAGAAAGGAAATAGTTCATTCTATATATCCTGATACAAAGGAAGAAAAAGAGGAATGGACCGGAAGCTATATATTTGAGAATGAATGGCAATCTTTCAGGACTAAGAAAGATAGGACACTCGAGCTTATTTCAGCCGAAAAGGAAGTGACAAAAGGGCGACGTAAGGTTGCTGTTAAAGTTGTTGATATCTTTGGCAATGATACAACAAGAGTAATAGAGGTGAATGTATAAAATGGATACAAATTTTAAAAACATTGAAGCTCAAGTAATTGAAAAATTGAAAGTGTTTGCCCCGAATATGAAATGCCCAATATGCTCAACATCTGATTTTATCCTCGGCGGTGGCTATTTTGCTCACGACATTCAGAAGGATTTGCAAAGCAGGCAAATTGGCGGCCAAAATGTTCCAACTATTCCAATTATATGCAAGAAATGCGGATATTTGATGGAGTTTTCTGCTGGGCTATTAGGGTTGTTGCCAAAAGAAGAGCCAGGTGAAAAACATGCTTAAAATTGATCCGATAAATACAAATAATGAATCCTTATATGTTTTTCCGAAATCTGAAGAAATTGTAATAGATAAGTCAAATCTCCAAATTCAGCTCGATAAGTTTAAGAAAAGGATTAAAAACACTATTTCAATATATGATTTAATTATGGTTCTATCATTATGGACACCACTATTCACTGCTGATTTTAAAAGCTTGTATTTTGTTGATCATTCTTCAATAAAGGCAGGATATGTTGTATTTTCATCAATTGTAACCATTTGCATCATAATCCCAAAAGTGTTTTCTGTTTTTGTGAAGGACAGGAATATTAGCGAAGATTCTGAGGAAATGGCAAGAAAAATATTAGAACAGTGTCAAAAGAAATAATATATGGCTCTACATAAACACTTTCCCAAAGATAAATTTGCAATATTGGACCCGGAAATACGTTGGTTTCCGGCTGATGAGGCTTTACGTGAACAGGGATATGAAAAATTGCTCCCTCCGTTTGTTCCGGAGTTAAGAAAACGTATCAAGGAATGGAGAAGCAAAGGGTATGAAGGAGCAAGCGCTACATCAAAAGCACTATTAACCTGGTGGTTTAAGCAGGAACATTTAGCCTATGGGGCAGATGGCAATACGTTTATATTTCAGTATTACTTTGCCCAAAGGGAAGCAGTTGAAACAATTATATGGATTTATGAGGTTGCAGGGGTAAGGAATAAATACGATCTTCTTCCGTTTGATTCTTTAGGTCGAGTTAGTCCAAATATGTTCTATGAGGATTGGCTTCGTCTTGTCATAAAGATGGCAACAGGAAGTGGAAAAACTAAAGTAATGAGCTTGCTTCTTGCGTGGTCCTATTTTCACAAGATCTATGAACCGGATTCAGAGCTTTCACGAAACTTCCTATTAATTACTCCAAATATTATCGTGCTTGAGCGCATTAAAACAGATTTCGATGGACTAAAAATATTCTATCAAGATCCTGTATTGCCCGATAATGGGTATGAGGGGAGAAACTGGCAGGACGACTTTCAGATAACATTACATTTACAGGATGATTTAACGTCAATTTCTGCAACAGGGAACATATTTCTAACAAATATTCATCGTGTATATGAAGGCGATGTTAAGGAATCTTCTTTCAGCGATGAGAATCTTACAGACTATTTCTTAGGGAAAAAACCTGTATCAAAAACAAACGAATCCCTTGTTGAATTGAGTAATGTTATAAGAGATATTGATGAGCTTGTGGTTTTCAATGATGAAGCTCATCACATACACGATCCGAAAATGGCCTGGTTTACATCAATTCAGGATATCAATAACAAATTACGACAAAAAGGCAAACAAATTTCATTACAAATTGACTGCACAGCTACTCCAAAACATGATAATGGCGGTATTTTTGTGCAAACTATCTCAGATTATCCGTTGGTTGAAGCAATCCATCAAGGCATTGTTAAAACGCCAGTGCTGCCTGACCAGGCAAGCAGAGCAAAATTACACGAAAATAAAAGCGCAATATTCACAGAGAAATATGAGGATTATATTAACCTTGGAATTGAGGAATGGAAAAAGGCCTCAAAGCAGCTTAATCCTACAGGTAAAAAAGCTATTTTATTTATTATGACGGATGATACTAAGAATTGTGATGAGGTCCAATCATATCTCGAAAAGAATTACGCTGATTTAAAGGGCAAAGTATTAACAATCCATACAAATAAAAGCGGGGACATATCTGAAAAAGTTAAGGGGAAAGACAAAGAAGAGCTTGATAGACTACGAAAACAAGCCAACGCCATTGATAGCATGGAAAGCCCTTATACCGTAATTGTTTCGGTGTTGATGTTAAAAGAAGGTTGGGATGTTAAGAATGTAACAACAATTGTCGGGCTTAGAGCTTATTCATCTTCAGCAAACATATTGCCAGAACAGACCCTTGGACGAGGCCTAAGGCGTATGTTCTTTGGTCGTGAAGATGTTGAGGAATACGTAAGCGTCATTGGGACTCCTGCATTCATGGATTTTGTTGAATCCATCAAAGCAGAAGGCGTTGAATTGGAAAACAGGAAAATGGATTCAACCACTAAGGCTATTACTCCAACTGTCATCGAAATAGATCATAATAATCCTAAAAAAGATATTAAAAAGTTAGACATTGAGCTTCCTATTCTAACGCCGAGAATACAAAGGGAATATAAAAACCTAAGTGATCTTAATCCATCGAGATTTAGCCATTCTCGATTGAAAGTAAAGCAGTTCAACGAGCAAGAACAACGTGAGATAGTGTTTAAACATGTGGTTGATGAAAAGATTCACCATACAACCATTTTAGAAAGCAATATTGAGCCTAATTATCAAAGTGTCATCGGTTTTTTTGCTCAGAGCATTATGAGAGAACTTAGATTGTTTGGTTGTTATGATGTATTGTTTGGAAAAGTAAAGGAATTTGTTCACCAATATCTTTTCGAAAACGAGGTTGACCTTGACGATGCCAATATACTAAGAAATCTATCTGAGATCGAGGCGACAAAAACAATAATTCAAACATTCAAAAATGCAATAAACGAATTGACGGTTAAAGACGTGGGAGATGCTGAAATAAAAAACTTTATTAAGGTGAGTAATAGCCGTCCTTTTGTTGTGAATGACAGGGCTTATTTGGTGCCCAAAAAGAGTGTTTTTAACAGAATAGTTGGCGATAGTCAATTTGAGCTTGAATTTGCGGATTTTCTTGAGCGCTTGGATGACGATGAGGTCATTTCCTTTGCAAAGAATTATTATGAGGTCCATTTTAAAATTGATTACAAAAATGCGGACGGAACAATTGCCAATTATTATCCAGACTTCTTCGTTAAAACAGATGATAAAACTGTCTATATAATTGAAACTAAAGGACGTGAGGACTTGGATGATCCGTTAAAGATTAAGCGACTTGTTCAATGGTGTGAAGATGCAAATACACGCCAGAAGAAGATAACCTACAAAATGCTTTACATAAAACAAGAAGAATGGGATAAGTATCATCCTCAAAGCTGGAAACAGCTTCTAAAAACTTTCTAAAAATCAAACAAAATGGCACCCTTCCGAAACTGTCCGATACTACCTTGAAAATGAAATAGCAAAATTCGGTTCTATTGGCAATATTTGCGTTTTTCAGAGTGATAAATTGAAAAATCTCAGACATAAGTGCTAAAATAAGAAGGTGGTCATTGGTTAGGGCGTTTAGCTCAGCTGGTTAGAGTACTTGCTTGACAGGCAAGGGGTCGGCAGTTCGAACCTGCCAACGCGCAGTTGTTTTACTGGTTCGCCTGCCTGCCGGCAGGCAGGAACCCAGTAACGCGCACCATGTTTTTCGGCGACGTACCCAAGTGGTAAGGGAGCGGTCTGCAAAACCGTTATTCGCCAGTTCGAATCTGGCCGTCGCCTTGCTTGACTGCCCCAAGGGAACACATCTTGTCTAATGAGCTCATGACAGATACGGTGAGTACAAAGTGAAATTATTGCGGATTATTTCTGATAATTAATTATACCATCAGAACCAAAATGCGAAAGGCTTAAAGCAATGGTAAATCAGGTAGGGTATCGGAGTTTCTCAGCCAATATGGCCCTGAAGATGAGGACATGTTTGAGAGCCCTCCCCTGTTTAAAAATCCCCCATTATTCCAAGCCTAACGATATGGCCGAATATGACAAAATGCTCTCCGGACAACTATACAACGCAGGAGACACTTATCTCTCAACTTTGCGCCATAACGCCCGAAAACTCCTTAACAATATAAATTCTTCGGCAGTTGATATTAAAGACGGTAAAAGGCTCAAATTTCTTATGCAGTTGTTCGGCTCCGCAGGTAAAGGCCTGTGGCTACAGCCGCCTTTTTATTGTGATTATGGATCTAATATCTCGCTCGGGGATAATGTGTACATTAATTTCGACTGCGTAATACTGGATGTAGCAAAAGTTACTATCGGCTCGTCCGTTTTCTTTGGGCCCGGAGTACATATATACACGGCAACACACCCTCTGGAATGGGAAAAAAGAAAAAGTGGTGAAGAATATGGCAAGCCTGTCACAATTAATGACAATATTTGGATCGGCGGAGGAGCGATCATTTGCCCGGGAGTAACAATAGGAGAAAAAAGCATCATAGGAGCCGGGTCTGTTGTGACCCATGATGTGCCTTCAGCAGTTGTTGTTGCCGGGAATCCGGCCAGAGTGATTAAAGCACTCTAACATTGTAGAAGACCAAATGAGAGCCGATCAGATCTTTCATTCCCTGATGATTTATTTTTTACAAGGGCTCTTAAGGAACAGATATGTCTGAACGCTACCGAGCAAAGCCAGAGCTCCGGCAAAATAAAATGCCACCATGTAATTTCCGAAGATATCGTGCACCCAGCCCCCTATCAAAGGGCCGATAAAGCATCCGCTGCCATAACCGATGAACACCAGACCGTAATTGATAGAAAAATCCCTGCATCCGAAATAGTCCGCGGTCAAAGCCGGGTAGACGGCCAAAAACCCTCCGAAACACAGGCCCACAAGCATAGAAAGGGCGTAAATTCCCGGCAAGCTTCCCGAATGATAAAGGGCGAACATGGCGGAAGCGATCAGCATAAATAGCATTATAAGGATCCTCCTGCATCCCCAAATATCGGATGCATGACCAAAAAGGATCCTGCCAAGACCGTTAAAGACCGCAAGAGCCGTCAAAGCAAAGGCGCCCTGCATGGGGCTGAACCCTTTGCCGGTAACAAAAGCGATGATATGGCCGATGATCATCATGCCGGCAAGCATCGCGATAAGATAGGTCAGGAACATGGCTCTGAACTGGGAGGTCTTTATCATCTGCACGGGAGAAAATGACAGGTCTGTTTTTAATGCGGGCCCGCCTTCGGTCCCCTCAACCGGCACAATTAAGAAACGGGACGCCAGGATGATGACCGCAGCGAACGAAGATCCCAGCAACAGCATTGCCATCCTCCATCCGTAAGCATCAATAACATGGGTTATGACCGGAGATAAAAATGCAGCCCCGAAACCGAACCCGAACACTATTATTCCGGTGATCAGGCCTTTCTTTTCAGGGAAGCTCCTGATCCCGCTTGAAATGGCCGGCATATAGCACAATCCGGTACCTATTCCCGCCAGCAGCCCGTAGAATAAATATAGATGATAAGGCGATATTGAAAAGGAAGCCGCTATCCATCCAAGACCGATCAGCGCACCTCCGATCGCGGCTGTATTGGCAGGACCGAGCCTTTTCTCCAGGATCCCTCCGACTGCCATAAATAAAGAGAAGACAAGGAGCAATACGGATACCGCGAACGATATCTGCACCCTGCTCCAGCCCATTTCTTGTTCTATAGGCAACAAAAAGACGCCCCAGGAATAAGCAACCCCAAGGCACATAAGTATCAATACCCCTGCGATTACAACAAGGATTTTGCTTACGGCATTCTTTTTCCCGCCGGTCATTTTCCGGTATCCTTCAGCACAGCAGACCTTTTAAGCATATGCCGGAGGGGCATTTGTACTCCGAAGTGTAGTTTACCGAAGCCCCGTTTTTGCACCTGACCACTTCGGCCTCCACGACCCTGCCCTGACCGGGCACATCATATGCCACTTCAAAATTTCCGCAGCCTTCCCCTCCCATAGCCATTGCGAGCAACTGCTCCCGGCCGGACGGCACAGCATATGACTTGCAATTATCCAAAAGATCCTTTATCTCCGGGAGAAGAACCCATTTCTTATGTTTACTCATTGTCTGCCCCTTGTCCTAAGATCCGAATTCTATAAAAAAAGCCAACACATGATATTGTGTTGGCTTACTTTGCGACTGATCGTGAAGACCTCTCGCGCAGTCTGCTAAATCGAATGTTTCTAACTTAATGATACATTGCCGGGAACCCTCTGTCAAATATCGGCTGCCCTTCCAATATCCTCAGACACCGTAAAGATAATGACCCTCTCGCCGGTGGTAGTGCTGATATCGGTATGCATGCTGACAACGTCCGCACCGGTTATATCTAAGATAATTTTCCCGAGAAGATCTTTTGCATCCTCCAAAAGCTTTACCCGTATCTGCTTGATAAGGAGATGCCCCTCATGGGTCTTGGCAAGCTGCTGTTCCGCCGGCGTTAAAACTCCCTTGAGACGGATAAATACCATGTCCTCAAGCAGGAAGGTCTTGACCTCTTTGGGCCCTCTTCCCATGTACTCCAGCTCAAACTTGGTTATTGCTTTGCTTATTTCATCCTCTATCCTGCCATGAGTCATGTCAGGCATGTTAAGCGCTCTTTGCCTGATCGTTCAGATAGAGAGTCTGTGTAGGATATGCGAATTCAACGCCCAGCTTCTCAAGCTCTTCTTTCAACTCAAAGTTTATTTCCTGCTGCACGTCCATATACTTGTTATAATCCGGGCTCTTGACGTAATAGACAACCTCAAAAACAAGACTAAAATCCGCGAAAGAAAAGAAATGCACTCTGTCTAAGTCTGCGTCAGGATTTTTCTTTACGATCCCGGCCACGATACCGGGTATCTTTTTAAGGTTTTCTAGCGAGGTCTGATATACCACCCTAAATTTGAACACAACCCTGCGGCGCTCCATCCTTTTGTAGTTGCGCACCCGGGAATTGGTAAGATCGGTATTTGAGAATATTATCTGCTCTCCTCCCAAGCTGCGCAGGCGGGTTGTTTTTATTCCCACATGTTCCACGCTTCCGAGAAAGTCCCCTATGATTATGAAGTCTCCTACCTCAAACGGCCGGTCAAAAAAGATCGCAAAATAGCTGAACAGGTCGCCCAACACCGCCTGAGCTGCCAGCGCTACGGCAATACCTCCTATCCCGAGCCCGGCAATGACAGCAGAGACCTTAAATCCCAGGTTATCCAGTAAAAATGTCAGGCCGACCCCCCAGACAACGACTTTTATGACGGCCAGAATGCCCTTGAGGCTCTTTTCCTTTGCTTCGTCTCCCTGTCTTTTGAGCCAATACCTTTCAAGAGCGTAGTCAATTATCGAGACCAACAGACGCAATAGCGATATCGTAAAAACCACCGCCCAAAGCATATCAGCCCCTCGCTTGATGGCGCCCGGAAGAGACAGATAGCCCAGGCTGAGATAGAAGATATAGAAGTATGCAAGAGGGATGAGAGTTTTTTCGACCAAACTTATCAGGAAATTATCTATTGTAGCGGAGGTCTTTTCTGCCCATGCTTTGACCCGTATCAATATTATTGTTAAAAACAACCTGACAAGTATCATACCCCCAAAAACAAATGCTGCAAATGTTAAATAGGCAGCGAGACTGTTCCCATAGAGAGCATATGATAGGATCCCGTTCAGCGTAAAATCTCCCATTTTTTTATCCCCCCGGATAAAGGAAGTATATATTGCCCGAAGCGCCGCAGTCAACCCGTCCATGGCCCAAAGCCTTTGTGTGATATAATTTTCTTGGCAGTAAAAATTTTGGCGAAAGGAAGGAAGACAAATGACTGGTTACCTTTGGATCCCGGCGGTAGGACTGGCTGGCATGCTGTTCGCTCTGGCCTCATATATCTGGATAATAAGGCAAGACGAGGGCAATACGAAGATGAAGGAGCTGTCAAAAGAGATCCACGACGGCGCGATGGTCTTTTTAAGGAGAGAATACCAGATAATACTGGTCTTCGTGGCGGTAGTTTTCGCGGTAATAAGCTATTTCATATCGCTCCACACAGGAATTGCATATATTTTCGGCGCGGCGTGCTCTATGCTGGCCGGATTTTTCGGAATGAAAGCCGCAACCCGAAGCAATGCCCGCACATCCCAGGCCGCTGCCTCCAAAGGAGTGTCAAAAGCTCTTAGCGTAGCGTTCATCGGCGGCTCAGTCATGGGGATCTCGGTCGCGGCGCTCGGGGTTATCGGCATCGGCATCATTTTCTATTTCACCCGCAATCCGATGACAATCAACGGCTTTGCTCTCGGAGCCTCCTCGATAGCTCTCTTTGCACGTGTCGGCGGCGGAATATACACAAAGTCCGCGGATGTCGGCAGCGACCTGGTCGGCAAAGTAGAGGCGGGAATCCCTGAAGACGACCCGCGCAACCCGGGAGTTATAGCAGATAACGTAGGTGACTGCGTAGGCGACACCGCCGGTATGGGGGCCGATCTTTTTGAGTCATATGTGGGCTCTGTGATAGCAGCCATAGCAATTGGCGCAGCTCTTGCCAGCCCGATGAAATGGATCTCGCTTCCGTTGGTCCTGATAGCTCTCGGTCTGATAGCTTCCCTTGTCGGCGTCTTTTCCATCAATCTGTTCAACCGCATAAACCCTCAGTCGGCGCTCCGCTACTCTACTTATGTAAGCGGCGCAATATTCGTGGCTTCGGCATATTTCGCGTGTACGATGATCATGGGGACCCTCAACCAGTTCTGGGCGGTCATAATCGGGCTTGTAGCGGGATACCTGATCGGGGTCGAAAGCGAATACTTTACGTCCGGCAGCCCCATTAAAGAGGTGGCCAGGAGCAGCCAGTCAGGACCGGCCACTACCATCATATCGGGCTTGGCCGTCGGCTTTGAAAGCACGATCCTTCCTATACTCACTGTCGCGGTCGCAATAATCGCCGCTTTCGCGTTCTCGGGCGTATACGGAATAGCTCTGGCCGCGGTGGGCATGCTCGCAACGGTCGGAGTGGTCATGTCAACCGATTCTTACGGGCCTATTGCCGACAACGCCGGAGGGATCTCGCAGATGGCAAACCTGGACCCGTCTGTCAGGACTATAACCGACAAGCTGGACTCCCTGGGAAACACCACAGCAGCCGTAGGCAAAGGTTTTGCGATAGGCTCTGCCGCGCTCACCGCTCTTGCCCTGTTCGTGGCATATCAGCATGCGGTCAACCTGCCGAGCATAGACCTTACCAAGCCTCTCCCGGTAGTAGGGCTCTTGATCGGTGCGCTTATCCCGTTCGCAATAGCGGCTATCACTATGAAATCCGTAGGAAAAGCGGCTTACAAGATGGTGGATGAGATCCGCCGTCAGTTCAGGGAAATACCGGGGCTGCTTGCCGGAACCGGCAAGCCTGATACCGGCCGCTGTATCGACATAGCCACCAAAGCCGCGCTCAAGGAAATGATGCTTCCAGGACTTGTGGCGGTCATCTCACCTATTCTGGTCGGACTTGTTCTGGGAACAGAAGCCCTTGGGGCTTTCCTAGCAGGCGCGACTGTCTGCGGAGTTCTGCTTGGCATAATGATGTCCAACGGCGGGGCCGCTTTTGACAACGCAAAAAAATGGATCGAGGAAGGAAATCTCGGCGGAAAAGGCACTCCTACTCATGCAGCCTCGGTTGTCGGAGATACTGTCGGAGATCCTCTGAAGGACACGTCAGGGCCTTCGATGAATATACTGGTAAAAGTAATGGCTGTGGTCTCTTTGGTGTTTGCTCCTGTTTTCGTTACTTATTCGCCTGTGGTAACCGGCGCGCTTAAAGGCTTGTTCAGGTTTTAGCCATCATCCCTGCCCCCTCTCTTTACAGGGAGGGGGTTAGGGATGGTTCTCCAATTTCTTTATATTCTCCGGGTTTAAGATCACCCAAAGCAATGGCACCGATGGAAGTGCGCACCAGTCGCAGGCACGGAAGCCCAACGGCAGCTGTCATCTTCTTAACCTGATGGTTGCGGCCTTCGCTTATCTGTATTTCAAGCCAGGATGTCGGGACGCTCTTGCGGAAGCGGATCGGCTTAGGCCGCGGCCATAATTGAGGCTCTTTGGTCAATTGTTTTACTTTGGCGGGCAGCGTCTTCTTCCCCAGGATGACAACCCCTCGCGCAAGTCTCCCGATCGCCTCATCATCTGGAATACCCTCTACCTGGACAAGATATGTCTTATAGATTTTCGAGGAGGGATCGGCCATATCTTTGTTGAGCTTTCCGTCGTCTGTCAGAAGCAAAAGCCCTTCGCTGTCCATGTCAAGCCGCCCGACTGAGTAGATGCCGGGGATTTCAATATAGTCCTTGAGAGTTGGCCTTCCGGCAGCATCCGTGAACTGGCAAAGCACTCCGTAGGGCTTGTTGAAAATGATATATCTCATCTGGCTTCAAGCCATAAGCTATATGCCATTAGCCATAGCTTCCTATCCGTGATAATCCTGGAGTGACTTTATCTCGATCCCCGCCGATCTCATGGAATCAATCCCTTCAACGGCGGCTTTTGCTGCGGCAATGGTCGTAATATATGGGATCTTGTGCTTTATGGCTGTCGTCCTGATATAGCTGTCGTCATATTTACCTTCCCTGCCGGCCGGTGTATTGATTATCATGTTGATCTTACGGCTGCTTATCTCATCCGCGATGTTCGGGCGGCCCTCGTGCATCTTAAGGGTCTCGACCGCTTCGATCTTGTTATCTGAAAGGAACTTAGCAGTTCCTTTCGTGGACACTATGGTAAAGCCCATCTCTTTGAGCTTTTTGGCAGGCTCGAGGATGAACTTTTTTTCTCTGTCCTTAACGGATATAAAGACGGTGCCTTTGTCCGGCAGCCGCCCTCCTGCGGCTTCCTGTGACTTGTAAAAGGCCTTTCCGAACGAATCGGCTATCCCAAGAACCTCTCCGGTAGACCTCATCTCCGGACCCAGCACAGGATCCGTTCCGTGGTATGAATTGAATGGGAATACCGCTTCCTTCACGCCGAAATGGCTCACTTTTTTGTCCTCATTGATGTCCAAATCCTTAAGCTTTTTGCCCATCAGCACCATTGTGGCGACATTTGCCATCGAAACATCCATCACCTTGCTGACCAGGGGGACTGTCCTGGAAGCCCTTGGATTTGCCTCCAGAATATAAACCTTTCCCCCGGCTATAGCATATTGCACGTTCATCAGGCCGATCACTTTTAGCGCTTTTGCAAGCTTGCGGGTATAGTCTTTTATCGTCGCGATATTATCTTTTGAAATATTGCGCGGTGGGATGACGCAGGCGCTGTCGCCTGAATGGATGCCGGCAAGCTCGATGTGCTCCATTATGGACGGCACCAGTATCTCTTCCCCGTCCGAGACCGCGTCCACCTCCACCTCAACGGCCTGTTCCAGGAATTTATCTATGAGCATCGGATATTCCGGGGATATTTCAACCGCATTCTCGGCATAATCTCTCAGCATTTTTTCGTCATAGACTATCTGCATTCCTCTGCCTCCCAGGACAAAAGAAGGCCTGACCATCAGAGGATACCCTATCCTGCCGGCTATTGCCAGAGCTTCTTCTGCCGTCACCGCTGCTCCGCTTTCGGGCTGGGGTATTCCGAGGGAATCGACGATATCCTTGAACTTCTGTCTGTCCTCCGCCAGCGCTATGCTTTCCGAGGATGTCCCCAGTATGTTCACGCCGGCTTTGGAAAGCTCTTCGGCGATATTAAGAGGCGTCTGGCCGCCGAACTGGACGATCACCCCCTCCGGTTTTTCTTTTTCATAAATATTGAGCACGTCTTCTACGGTAAGAGGCTCGAAATACAGCCTGTCGGAAGTATCATAATCCGTAGATACGGTCTCGGGATTGCAGTTGACCATTATGGACTCCACGCCTGCCTCCCTGAGCGCAAAAGCAGCATGGACACAGGTATAGTCAAACTCGATACCCTGCCCAATCCTGTTGGGACCGCCGCCAAGTATCATTATCTTGCGGGCTTTTGATACCTCAAGCGCGTCTTCCGAGCCGTAAGTAGAGTAGTAATAAGCGCCTGTCGCGCCGCTGACCGGGACTGCTTTGAATGCGGGGACCTTGCCGGCCTTTATGCGCTTGCCCCTTATCTGTGCTTCTTTGCCTCCTGTGACCGCGGCAATATATCTGTCCGAAAAACCGCTTTCCTTTGCTTTAAGCAGCAGGTCCTCCGGAACGTCCCCCGTGCTGTACTCTCTGAGCTTAAGATCTTGGTCGGACAGCTCTTTCATCTGAGAAATGAACCATTTGGATATCCTGGTAATATCGTGGAGCTCTTCAACGGACATCCCCTTGCAAAGAGCCTCGTACATGATAAATATCCTCTCGCTGGACGGGGCGGCGAGCTTTGTCTTAAGCGACCCAAGATCAAGGGATGCAAATTTTTTGACTGCTCCGAGGCCGAATCTTTTAATTTCCAGGGACCTGATCGCCTTGTTAAAAGCTTCTTTAAAATCCTTTCCGATGCTCATCACCTCTCCCACTGCCAGCATCTGAGTGCCCAGTTTGTCCTCGACCTGCGGGAATTTTTCAAATGCCCAGCGAGCGAATTTTACGACCACATAATCTCCGCCCGGTTTATACTTGTCCAAAGTCCCTTCTTTCCAGTAAGGTATCTCATCCAGAGTGATGCCTACTGCCAGTTTTGTGGAGATCCTGGCTATAGGGAATCCGGTAGCTTTGGAAGCCAGCGCAGAAGACCGCGAAGTCCTGGGATTGATCTCGATTATGACTATCCTTCCGGATCTTGGGTCCCGCCCGAACTGTACATTGCATCCTCCGAGAACCTCTATAGCGTCGACTATCTTGTATGACATGTCCTGCAGTTTTTTCTGGACTTCCGGCGCTACGGTAAGCATCGGCGCCACGCAGAAGCTGTCGCCGGTATGAACCCCCATCGGGTCCACGTTCTCTATGAAACACACTGTGATCTTGTTCCCCTTGGCATCCCTTACCACCTCGAGCTCCAGCTCTTCCCATCCAAGCACGGACTCTTCAATGAGCACCTGGCCGATTATGCTGGCAGAAATGCCGCGGGATACTATCGTTCTAAGCTCCTCAAGATTATAAACCGCTCCCCCTCCGACTCCGCCCATAGTATATGCAGGCCTGACAATGACCGGAAATCCCATTTTTTCGGCTATTTTTTCGGCTTCCTCAACGCAGTATGCCAGCTCGCTCCGGGGCATGTCTATCCCGAGCTTTGCCATCTCTTGTTTAAAAGCCTTGCGGTCCTCGCCTCTTTCGATCGCGTCCGCTTTTACACCGATTATCTCGACGCCGTATTTTTCGAGCACGCCCGTGCGGCTGAGCTCAGCGGAGAGATTGAGCGCTGTCTGGCCGCCCAGGTTGGGTAAAAGCGCATCGGGCCGCTCTTTTTCTATTATTTTCTCCACATGCGCTATGTCTAGAGGCTCAATATAAGTGCTGTCTGCGGTCTGCGGGTCTGTCATTATAGTAGCCGGATTTGAATTCACCAGCACTACCTTGTATCCTTCTTCTTTGAGCGCTCGGCATGCCTGTGTCCCCGAATAATCAAATTCGCAGGCCTGTCCGATGACTATCGGCCCGGAACCTATGACCAGGATTTTTTTAATGTCTGTTCTTTTGGGCATGTTTTTCCTCCGGATTTCGGTATATATTTCCTATAATTATACATCAAAGTGCTATAATCTTCCTTGAGAACAGATGGACAAGGAGTTCTACTTCGTTATTAACCCCGTCTCTGCCGGAGGCAAGACCAAAAGCCTCTGGCCGCACATAAAATCCCTGCTGGAAAAGGAAGGTGCTTCGTTCGGTTTCTATCTCACATCCCACAGAATGGACGCTTCAAGGATAACCTCACGCGCTCTCAAGGAAGGCTACAAAAGGATAATCGCTGTCGGCGGGGACGGCACTCTCAACGAAGCCCTCAACGGCTTCTGGGACGGAGCTCACAGGATATCCCGCGATGCATCTCTCGGATATTTTCCCAGCGGTACCGGTGAGGATTTTTCCAGGACACTCGGGATCGAGAAGCTGTCGGTAGAGACGCAAATCGACAGGCTGTTAAAAGCTCCCGGCACTCTCATCGATGTCGGCGGAGCGCATTTTCAGAAAGGCGACGGAAGTTTTGTGGAAAGGAAGTTCATCAACGAGTCAAGCGTGGGTTTCGGGGCGAACGTGGCAGAGCTGGTGAACCGTTCCAAAAAGCTGTTCGGAGGCAGGGTCTCGTTCTTTACGGGACTGCTCAGGTCGTTGTTCTTTCTCAAGAACCATGCAGTCAGGATAAAAGCCGACGGCAAAGACATGTTTGAAGGAAGGACCCTGATAACCACGGTCTCCAACGGCAAGTATTTCGGAGGAAGCATGATGATCGCGCCGCAGGCATTGATAGACGACGGTTATTTTGAGTTGATCATAGCAAAAGAGATGAACAGGAAAGAGATCCTCAGGGATATCGGGTCGATCTACAGCGGCAACCACCTTTCAAACCCGAAAATAATGTCCGCCAGGTGTAAATCATTGTCCGTGCAAAGCGATGAGAAGGTATTTCTCGAGATGGACGGCGAGCCTGTGGGGCTTATCAACGCAGAATTCAAAATACACGAAAAAGAGATCAAGTTCCTGCTTTAGAGCTTATTTTCCCGCAACCAGCGTCTTTCCAGGCGAAGTGGCAAAAATATCCGGATCTTTCACCTTCCAGTAGATGAATTTCACGGTGCTAACATAGTGGTCATACGGGGGGACCCCCTTATACACGTAGACAAGATCCTTAATATCCTTTGTTCTGCGGTATTTTTCATATGGCTTGAGTGTTGCGATCACTTCATGGGTCCTGTAAATATTCTCATTGATTGAGTTGAAACTTGTATTACAGCTGTTAAAACCGGTCAGATTGTTGGTATGCTTGGGGTATCTCAGCCCGAAAGTGCTCTCCGCCCCGGCTATCGCCACATACAGCCGCCAGTCCAGGTCAAACTTGTCCGCGCAATACAATATCTCGTCTATATGGTTTATAAGGGGTGTTCCGGGATACCTGTAAAGGAAGGCCCTCAGCTTCTCGGACCGCAGGTCGCCTGACATCGTGGTCCCGGACATAATTAGTAAAAGCGCGATCAGCGCAAAAATAACCTTTTTGGTAACAAATCTTTTCATTTTTTGGCTTAACTATGCAATTTTTATATTGCATCTCCTCTGTTTATATATCGTCATTTTTGTGGGTGGATTTCAGAAAACGGAAGGTGTGCTAATAAACAATTTCCCAATTAACAACAGGGTGTGCTTACGCACATCCAAATATCTATTCTGAGCGAAGCGAAGAATACATTGTTGGGAATTGTTAATTTGGGAATTGTTAATTCCTATATTCCCATCACCTTGACAATTATCCGTTTGTTGCGCCTGCCGTCCCATTCGCCGTAGAATATCTGCTGCCAGGGGCCGAAATCTAACCGGCCGCCTGTGATAGGCACAATTATTTCGTGATTAAACAACAAAGATTTTAAATGCGCGTCGCCGTTTGACTCCCCGGTCTGATGATGCCTGTAATCCGGGCGGTCAGGCGCGACGTTCTCAGCCCATTCGAGGAGGTCCTGCTTTATCCCCGGTTCCTCGTCGTTCACAAAGACCGACGCGGTTATGTGCATCGCCGATACCAGCGCCATGCCGTCTTTCACCCCGGACTTTGCGACGATATCCTCAACCTGCGGTGTAATATTCAGGATCTCCTTCTCTTTCTTGGTATTTACGGTTATGTAGCCGGTGTGGGTTTTCATTGTGTTTCTCCTTTGTGGCATGTCATTGCGAGTAGAGGCTGGTCGCGACCAGCCTCTACTGTTATGCTAAAATTATACCAATGATCTACCAGGAAATATGTGCCGTCCTAGAGAACGTGAAGATCGCCCCTGACTACTACAGACTGACCGTTTCATCCAAAAATATGCACCTGGACGCCAAACCGGGCCAATTCGTACAAATACAGATTTGTAATTCATCTGTAGAGGCAGGTCGCGACCTGCCTCTACTGCGTCGCCCATTTTCCATCCACAAAATAAACAATGACGGGTTCACGATAATATACCATATTGTCGGAAAAGGAACGAAGATACTATCGGAAATATCTGTAAGGGACGGTCGCGACCGTCCCCTCCTGGACATCATCGGTCCGCTCGGGAACGGATTTGCGGTAGACAAGAATAAAACCGCCGTCCTTATAGCCGGGGGCTGCGGAGCAGCGCCGCTATACTGCCTTGAAGATGAGTTAAAGAAAACGAATGTGAGATCTCACTTTTTCATGGGAGCCACAACCAAAGACCTTCTGCTCTGCGGCGAGGATTTCGCAAAGATCGGCACAAAACTATATCTTTCCACGGATGACGGCTCCTGCGGAGAAAAATGCACCGTTTCTGCGCTATATTCCTCATACATTCAGACCCTTGACCCTGCAAACTGCATAATATATACCTGCGGTCCCAAGCCCATGATGAAAGCAGTAAGCGAGATAGCCCAAAAGAACAATATTCCCTGCCAGGCATCGCTGGAAGAATACATGGCCTGCGGTATAGGAGCCTGCCTGGGGTGTGTTGTCGAGACCGTGAACGGGAATAAACGCGTATGCAAGGACGGCCCGGTGTTCGATTCAAAGGAAATAATATGGCAATAAACCTGGCCGGCCTTGAGATGAAAAATCCCGTGACGGTAGCGTCCGGCACTTTCGGGTTCGGCCTGGAGTTCGCGGACCTGGTCCCGCTTGAAAAGCTGGGAGCCATCACCACAAAGACCGTCACGATAAAGCCGAGAAAAGGCAACCCGCAACCCCGTTTGATGGAGGTGGTGAACGGTCTTGTCAACTTTATCGGGCTGCAGAACGACGGCGTGGAATATTTTATCGCAAATTACCTGCCGGAATTAAAAAAGATCAGGACCTCTATTATAGTGAACATAGCCGGGGAAACAATTGAGGAATACGCGCAGGCTGCGGATATCCTGTGCAGACAAACCGGCATAAGCGCAATCGAGGTCAACATTTCCTGCCCCAACGTGAACAAAGGCTGTATCGCGTTCGGCAAAGACCCTGCGATGACCAAAGAGGTCATATCTGCGGTGCGCGCCTCGTGCAGGCTACCGCTGATCGCAAAGCTTACTCCTAATGTGATGGATATACTTCCGATCGCAAAAGCTGCCCTGGATGGCGGAGCCGATATCCTGTCGATGATCAATACCGTCCAACACACGACCACGATACCCGGCAAAAACCAGGCGATATCTGGCGGGCTTTCCGGCCCGACGATAAAACCAACAGCTCTAAAGCTGATCGGGAACGTCCGTGCGGCTTTTCCGGGAACCCCGATAATCGGCATGGGCGGCATAATGAACACTTCCGATGCCAAAGAGTTTTTCGCTGCTGGTGCTAACGCAATAGCGGTAGGCACGGCCAACTTTGTAGATCCGCAAATAGTGATCGGGATTATCAGGGATTTAGAAAGTTGATGTCGGGCATGCCCGACATCAACAAGTCCTTCCGTTAATACTATGGTGTTATAATAAATCCATGATCTTCGAATCCCTCAACCCTTTTAGAAAGAAAAAAGTCGGCCTTGCCCTGTCGGGAGGCGGCGCGCGCGGACTTGCCCATATCGGGGTGCTCAAGGTCCTTCACGACCACAGGATACCCGTAGATTTTGTCGCCGGCACAAGCGTCGGGTCGCTCATAGGGTCTCTCTACGCCGGAGGCGTCAATATTACGACCCTTATGGAAATATCCTCAAAGGTAAAATGGAAACACTTTTTCAGGATCGTTCTTTCAAAGACCGGACTTGTGTCCAGCGAGGAAATAGAAAAATTCGTCATAAGCCTGATTGGCAAAAAAACTTTCCCGGAAATGGAGATCCCGTTTTCTGCGATAGCGGTCGACATCTCTACCGGAGAAAAGATCGTAATGAACAAAGGCGAGGTATATAAAGCGGTAAGGGCATCATGTTCATTTCCCTGGATGTATATTCCGGTGAAGACCGAACACCGCCTTCTGGCCGACGGAGTGCTCGAGGAGAACCTGCCCTCTCAGACCGTAAGGAATATGGGCGCCGATTTTGTCATTGGGGTGGACGTGATCCCGAGGATCAAGAAAATAGATTGTTTCAACAATGTGCTCGAAATATTCGACAGGGCTCTTGATATATTCATCCTAAACCAAAACAAAGATCCGCGGAAGAACTGCGATGTTTTGATAACGCCCATAAAAGAAAAGATCACCTCCCTTGAACTTGACAGAGCCCAATATCTTGTTGAACTTGGAGAGGAAGCCGCCCGCCAGGCGATGCCAAAGATCAAGTCAGCTCTGGGGATATCTTAGTTGAACCTGTTTTTCGCCGCGCGCTCAACTATCTTTGCTTTTTCTATGAGGTAGGGATCTAGCCCGTCCTGCTCAAGCACTTCTTCAAAAAGTCTTTGGGCTTTATCTTTTTTGGATATTTCCGCCAAAACCAGCTTGGCACGCGCGGCCAGGTCCTTGTGTACGGGGGAAATAATCGCTTTTCGGCACAGGTCCTCGGCTTTGTGCAGGTCCGACGAAGAACCCCTCCTTACCAGAAGCTCGGCCTCAACAACTCTTGCCTTTACCGCAAAATAATCCAGCGGCCTTTCCGCAAATATGCCCAGGCATTCTTCGCACATCTTAACGCCGTTGGACAGGGAATCGGCGCCAAAATACAAGGCAAGCTCCGCTTTCCCAACAAGAGCGCGCGCCCTGAAATAAGGATGGGCCTTTTTGTTGCCGATAAGTTTACCGAAAATTTTTGAGGCAGCCCCGACTTCTTTACGGCCGCCTTTTTTCACCAGCAGCTCGGCCTCAACGGAGATCCCCTTGGCAACAAAAAAATCGTCGGGCTTACCTTTGAGCAAGGCACATCCCTTTTTGCACAGAGCTACAGCCTCGTCCTCGGACAATCTTTCCACGCCGGATATCGCAAGTTCCGCTTTGCCTATCATCGAACGTCCTTTTAGCATCTGGTTGTGCGTCTTTGAGATAATAGCGTTATAGTAGGTAAGAGCCTCTTTGTAATCGACTTCCTCGCCCCGAGCCACAAGAAGATCGGCAAGCGCGAACTTTATGTCGTCCATGTGCTCTTTCCATTTCTGGGCCTTGGAAAGCAGCTTGTAGCGGCCGATAGCCTTGTTTATCTTGGTCTTGGCCGAGGGCGACGGATAGCTCTCTTCCAAGACCAAGATA
>Ga0209096_1002111_pt1 | contig 19935 bp, 12 predicted proteins | sample AD_UKC034_MetaG_FD_184407 | JGI IMG/M metagenome (GOLD analysis project Ga0209096, IMG submission 184407) | Active sludge microbial communities of municipal wastewater-treating anaerobic digesters from USA - AD_UKC034_MetaG (SPAdes) (version 2) | ecosystem: Engineered > Bioreactor > Anaerobic >... | reverse complement strand
GTATATGAGAAAGAATCGGTTTCCCTGCCAGGTTGCAGCGGTGTGTGGAATGGCTGCTCCTCTTCTCTTTGCAGTCACCACGGTTGCTATCGGCCTTGCAACACCGGGGTATGATCCAGTCACCCAGCTCGTCAGCGAGCTCGGAATTCCCGGTACTCCCTATGCCACCGCGATGAACAGTGTCGGGCTCATTATGACAGGGATCCTTATCAGTGTGTTTGCGTCAGCCGTGCATTCGGTCCTTTCCGGAGGATGGAAGGGAGCGCTCGGAGCAGTCCTTGTAGCGGTGGCGGGGATCTCGTTTGTCGCCATGGGAATCTTCCATTGCGATAAGGGGTGCATTCCGACAACTTCTGGCGGGAGCCTCCACCTTCTGTTCGGTATGGTCGCACTGGCTGCAGGACTCAGTGCGGCACTCCTCTTCTCTCTTGTCAAGGCCCGGGAAAGAGGATGGAATGGATACTGGCAGTACTCCCTTTTTACCGGTGTCCTTATCCTGGTGATGCTCCCTCTCCTCCTTCTTCACCCTGACAAAGCCGGACTCGTTCAGCGGATTCTGATAGGACTTATCTTCCTCTGGATGGAGGTGCTCGCCCTCCGTGCATACGTCACCTTTCGCGTTCCTCCTGATGACTTGAATGAACCGGCCTGATGTCGTATCCGGACAGCAGGTCTCCCCCCAATTGAGCTAAAAAAATTGTGTGGAGAATCCCGTCTTTTCATTTCATTTTTTGAATAGTACCCATACCCTTTTTTTATGAGCGTGATAATCCAGGTTCAGCGGTTCCTCTTTTAACCCCCCCCAGGATGATGGAACCGCTTATCAGGAAGGATTTTTTTGAGGGGCAGCATTATCCTGAAACTATCCGAAAAGAGATCGTCTATCACCTCTCGCTCAAAACTGCCCTTGTTCTCATATTCATTCTCCAGTGCCTCCGTTCCCGCAAACAGGGTCAGGATATCTCTTCCCTTCCTCTGGATGGAGAACAGGTACGGCGTCCCCTTGTAGCAATCGGTACGGCTGATCTTTGTTTCATATTTTGAATTACACCACAATCGTTTTTTATCGTGTAACCGATAGCGGATTGACGCATTTTTCGGGATGCCAGGCAGTGGTAGCTACCCGGAAATATGCAGGCTTCAGGGAACCGGGAGAAGGATCCATGAGATGGGAGAAAGTGTTGATCGTGCTTCTTATCCTTAACCTGGCGAGTTCCATCTCCCTGATCTTCCTGCATTGCACCTCGTGTGGGATTGGATTTGGCGGTGAGGCCTCCCCGGTTTTGTATGCAGCGTCCGGTCTTGGCAGTGGTATTGGCAATAATGCAACCCCCCTTCCGGGCAATGAGAAGGACTCCATCGATGACTGGGATCTCATCGATTCGCAACCGGAAGAAACACTCCAGGAACCTGTTCCGTCATTGGAAGCGAATCAGTCTGGGGGAGGGTCTCTTCCGACCGCTGAACCTCTCCGGCAACCAGCAACGAAATCCCCTTCTCATGCACCAGCAGTCCCAATCTCCTCTCCTGATGGATGGATCAATTACACGAGTTCCCGGTACCCATTCAGTCTCCGGTATCCGGAGACATGGATGATCAATGACAAACCCACCGGATCAGCCCGGACGATACTGCATCTGACAGCCCCGGTTGAGACTGAATGTGAGAAGACGGGTACCCAGTGCTACAAATATACGGCGAATATGACGGTAGAGGTGGACCCAAATCCGGTCACCCTGCTCCCTGATGGATATTTCATCCAGGCTGTCGCCGATCTCCAGGGAAAATATTCAATCACCACTACCAGCAAAAGTGCCCCTTGTATCATCTCAGGAATCCGGGCATATCAGATTGAATTTTACACAAGAGATAAGAGGGGGAACCCTGACAGGAGCTTCATGCAGTACTATGTTGTCGTCGATGGAAAAGCATACATCATCAGCTATACCGGACCCTATTCAACGTGGGAAAACGTCTATTCGGAGAATAAAGGCGATGCCCAGCGTATCATTGATTCGATCGTATTCAGGAGGAATTATTTAGAGGCGTGAGCCGGGATTATCCTCCATTCCCTCTGCAGGATCCCACATCTTTGCTGTAACCGGGATGATCCATCTCCCTGTCTCATAGAATGATAAAAGGATAATCAGGTGATGGGGGTGGTGGAGAACCCGGCAAGGGTATCCGGACCATTATTCATGAACACCCAATAGCCTTTGAATGGCTGTACATTGTATACCTGCCCGCCCTTTGCATACGACCATCCTGGCTGATTCAAGGAGGGGCTGATCACGATGGTGTAACCAGGTAGTTCCCCTACCTCTTCAATGGTAACCAGAGCCTCATTGAGGGGCATTTCCGGGAATGACTGGGTTCCTGGATCATAGGCAGGAGCAACCCCTATGAGGTTCATCCCTTTGTTGACGGTCCGTAGCGGGGGAGCTGAGGGAGCGTTTGATGGGATAAGGGTGGCGTTGACGATCTCTCCGTCGGCTACTTTTATGAAGCATGCATAAAGGGGCTGGACGGCATCTGATCCCGTAGGACAGAACCATTGTGTACCATCCCATCCCAGCACTACAAGGATCTTTCCTTGTTCAACCTCTGGAAACACCTGTGAGAACCGGGACTGATTCTCCTCCAAAAGGACCGGTGTTGAGAATAGATTCCAGCCCCCGTTCAATGTTACTTTCAAAACCAGAGCGTCGGGTGATGGAGATGTCGTCGCCGTGTGATTCACCCAGGACTGATTTATCAGCCCGGTAGTCGCGGCGGTCTGTGTAGCAATCGTGTGGGAAGTTGACGGGCTCAGTCCCTGGACAGTAAAGGTCTGGATTCCTTTGGTAACGTTGGTCTGGAATACGCCATCGAGGTAAACCATAACGTGGTCAAAATCGATCGATGCGGGATCGGTCCAGTTCCAGGTGATGCTGGTCTGCTGGAAGGTGATGTTATGGAGGTCCGAGACACTCTCCGGAGCAACCTGGATGGGAGGTTCTGGTGCAGTTGTCGCCGTGTGATTCACCCAGGACTGATTTATCAGCCAGGTAGTCGCGGCGGTCTGTGTAGCAATCGTGTGGGAAGTTGACGGGCTCAGTCCCTGGACAGTAAAGGTCTGGATCCCTTTGGTAACGTTGGTCTGGAATACGCCATCGAGGTAAACCATAACGTGGTCGAAATTGGCTGATACGGGATCAGTCCAGATCCAGGTGATGCTGGTTTGCTGGAAGGTGATGTTATGAAGGTAAATGATACTTGCCGGCGCAGTTGGAGCCGCGTTGGACTCTCTCTGGTCAATCAGAAATCCCCAGGCATCGCCGACAGAATCTGAGGTAAACCGGACTCTGATGAAATTCGTCGGATACCAATCGGTCCAGACATTCTCGTAATTGATTCCGTCTCCACTATACGTTTTCAGGAGTCTATTGCCTCCATCATACAACCGGATCATATCACCTAGCGTTTCAAGATGATACCGCTGGAAATGGAGTCGCATCTGGGTTGCACCGGGATCAGTGATGACCCAGGCATTGTCATACTCATCCGGGTAGGGATGAGGCGACTCGGCCAGGATCTCCGCAGCAGCAGTTCCTGTAAGCAACGCAATGATAGCAAGAGCGATAGCAATAATCGCCATTGAATTCTTTTTCATCTCATCAGCTCCACAATCTCGATAGGATTTGTGAACGCACGTCTTTTCACGGATCCCTTATTGTATTGATAGTTTGCTATAAACAAGAGGGGATTATATTCGTTTCCTGCAGTTGCAAATTCTGTAAATACAACAAGGTTTTAAAAGCGTTCCAACAACCCGGTTCCAGCCATTGAAAGTCCCTGTGTAAGGATATATGTATAGAAGAAGGAAAGCATATCCGATGCTTCTCTGTTTTGGATAAAAGAAGAGATACTGTTCGAAGATCGATTTCGGGAAAAAGTTCTTACTTTCAGGAAGGGATAAAAAAATCAAGAAATGTTAGGGGATTCACCCCTGACTTGGTTGAGTATTGTTTTCTTTCTTTTCCTCCTCAACTGACCGTGAAGGCTGCATTGCTCATATCGGTGACTGCCGAATTGGAGAGACTGGTGACCCTGACCCAGTAGTTGGACCCAACCGGCATGGAAGCCGGAACGGTGAGGGCATACGAGCCAGATCCCCCGGCCCCGATGGAGGTGCTTGGGGAGACTACCCTTACGACGGTTGTTCCCTGCAGGGCCTCAATTCTCACCCTGTTTCCAGGATTGCCGGCATAACTCCACCGGATGGTTTGCGGGGAGCCGCGTGGCCAGTTCTCACCACCGTTGGGAGCTATAACGGTAATCGCAGAGCTGATGGTGAACGGTGCATTGCTGGTATCGGTGACGGTTGAGTAGGTGTTGCTGGTGACCCTGATCACGTAATCCGATCCTACAGGGATGGTGTAGGGGATCGTGAGCGTGTAGGATCCTGAACCGCCTGGCCCGATGGATGCACTATTGGCGATAACCCGCACAGTTGCTCCTTTGATTGCCTCGATCCTCACTGTTGGACCGGGGTTGCCCACATAGTTCCACTGGATGGACTGGATGGAGCCCTGCTGCCAGATCTCACCGCCGTTCGGAACCGCGACGGTAATTGCTGAACTGATTGTGAATGGCGCATCACTCGTGTCGGTATATGCCGGGTTACTGGTACTGGTGACCCTGATCAGGTAATCAGACCCCACCGGTGTGGTGTAGGGGATCATCAGGCTGTAGGATCCAGTTCCTCCTGTCCCGATAGAGGTACTCGGGGTGACAACCCGTACCGTCGCACCTTTGATCGCCTCGATCCTTACCGTCGCTCCGGGATTGCCGGTATAGGTCCACTGGATGGTCTGGAGTGTGCCCTGCTGCCAGGTCTCTCCACCGTTGGGAACCGCCACTGTGATGGATGGAACCGGTGCACTGAGTGTGAACGGTGCATCACTGGTGTCAGTATATATCGGATTGCTGGTGCTGGTGATCCTGATCAGGTAGTCATTGCCCGTCGGCAAAGTGGTGGGGATCATCCAACTGTAGGAACCAGTCCCCCCTGTCCCAATGGAGGCACTCAGGGTGATAGGTGTTACGGTAGCACCTCTGACCGCCTCGATAAGTACGGTAGCTCCCGGATCGCCAACATAGGTCCACTGGATGGTCTGGAGGGTGCCCTCTTGCCAGATCTCACCGCCGTTCGGAACCGCCACTGTGATGGAGGGAACCGGACTGATCGTGAACGGTGCATTACTGGTGTCAGTATATACCGGATTGCTGGTGCTGGTAACCCTGATCAGGTAGTCATTACCCGCTGGCAAAGTGGTGGGTATCGTCCAGCTGTAGGATCCAACTCCCACTGTTCCGATAGAGGTACTCAGGGTGATAGGTGTTACGGTAGCACCTCTGACCGCCTCGATAAGTACTGTAGCTCCCGGATCGCCAGTGTAGGTCCACTGGATGGTCTGGAGGGTGCCCTGCTGCCATATCTCACCGCCGTTCGGAACCGTCACCGTGATGGATGGAACCGGTTCCTGGTTGGTAGCCACATTAGACCATGCCGAGTTAACCGTCTGCGTGGGGAACCCGACAGCAGGCGCAGCATATACAGTGGTGTCACCGACGACATTATTGGCCTGCACCCGGTAGTAATAGGTCTGGCCTGCAATGACGCTGTTGTCAGTGTATGCCGTGGTGTCCATGTCCAGCGGGAATGTCGCAACGCCCAGGGTAAATCCTACATTATCAGCCCTCTGGAGGGTAAATCCTGTTTCATCCAGGGAATTATCTATCCACGTCAGGTCAACTACCGCGCCGTTTATGGTAGCCACCAGGTTGGAGGGTGCATTTGGCTCAGGCGCAAAGAGCAGGGCATGCATCATGTCCATCTCTTCGTGGGCGAGGATGTGGCAGTGGAAGACGTACTCCCACCCGAAGTTGACGATGTGGTTCAGCACCTGTACCGGTTCACCGGCCGGGTCGAACCAGGCATTCCCTCCACCCGGAGATGAACGCATCGGCTGATCGAGCGGCATCGTGGGATCGAGCGGGCGGTAGCTGTTCGGGATTTCGAATGGCAGGTTGGGGGCAACGGCCCTCATGGCCACGATCGTATCCTCAAGTGGATCGACCCTCAGGGTCTCTTTCCATCCGAGCTCAGTCTGGTCAGGAGGTATCACGGCATTGTCCCATCCTACCCGGTTGATCAGCTGGACGTTGACCAGGTGCCAGTGGACCGGGTGGGTATCGACGCCGTTATGGGTGATCTTCCATATCTCGGTCCCATCACCGAGCTGGGTGATCTGGTTGGCATACTTGTTATCCGTGAGTATCTCGAGCGGCGGGCTCTCATACCCATAGAGCAGGAGGTTCTGCTGTCCCTGCGGGTTCAGGTACTGGAGCCCGAGGAATCCTGCCATTCGCCCATACTCGTCGTACGATTCTCCCATCTCGTCCTGGATGGCCATCGGGTAGAATGGGATGGTCATGAGCCCGTTCGAGAGGTTCCGGAACGTATGGGATGTCTGGTAGATCCGGACAAAGGTATCTGCCGGGAAGTTCGCTCCCTCATATGCTGAGTTGTACTCTGCTGAAGGCACGATGATCGGTGGCTGTGAAACCTCGAATACGCCCCTCTTTCCGGGGGTATCGGCAAAGACTGCCTGGAGATTTGCAAGGGTCACCCCGGTGGTGTCCTTTGTGACGGTATTTCCAACCCTGATCTGCATCATCGTCCGGGTGTTCGGGCCGTATCCCGGATAGGTTGTCGGTGTCCCGCCGATATCTGTCAGATCCGGCTTGCCGGTGTAGTAGTCGAAATGGGGATCGAGTGCCGGGAAAGCTGCGGGTGCATCGTTGTAGAGGATAAGTGTCTGTCCCGCATATGCCGAGAAGTCCACGATCACATCCGCTCTTTCCGCAACTCCCAGGAGGAGCGAATGCTGGTTGACTACCCCGGCATTGAATGTGGTCGGATCATTATTCCAGCCGACCGGGAGTTGAGGCACCACTACTGGCGCGGGTAAAAATCCACCTTCTGTTCCTATCTGGATCCAGTCGGGTCCTCTTGTCGCCGGGTCAGGCACTCCGCCATCCCGTCCATCAGCTGGCCAGTCAGCCGGGTACGTCGCGTTAAAGTCCGCCGGGACCATGCTCACTTCGGTCGGATATCCCCCCTGAAGGTAATCGGATGAATTGGCCACGTAGAGCTGCAGGTTGAAGAACCGGTCGTCAGCTGCGTTCAGGACACGGAACCGGTACGCCCTCGGCTCAACATTCAGTATCGGATAGACCGCCCCATTTACCATAGAAGTGTCCATGAAGGCTTCCATCGCCATGGACGGGTTTGGAGTCCCTGGCATGTACTGTGGCTCCCACGGGGCATAGTTGGGCAGGAGGGGATCAGGCTGGTAATAGGGGTTCAGCACCGGGCCGAATGGGACATTTGTCGGAGGCCAGAACCATGGACCGTACTGCCACCGGCCGAATGCATTCATCCCGGCTATATCGGCTGGGTTCTGGACCGGCATGTAGACGTGGGGATACCAAAGATCCCCGGTATTTGGTACGGGGGCGGTCGTCCCGTCATTCCATGTCGGGTCCTGGAAGGGGATGGTGGCCGCGTCAACGAAGCTCTTGTCCTGGAGGACCAACGGAATCCCGATATCAGGAAGGACCTGTAATCCGTTCGGGTTGACTCCCGTGGTGTTGGTTCCAAGGATCATATCCTGTTCGACCGGATCGGTCACCAGGTACGCGCCAGCCTCTCCTGCATAGACATTCAGCCTGGTGATTCCATGTGCGTGGTCATGGTAGAACATCAGACGGGCGCTCTGCTGGTTGGTATAGTAGAAGGTCAGGACGCCCTGAGGCGGGTTCGGTCCACCGTCAGGCATGTCAGGGACGTTATAGACACTCACCCCTCTCGGATAGTCCGTGTTCTCTCCCGCAGGAGTGGTCCACTGGTGCGGTGTACCGTCGCTGATCCACGGGGTTACCCCGCCATGCAGGTGGAGGGTCGCTCTGTTCTCAGAATAGTTGAAGGACCAGCCCGGCGTCACATCCATCTCAAGCGGACCCATGCCCGCTCCCATCACGGTCTTGTCGACCGGGATGAACAGATCGCCAACCCCTTCTGCATTTGTGGGGAGGTTGTTGATGAACCGGATACGCACTGGCCGGTCCTTGTTGGCGATGATCAGTGGGCCAAGGTTATGAAAGGTGTTGATTGCGGGATCGGGGGCATTGGTCTGCCGGTAACCGCGAAGTCTGGTCGGCGGGAGATCCGGGTGAAGCTGTTCATCGAACTCTCCCAGCTCGATCACGTAGTAGTCACAACCGACGAGGTTGATTGCGGAGATCACTCCCCCTGATACGGTAGCGGTCGCGAAAGCATTCGTGGTCGCCCCGCCTCCGATGAGCGTGATAATGGGGGCTTCTGAATAACCGCTGCCACCGTTATCAACCGCTATGCTGGTAACAGTTCCTCCCGCCACCGATGCGGTAGCTGATGCCCCGGTGCCGGTGCTGTCGGAGATTACGACAGTCGGAGCAGAAGTATATCCGATTCCCCCGGCCGGGAAGGTTGTCTGGTCAGGGATGGCGACCGGGATGAACTGTCCAAGGCTGTTCGGTGCAGTTGGATCGAGTAACGGGACTGTATCAACGAATTTACGGATCCCGCTCAAACCATCAGGAACGATAAAAGCCGATGCAGCAGCTCCAGATCCTGTTCCATCAGGGTCCGTAATGATGATCCGTGGTGCGTAATAATCAATGCCTGGATTACTGATGATAAATCCTGTAATTACCCCGGCGGTAATCTGTGGGGTGACATCGGCTCCAGAGCCCACTTCGTACACATCCACGACGACTGCGGTGGTATTTGGGGAATACCCGCTTCCTCCCGCGTCAACAGTGATCGGATCGGCGATCGGTCCTTTCGGCATCGGGCTGTTGGCATAGTTCGGGTAGGGTCCGAAGTAATGGGGGATGCCTCCGGGATCCATCGCAGCCCCCTGTAGCACCTCGCCCCCGGCCAGCGCTACAGGCTCATAGATATCATTGAACCGGGTAGCGGCAGCCTTCAGTTCCTCCTTCGTGGGATTCTTCTTGCTCTCCCGGATGTTGAACTGGCTGGGAGGAGCTGATGACTTCTCATCGCTTTTGCTGTTATCAGCCTGGTTCGAACCTCCGATGATAACTGGAGTGATTGTCTGGTCTGTACTCTGACTGCTGGCGGAATCAGATCCTGAATCGTACCCTGGTATGGTTACTACCTGATCTGTTGCAGTTGCATCAAGGCCGGTGCTGTCCTCAGCAATGGCCATGCTACAACAAAAAAGCAGGAGGATAACCACAATTGAAATGGTAAATATCATCCCGGCACTACGTTTACCGGAGCCAGCGTCTTCATGGTTTGTATGTCTCGACATATGAGCACCCCAAGGGGCAATCGTTAGAATTACCACGTTCTCCTCAAGGGCAAAGAACATGAAATCCTGTGCAGGAGGTGATCATCTCATCTCTTATACTAACGGTATCTTTTCAAATTATGAAACAAAATGGTGAATGTTCCTCCGGAATGTCTGATCGATAGATGTCCTCGTACGGGCAACATTACAAGGATTGGCAGCGTGGTTCAAATTTCAAGAATACTGAAAAGAGGATAACAGATTTCATGGAGGGAAAATGGTGGTGAAATTCCTTCCATCAATGGAATTGTTCTCTTAGGCAATTATTCCGGCTCCTGTTACCAGGATCAGTGATACCAGGGGTGGAAAGAACGTCTGATTGGATTCGCACCGGGCAGGACATGGTTCTGTCCCCCTCTTCCCTGGCGAGGATCGAGTTCCTTGGTATTAATTCTCGCAGCCTCTCTCCAGCGAGCCCTCACGGCTCACGATATCCTCCAGGAACGGTTCCGGCATCGCTTTCCCAGGCCTCTCCATATCGCCTCCTCGCTGACGGTATCATGCCCATGGAAGAATAGCTACGGTTTGACAGACTCTTCGTCAGGCAGAATGGTTGTGATCGGTTCGTCATCGCTAACAGGTTTTCCAACCGATTCATTTCCCTCCAACTGCGACAGGGAATTCCACCATCACCTCAGTCCCACTGCTCGTGCTATCGAACTTCATCGTGCCTTTCAACTGATGTTCTGCCAGGGTCCGCACCAGTTTGATCCCCAGACTGCTGGTCTTATAGACATCCAACTCCTTCATGAGGCCCACCCCGTCATCCTTGATCGCAAGGGAGAGCTGCCCTCCGTTTATCACTGCGGTCACCTTCACGGTCCCGTGTCCTCTCCCTATGAATGCATGTTTGAAGGCGTTTGAGAGGAGCTCATTTACGATCAGGGCACAGGGGATGGCCTGGTCTACCGGGAGATAAATTCCAGTGGAATGTACCTGGATCTGGATATCATCCCCGATATACGAGTAGATCGACCTGATCGCTTGGATCTGATCCTTGATCTGCTCATCGAGCCCGATTCTCCCGAACTGCCCGCTCTCGTAGAGCCGGGTGTGGATCTGGGCCATGACGCGGATCTTCAACATGACATCGGTGAGGATGTCATAGGTGGTCCGGTCACCGGTCCTCATCCGTGTCATATCGAGCAGGCCGGAGACAAGTTGGAGGTTGTTCTTAACCCGGTGATGAATCTCCCGGAGGAGCACCTCCTTCTCCTGGAGGGAGGTAGAAAGCTGCTCTTCGGCATATTTCCGATCGGTAATATCATGGCCTTGGGCAATGACAGATACGATATTCTCACCGACAGCATCATAGATCGGGGCGGAGTTCCAGAGGACGGTCCGGAAACCCCCCTCTTTTTTGAGCACCTGGATCTCCACTCCTTCCCAGTATTCGCCAGCCATGGCTTTCCTGATGGGCCCAAGCGGATCATCCAGCGAGTCCCTGGGAAACAGTATCGAGAGATTCTGTCCAATCACTTCGCCTGATGATCTGCCGATCAGGTGCTCGAAGGCCCGGTTGAACCGGCTGATACGAAGTTCTGGGTCCCATACCACGATAGGGGAATTCGCATGGGTGAGGAGATTCTCGAGATATTCCCTGGTCTCATCCAGTTCCTTCTCGATCTGAGCCTGCTCGGTGATATCGAACGATACTTCTCCTGCACCCACCACCATACCTTCAGCATTCAGAAGAGGGGTATGAAGGATATTGTATGTCCGCCGGCTCGAATACGGACCCGGAAATTCTGCCCGTGCATTGATGCTCTCACCGAACATGACCCTCCTCCACTGCCGGATGTTATTGGCAAGTTCATCCGGCATGTCACCGAAGAGGTCGAACATGCTCATTCCCAAAAAGAGATCTTTTCCAGTGATCTCTTTTACCACATCGGCGTATGCCTTATTGAAGTAAGAATAATGAAAATCCCTGTCCTGAGCGGCGATGATCACGTTGGTCCCTTTTGTGACGGCTTCCAGCAGGTCAAGGGCTTCAATCAGCCGGTCCTTGCTCTTCCGAAGCTCCTCATCGGCCTGTTTCCTGTCGGTCACATCGCGGATATTGCCGATCCGGATGAGAGATTGGCCGGTATCATCCCTGATCACCGAAATACGGTTGGAAAACCAACGGTAGTCTCCTTCTTTCGTCCGCTGCCGGTATTCCATCTCCCCGCTGCCTGCTCTTTCGATCCGGGACAAAGCGGCCTGGAATTCCGGGATATCATCTGGGTGGATCATCCGAAGCGTCTCCTCTAGGGAAAGCGCCATCAGTTCATCAATGGTATACCCCGTCACTTCCCGGGCTGCCGGGCTGATGTATTCATACCGGCCTGTCCGGAGATTAAACCGATAGATGACATCCCGCGATGTTTCGAGGACGGTTCGGAGCCGGTCCTCGCTCTCCCGCAAGGCTTCTTCATTCTGCTTCCGTTCAGTGATATCGATGCAGATGCCCGTCATCCTGAATGGATTCCCTTCATTATCGTAGAAACCATGTCCGATCGCATTGATCCACCTGATCTGTCCATCAGGCCGGATTATCCGGAAGGTGCTGTCCATCGTCCTGTGGTGATCAAGTGCATGATTGATCCTCTCGTGCGCAATCTGCTTGTCATCGGGATACATCAGGCTGTCCCAGGTTGCAATCGAGGCCGATATCTCGCCCGGATCGAGCCCGAAGAGAGAGAAAAGGTGTGAATCCCATTGCAGGGTGCCATCTTTCAGATTCCAGTCCCATATTCCCCCGCCGAACGCTTCCTGCGCCAGTCGTATCCTCTCATAACTCACGCGGAGCGCTTCAGCAGTCCTCTTTCGGTCGGTGATGTCGGTAAAAAGAACTGCGAACTGCCGGGGCTTTGGGGAGAACGTAAAGACATGGTAATGATGATCGAGGACATTTGAGTGGAGATCAAAATGATCGGGCTTCCGCGTCATGGCAACTTTTCCATAGCGCTCGATCCAGAGAGGATCTTCGCCGGGAAGGACTTCTGTCATCCGCTTTCCGATGATCTGTTTTCGCTTGAGCCCAGTCAATCGTTCGAATGCCGGATTTGCATCGAGGAACCGGTAATCGGCAACCACTCCGTTATCATCACACACGACCTCGTGGAGGGCAAACCCCTCTCCCATCGTCTCGAAGAGATTTCTGTACCTTTCTTCACTCTCACGCAATGCCTGAACGTCCTCTGTCCGGTCGGTGGCGACGATACCGATCGTTCTGGTATCGCCGCAGAGGAGGGAATTCATTGACATATTCACCGATACCGATTTCGAATCCCTTCGGAGGCGGATCTGACCTTTCCTCGGCGAAGTGATCGTCCCACGCACCATCGCTTCGAAGACAGGGCGGTCCCGGTAGACAACATGATCCGACAGAGCGCTGCCGAGGAGCTTCCCGAGCGGCACCTGGACCATTTCGGAAAAGGCCTTGTTGCAGTAGAGGATGATCCCTTCCTGGTTCAGCGTGAGGGCGCCTTCGGTGATATTTTCAATGAGTGCCTGGTAGGTGTAATCAGCCCCTTCCAGGGTATAGATCTTCCTGGCCTCATCTTTCCCGACGATGATAGCGTCAACTTCCCCTGAGCGGATCGCATCCAGCGTCTCGGTGAGCTCCGCGACCTTCGCCCGTAACTCTTCTGTCTCCCTGATCTGCTCCTCTTCTGCCGGGATCATATCCTCACCTCCGGTCCGGCTTTCACTGCCTCGGTATCAGGTCGAGCCCGACCAGTACCCGGTCCTTGTTGGTCATATCGCCGATGATCCGGCGAAGGGGAAGGGGAAGCTGCCTGATCAGGGTCGGGGCAGCAAGCACAAGGTCGTCCGTGATCATTGTGTTGTCCTGGTAGATGTCAATGACTTCGAGGTCAAACCTCCCCTGGAGATGCTCATCGCAGATCTTTCTCACGTTATCGACGGCTACCTGGGACCGGGCGGAATTTCCTGCGATGTAGAGACGCAACACATACCTCGCCGAACTCTTCTCCTGGAGCAGGCGCTCGTACTCGTCCGTGACGTCTTCTTTGCTTCCCTTCTTCAGGGTTGCCATCTCAATCCACCTTCCGGATGTCAAGTCCGACGAGTACTTTCTCAGTGTTGGATAGGTTTCCGATGATCTTCTTCACCGGTTCCGGGAGTTGCCTGATCAGGGTCGGGACTGCAATGATCTGGTGGTCTTTTGCCAGCTGGGGATTTTTCAGCAGATCGATCACTTCGATCCGGTATTGGCCTCCAAGATGGGTCTCGCAAATCTTCTTCAGGTTTGCAAAGGCAGCCAGCGAGTTTTGCGTCTGCCCTGCCACGTAGAGCCGGAGGATCCAGTCCTCTTTCGCTGCTTCCTCCAGCGGTCGGCCCGGTTCGGTACTGTTTGCAGCCGCCATTCAGGATACCCCTTGTCGAATCAGGTTCGGAATAGGATTACAGGATGCGGGGATGATGATATCTCGTCCACGACATGATTGCCCTGATAGATGCAGGTACGGGAATGTTCGGGGATTCATTCCTCCACCCCTCTCATTGCTCCCATCCCCCTGCCGTCAGCCAAGGTCTCTTTTTCCTGCAGACGATGCTCACTGATGAGGGACTCCAGGTCCTCCTCTTCTGCAGAGAAACGCTCCCTTATCGCCTCTATCTCGTGCTCCATCTCCTCCCTTTTCTGTTCGAGCGCCCGAATCTTCCGTGAGAGTTCGCGATCCATGAGGAGCTGCTCGGCCCTGTCCCTGTTGGCCTGCGCTACCCTGGCTGAACCGAAGAGGACTTCCCCGCTCCCGGTATACACATCAAGAAGGTCTATCCCGGCATCGGACATGACGAACTCGCGGAGCTGGTTCGAATGGGGGAGGCCCCGTGCCTTGACAATCGAAAGCACCCTGTTCCTTTCTCCGTTTCCTTCAACGTTCTTAAGACTGATCCACGCATCCATCAGGGATGAGACATGCGACTGCATCGGTTCAATTGAATATGCCTCCTGGGAAGAGATGGTACTGAGGTTGGTGAAGAGCCCGGTAATCTGATTCATTTTTATATAATCGATCAGCCTCATCAGCATCGAACGTACCTGGATATCGTCCCCGACGGGAAAAAGATTCGAGACCGGGTCGACAATCACTACTTCCGGGGAGAACTCCTGGATAAGTTTCAGCATCATCGCAAGATGCATCTCGAGGCTGAATGCCGTGGGCCGTACCGCATGGAACCGGAGCGATCCGCCAGCCACGAACGTGTCAAGAGGTATTCCGATAGACTTCATATTCCGGATGATCTGGCTCTCTGATTCCTCAAAGGTGAAAAAAAGGCATCGTTTCCCTCTTGCGCAGGTTGCCTCTGCAAATTTTGCGGCGATGCTGGTCTTTCCCGTCCCGGCCAGTCCTGAAACCAGTACCGAACTCCCCTGGAAATAGCCCTCTCCGCCAAGCATCGTATCCAGGCGGGGAATGCCGGTCGGGACTTTCCCGCCCCCTGCCTTGTGCGTCAGGGAGAGCGAGGTGATAGGCAGGACGGAGATGCCATCAGACGAGATGAGGAACGGGTACTCATTGGTGCCATGAATACTGCCCCGGTACTTGACGATCCGGAGCCTGCGGGTCGCGATCTGGTTGGTCACCCTGTGGTCGAGGGTGATCACGCAGTCTGCCACGTACTCCTCGAGGCCATACTTGGTGATGGTCCGATCGCCACGTTCTCCGGTAACGACGGTAGTGATACCCCGATCCTTCAGCCAGAGAAAGAGCCTGCGGAGCTCCGATCTGAGTATCGCTTCATTTGAGAACCCTGAAAAAAGGGCCTCGAGGGTATCGATTGCAATACGTTGTGCACCAACCGTATCGATGAGAGCCCCCAGCCTGATGAACAGACCTTCGAGATCATAGGTTCCTGCCTCTTCGATCTCCGAACGATCGAGATGGATATGATCAAGCACAAGCTTCTGTTGCCTGACCATCCTGTCCAGGTCGAATCCGAGCGAGGCAAAGTTTTTCCCGAGATCCCCGATCTTCTCCTCAAACGAGACGAATACTCCGGGCTCTCCGTACATCTCTATGCCCCGGGCCACGAATTCCATTGCAAAAAGAGTCTTTCCACATCCCGGCCCGCCGCTGACCAGGGCAGGACGGCCTTTTGGGAGACCTCCCCCGGTTATCTCGTCAAATCCCTTGATCCCGGAAGGAACCTTAACGATACCAGGTTCCGTACTCTCCGCTCTCTTCTTTCCTTTCCCTGATTTCATGGTATCGATCTTCCTCTACTGCCGCTTTTACATGGATGCAAGAGATTACAAGACCAGATATGAAAACCCTTCCCTTATCAAGCGGGACTGGACGGTGATCCAGAGACAGACCGGTACCCTCACGTTCAGGATTTCTCTAAAGGCCTCATACATGACTCACGGTAAGGCCAGGCAATTTTATGGTACAGCTAAAGAGACGGACCGGTCACCATATCAATAATATCACATGTTTCAAAATTTGAAAATATCCCAAGTGGATAAATACCTAGGTAAAACGACACTATTATCCTATGACTTCGGATAATTTGATGAAAGGAGTCGGAGCACTCCTTGTGATCCTCGGTATTGTCATAATCCTGACCCCATGGGTCCTTTTTCCGGTCTGTGAAGTGGAAGGGATGTACCTGACGACATCGGCAGGTGTCCAGATGCCCATGAAGTGTGGCTGGACCGCCCGGGCCGAGACCGCAATGGGTGCCTTGATCATAGTCATGGGAGGGCTCCTTGTTGCCCGGCACACACCGGAAACACGGCAGGCTGTCGGGTTATTCAACGTTGCTGCCGGGATCCTCGTGGTGCTGTTTCCCACCTATCTCATCGGGATGTGCAGATTGGCTGACCATCCCTGCCGGCAGCTTACCCTTCCCGCACTCGAGGTCCTTGGGGTGATCGTTATCATTATCGGTGCTTTCCTGATCTGGAAACGGGAATGATATGGGGGAATCAGGGAAGTTCACTTTTTCCAGGCTTATCCGGCGGAACCTGGCAAACCGGCCGTACCGGAATATCGCGACGATAGTTGTCTTTGCCCTGATCGCGGCAACACTCTTTTCTGCACAGTTCCTGTTGAATGGGGCAGAACAGAGCCTTGAGAAGGGCATGTCCCGGATGGGAGCAGATATCCTCGTCATACCGGAAGAGAACGCCATGGCCGGCCAGAACATCCTCCTCACCGGCCAGCCGACCAGTTTCTTCTTTGCAGATTCCGGGTTTGAGCGGATCTCGAACGTTCCCGGGGTTGCAGAGGCCAGCCCGGAGATCTTTATTGCCACCCTGTTTGCCTCGTGCTGTGCAGCCCCGGTCCAGATGATCGCGATCGATCCTGAGAACGATTTTACCGTCTCCCCCTGGCTGGCAGAGAACCCTGGCGTAAAACTCGGGCAGGATGACATCCTCATCGGCAGCAATATCATTCAGAACATCGGTAAGGACCTGATGTTCTACGGCCACAATTTCCACGTGGTCGGGATCCTCGATCCGACGGGGATGGGCGTGGACAACTCGGTATTTACCCGGATTGAGGATGCCTATGTCATGGCTGCGGAGTCCGATACAAAGGCAGTAAAGAAGCTGATAATACCGGAAGGGAAAGTATCGGCGGTGCTGGTCAGGGTGGAACCCGGGGTGTCCCCCTCATCGGTAGCTACCCGGATTAAAGAGGAGATCCCCGGGACAGAAACCATACTCCCTGACGGGCTTCTGAACGCGGTGAAAGGTCAGATGACCGCTGTGACAAACCTCCTCTATGGGTCAGCTCTCGCGGTGACAATAATTGCCATACCGCTGATCGGGGTGGTGTCGGCCATGGTAGCCCATGAACGGAGAAGAGAGATCGCCCTGCTCAGGGCACTCGGTGCGACCAGACGTTTCGTTATCCGTATTATGCTTGCTGAATCCTTTGTCCTTGCCATTATCGGAAGCCTGATAGGGATAGGGGCGGCTGCAGGGTTTCTTATCATCTACCAGGATTACATCACCTTCACCCTGCAGGTTCCTCTTATTATTCCCTCGGCACTGACTTTACTGGCCGATGGAGCGATCTCGCTTTTCCTTGCGTTCGGGATTGCCGGAGTATCATCGCTCTATCCTGCGTACCTCGTTATCCATTCGGAGCCTTTTGATACCATCAGGAGGGGAGGAGTATGATCGAAGCAGCAAACCTTACCAGGATCTTTTCCAATGGACATTCAGAAGTGCGTGCCGTTGATAATGTCCACCTGGAAGTGAACCGGGGAGAATTCAGCATGATCCTCGGGAGATCAGGGAGCGGGAAATCGACCCTGCTTGGGATGCTCGCCGGACTGATCCGGCCGACGTCCGGGACAGTCCGTATCAAAGGGACCGATATCGGCAGCCTCTCCGATAACCTGATCTCAGAGATCCGGGCCCGGGAGATTGGATTCGTCTTCCAGTTCTCCGGGCTGCTCCCCACTCTCACCGTCCTCGACAACCTGATGCTTCCGGCCCTGTTTTACCCGGGGAAGACCGATGTCCGGACACGAGCCCTTGGCCTCCTTGACAGAGTGGGACTGTCCGACCGTGCGAATGCCTACCCCGGGACGTTATCCAGCGGGGAGATGAAACGGGTTGCCATCGCAAGAGCCCTCTCCAATGGCCCGGCTCTCCTTATCGCCGATGAACCGACCGGAGATCTCGATGTCGACACCGAGTATGAGATCATGGAGCTGTTCCGTCAGCTGAATGTTGAGGGGATGACCATCGTGATGGTTACCCATAATCCGGATCTCGTGCGGTATGCCACCCGCATCTACGGCATGGAAAAGGGGAGACTGGCTGAGGGATTCCATTCGGTCCACACCGGCCATGGACCCATGGAACCGCTGCGGTGAAGGGGGATCAGATCAGAATGAAGCAGAAGATGAACTACCTGACCTACATCATCGCTGGTATCCGGAAGAAACCCGGGCGCAACCTCGCAACGATCTTCTGTTTTGCCTTCATCGCTGCCAGTATCTTTTCAGGCCAGTTCCTCATGGTGGGTGCTGCCAGGAGTGTTGACCAGGGGCTCTCAAGAACGGGCGCTGATATCGCCGTTGTCCCCACCAGATACCTCATCCACCTGGGAGCAGCAGGACCGGACAACACGATGGCAATTGTCAGGGTCGAACCAACTCCCTACCGGATCCCGTTGACCACCATGGACACAATACGGACGGTGGCGGGTGTCACCGCTGCAAGTCCCCAACTCTATGTCTCAACACTCGATCTTCCGGAGATCGCTCCGATGCCGATTGATATCTATGGTATTGATCCGGAGACCGATTTTGCCATCCAGCCCTGGCTGCAGGCTCCCCTGAAAGCTCCTCTTGGCCCGGGAGAGGTGATAGTGGGGAACAGCATACCTGGGAAGGTATCATCAACGCTACCGATTGCAGGTTATGAGTATACCATCGTGGGAAAGCTCGACCCTACCCAGTCCGGGATCGATCACACGCTCTTTTTCCGGATGGAGGATGCCTCTACCCTCGCATCAACCGACGGAGTGGTCCCTCCTGGTTCTCCCCGGATCAATCCCGGGGAGATCAACGCAGTGCTTCTCCGTATCGGACCGGAGCCGGACTGGTTCCGCACCTCAGGAACGCTCGATTTCAAGCCGTCTTACCCGGGATTTATCAAGGATGTAATCAGGAAACAGTTCGAGCCGACCTATGTAACGGCAATCGGTCATCATTACGCCATCACGCCGATGTCAGAGGAGATCACCGGGATTCCCGACTTTCTCTCGATCATCTCCGGGATTGTGGTGGTGGCAGCATTCCCCCTCATCGCCCTTATTGCAGCGATGGTTGCCCATGAGCGCCAGCACGAGATCGGGCTGCTCCGGGCACTTGGTGCAAAGAGGAGGATCATCGCCTTGCTGGTGATCAGCGAGGCATCCTTCCTCGCTCTCATCGGGGGGATTCTTGGAGTGACTGCCAGTGTCCTGGCATTTGGCCTGATGAATCCATCGGGAGTCCTTGCTCCTGCACTGCAGGTATCGTTCAGGATGCCAGGGTGGACCGAGGCCGGGGTGATAGCCGTTCTTGCCGTCCTGATCGTCCTTGCCATCGGGAGTATTGCCTCGCTCTATCCCGCTTACCAGTCCAGCAGGATGAATCCTTACGAAGCGATCCAGCGGGCGGGAAACTGACATGGGCGATGACCGGACCTGGTATCGCAAGAGATCGATGGACCAGATACGATGAATCCAGGCTGCATTGAGATTTGACTTCCCTTCCCCTTCACAAGGGTGGAGTATCTATGACCCTCTCTCCAGATCCAAAACCAGAGAAGATAGTACCTGTCACCTGGCTCCTTTCCGGGTGTCTCATCCTGTTGATCTGCCTCCCGGGGTGCACCCAGATCGCCGGCCAGGATGAAGAACCGACGCAAAGAATCAACAACCTGACCTGGTACCTTGTCACCTTCCACGAGAATGGCAAGGCAGATCCTGTCATGAACGGGACAACC
>Ga0209096_1002110_pt1 | contig 19935 bp, 11 predicted proteins | sample AD_UKC034_MetaG_FD_184407 | JGI IMG/M metagenome (GOLD analysis project Ga0209096, IMG submission 184407) | Active sludge microbial communities of municipal wastewater-treating anaerobic digesters from USA - AD_UKC034_MetaG (SPAdes) (version 2) | ecosystem: Engineered > Bioreactor > Anaerobic >... | reverse complement strand
GGAGCGTGCTGCTCCCCTGGTAGTGGCGCGCCTCCTCCACCTTGCCGTTCAGGATGTGCTCGGCGTCCCAGCCGTGGGCATAGTGCTCCAGGGTGGAGTCGTTGCCGGCTGCGTCGCTCGTCCGCCCTTCCTCGAAGCCGACAAAGCTCCCCCCGGCCTGCACGCCGTTGGTGTAGCCGTAGGTGTAGCTCACCTCGGGCGACCCCTCCACTCCGCCGGAAAGGGTGTAGGTGACCACCGTCTGCCGCCCCCATCCACTTTCCCGGAATGGCTCGGAGAACCAGTCTCCTCCGGCGTCGGGCTCGCAGGGGCCCCATGCCGCGTAGCCGACCGCCAGCTCGCCGCCGTAGCCGTTCTGCACGCTCGTCAGGAAGGGACGGTCCCCATACGCCTGCTCGGTTTCGCACTCTCCCGTTCCCTGTTGGACGCGAAAGGATAGCTCCGTCCGCTCATAGCCGAACGTCACCGCCGGCAGCGAAACGCTGCCGCCCTCCCCATACCGCTGCACTTTCGTCAGCGCCAGCGGGTAGTGCGTGCCGTCGTATGTGAAATGGTAGGAGGCGACCTCCTCCGTAGCAGCCGTGACGCTTACCTCACTCAGCCGGTGGGTCTCATAGTTCAGTGTCCCGTCGGGCACATGGTCGTCGACGCCCTCGTCGTATCGCTCCTCCAGGGTGAACTCGACCTGGTACTCCGCCACGCCGTCTCCCGCGGAGGCGTTGGTGCTGTACAGGACCCGGTAGGGGTAGACCTCCACCGGATAGTAGCCGTTGTCGCATTCCGGGCACGTGTGGTCGCAGTCCAGGTTTCGCTCTGTCTGCGGCGCCTGGTACACGATCCCCAGCACGTTGCCGTGCGTGTCCTCCACTTCGTCCAGGTACCACTTCAGGAGGTGCCGCTTGCAGCGGTTCTGGGCGTCCCCCACCTGGTAGAAGAGCACACTGGGGCCGTAGCTTCCGCCGTATCGCGTGTCCTCCTCCAGGTATCGTCCGAAGCGGTAGGTGGTGCCGTCCTTGGCAGTGACCTCCCACCACCGGGTGCCCACCGCGCTGCGCGTCACCTTGACGAAGGACTCGGGGTGGGTGTGGTAGGCGCTGGTGTCGTCGTCGTACACGATGCGATGGCTGGCGCCGTTCAGCACCAGGCTGTACTCGCCTGTGGCTTCCTGGTACTCCACGTAGCCCAGGTCGAGGCTCCAGCCCGAGCCGACCCAGGTGCCGGGGCTGTAGGGCGCCTTCATCTGGTTCACCGCGCCGCTGTTGTAGCGCAGCGGGAGCGAGGGGGCCAGGCCATTCGGGCCCGAAGGCGCCTCCAGGTCGAAGCCGTAGCCGGCCGAGCCGGCAAAGAGGTCGGTCTGGTAGGCCTTGAACGTCTCCGCCACGACTGCCGCCGGGTCGCCCTGCGCGCCCAGCAGGCTGAAGTGGCCGAGTGCTGCCCTGATCCGGTTCTCTACAAGGTCCACCTCGCCCGGGAGAGGCAGCCAGCCGGCAGTTTCCGGGTCCCAGGAGACCAGGCGCAGGCTGGCTTCGTTCAGGCCGGCCACGGCGGTCTCCGAGTAGCTCAGGGTCAGCGTGAGGCTCTCCCGGAAGGTGGTGACCGGCTCGCCGGTTGCCAGGTCCCAGGCCGAGAGGTCAAAGCGGTAGAAGGGGTCTGCGGGGGAGGCGTATGGCGGGGTTTCGACCAGGCTGAAGGCAGCGCCGGCCGGCGCCGTCACCGCTCCGGGCGGGAAGTCAACCCGCACCCAACCGTCGGGCGAGGCGAGCACGCCCCCTTCGCCGGGGAGGATCACGGCCCAGTCGGGCGGAGTCGGGGTGGGGTCGGGGGGCGGCGTGGGGGTGATGGTCTGTGTGGGTGGGCCCTGCGGCGTGCCTGTCGGCGTGGGCGTGAGTGAAGAGGTGGGCGAGAGGGTGACCGTCAGCGACGGCACATCGGTCACGGTGGGCGTGGTGCCGGGCGGGAGGGTTGGGGTGGGTGAGGCCACAGGGGAGGGAGAGGCCGCGGGCGTCGCCGAACCGGCCGCAGGTGGGTAGGGGGGACCCGCCGCTCGGGCGCCGCCGGCAGGCGGGACCGCCACCAGGCCCAGGAGGAGAGACAGCGCGACCAGGAGCCCAAGGTGCTTCGACCAAGCGGGGGGCCGGGTCACGCGACGCATCGATCTACCTCCTTTGCCAAGCCTGAAGGCAAAGCCCCCAACACCAGGGCACGACTCCATCCTACCACCCAATCAGCTGCCTGTCAACACGTGAGCTTCCAGGCAGAATGGGCGCGGCCTTCTGGAGGGGACAACCGTTTGGGCTTACGCCTGACGGCGCACTCCGTGGCTATCGCAATAACCGAAGCGTCACCGCACGGTCGTGTTGTACGAGGTCCCCGAGGGTCTGGGCGACCGGCTCAGCCATCGTCGTGGAGCGGCAGCGACGGCTCCAGCCGCCGCTCCTCGAACGTGACCGTTCCGTGCAGCATCTTGTGCACCTCGCACTGCCGCGCCGCATTGAAGAGGATGCGCTCCTCGCGCGGCGTCAGTCCTTCGCCCAGGTCTATCTCGCTGGCAAAGTGCGTGCGGGTGTCTGTGGCGAGCTGGGTGCGCCCTTCGACCGTCGCCCCCAGCCGGGTGGGGTGGATCCCCTTGTGGGCGGCGACCGCCGCCATCGTGAGCACCATTCAGGCCCCCAGCGCCGCTGCCACCAGCTCCAGCGGGCAGAAGCCGGCGCCCGGCCGCTCCAGCTCGCTCCGCTGGTCCGCTTCAAAGGTCCGACCGCCGGCACTGAGCCGGACACGCCGGCCACCCACGTACTCGGTCGTGACGCGGTTTGTCAGGAGCTCGCCATCCATCAGGGTCCACCCTTACTGCGCCGGTGTGCGCCTGTCGCGCTCTCGGCGGCCAATCCCCTCTCTGACCCGGCTGCGGGGCGGAGTCTGCCCGCCTCACAGCCGCTGCGCGGCGCCAGCGCTCAGCTCTTCAGCCACCGCACGCTGTTGGAGCGGCAGCTCGGGCAGGTGCGCTCTACAATCTGGAAGGGCTGGCTCCAGTGGTGGCCGCAGCGCAGGCAGGCGAAGTGAGCCGGCTGGCCCTCGTCGGCCGGGCGCGGATTGCGCGGGCTGGGCACCTTGGCCTGGGCAGCTGCAGCCCGGGTCTGCTCGACCTCCTCCGCGCTCACGCTCTGCCGCCGCTTCTCGGCCTCGACCATGATCGTCTGCCAGCGTCCCCCTTCGGCCGCCGAGCACCACTCCAGCAGCAGCCGCTCCGGGCGCAGGCCCAGCTTCTCCATCCCGTCCCACAGCCCGTCCAGCCGCCGCACGGTGCTGCGGTTGGCATCGATGTAGTGGCAATCGACATAATGACAGCCAGAGACCAGCACAACCGGCGCGCCCTTCTTGAAAGCATACCAGATAAACTCGGGATTGACCCGGCCGGAGCACATGGTGCGGATGATGCGCGCGTTGGGTGGGTAGGACATGCGGCCCACGCCGGCCGTGTCGGCACCCGCGTAGGAGCACCAGTTGCACGCAAAGGCCACGATCCTGCCCAAGGGGTCGCCCTCGAGGATGGCATCGATCTGGGCATAGATGGCCTGGTCCGAAAAGTGGCGCATCTCGATGGCACCGAACTTGCACTCTGCCGCGCAGGTGCCACAGCCGGCGCAGGCAGCGCTGGTGACGTGCGCGACCTGCTTCTTCTGCCAGGTGATGGCTCCGAAGGGGCACACCTCGGCGCATTGGCCGCACATCTTGCACACCTCTTCGTTGACGACGGCGGTGATCGCCTCCACGTGAAAGCGCGGCTTGTTGAGCAGGATGGACGCGCGGGAGGCGGCGGCGCTGGCCTGCGTGACCGACTCGCGCACATCCTTGGGGCTCTCGGCGGCACCGGCAATGTAGACACCCTTGGTCGGGGTGTCGACCGGCCGCAGCTTGGGGTGCGCCTCGCGCAGGAAGCCGCTGGGCGAGCGCGACAGGCTCACCATCTGGCGGATCGCCTCGGTGGAGGTAGCCGGCTTGGCGCCGACGGCCAGCACGAGCATGTCCACCTCGTGGACCTCGAGGCGTCCGGCGGTCGTGTTCTCGACAGTGACGCGCAGGTTCTGGGTGACGGGGTCTTCGCGGACCTCGCCCGGAAGGCCTCGAATGTACCGGACGGCGTTCTGCCGGCTGCGCATGAGCAGCTCTTCAAAGCCCTTGCCAAAGGCGCGCAGGTCCATGTAAAAGACGGTGATGTCGGTGTCGGGGTAGTTGTCCTTGAGGTACTGCGCCTCTTTGACCGTGTTCATGCAGCAGATGTTGGAGCAATAGGGGTTGCCATGCTCCGGGTCCTGGGAGCGCGACCCGACGCACTGGATGAAGCCAATCCGCCGCGGGCGCTGCAGGTCGCTCGGCCGGCCAAAGTGCCCACCCAGCGGGCCGCCCGTGCTCACCAGGCGCTCGAACTCCATGCTTGTGACGACGTTCGGGAAGCGGGTGTAGCCATACTCGTCGAGCCCCGCGGGGTCGTAGACGTCCATTCCGGTGGCGACGATGACCGTCCCGACTTCCAGGTCGAGGATCTGGTCGTGCATGCCAAAGTCGATGCAGTGCTTCTCACACGCCTCGATGCACTTGCCGCAGGCGATCGGGTTCTGGCCGAGGCACTCGTCCGCCGCGACGATGTAGGCGGAAGGCACGGCCTGCGGGAAGGGGATGTGGATGGCGTGGCGGCTGCCAAGCCCCATCTGGTACTCGTCGGGCACGACGATGGGGCAGACCTTGGCGCAGTCACCACAAGACGTGCATTGTGTCTCGTCGACGTAGCGGGCGCGCTTGCGCACTCGAACCCTGAAGTTGCCGACGTACCCGGCGACGTCTTCCACCTCCGAGAAGGCTAGGAGGGTAATGTTGGGATGTCGACCGACATCCATCATCTTGGGCCCGAGAATTCATATGCTACACTCGATGTCGGGGTAGACCTTGTCCAGCTGGGCCATGATTCCGCCGATCGATGGCTTGCGCTCGACGAGGTACACCTTGTGGCCGGAGTCGGCCAGGTCGAGGGCGGCCTGCATGCCAGCCACGCCGCCGCCGATGACCAGGGCAGCCGGCGTGACGGGGATCTGCTCCTCGCGCTGGGGGTAGAGCCAATGGGCACGGGCAACCGCCACCCGGACGATCTCCATTGCCTTTTGGGTGGCGGCTTCGCGATCGCCCGGCGTCACCCAGGAGCAGTGCTCCCGGATGTTCGCCATCTCCAGCAGGTAGGGGTTGAGCCCGGCCGCCTCGATGCACTGGCGAAAGATCACCTCGTACGAAGCCGGCGAGCAGGAAGCGACCACCACCCGATTCAGGGCGTGCTTGCGGATCGACTCCTGGATCTGCTTTTGCCCCGGGTCGGCGCAGGTGTACTTGTTGCCTACGGCAGCCACGACGCCGGGCAGCGTTGCGGCATACTGGCGTACGGCTTCTGTGTCCACGGCGCCGGCGATGTTCGAGCCGCAATCGCAGACGAACACACCGATGCGCAGGTTCTCTTGGTCCAACGGTTCCCTCCTCACAGTCGCTCGGCCACGATGGTTGCCCAATCGCGGACGGGGATTCCGATCTCGTCGCGCAGGGCCGGATCGTCCTGCGCGCACTTGAAGTGGATCTGGCACTTGACGCACGCCGTGACCAGCATCTCGGCGCCCGTGGACTGCGCCTCGCGCAAACGCTCTACCTGGATGTTCTTGCTCACCTGCCCGCATGCCGTCCAGCAGCTTGTGCCACAGCACAGGCTGGTCTTGCGCGAGCGCTCCATTTCCGCGACCTCCAGCCCCATGCCGGACAGGACCTGGCGCGGGGCATCGTACACGCCGAGGTGGCGCCCCAGCCGGCAGGGGTCCTGGTAGGTGATCCGCAGCCCGGGCTCGGGCGTGCCCCAGACCGGGTGGAGGTTGGCGACGAGCTCGGACAGGTGGACCACCTCCATGCCGTGCGCGCCGACCAGCTGCGGATAGTCCAGCCTCAGCGTACGGGCGCACTCGGGACAGGTCGTGACGATGCGGCGGGCACCGGTCGCCTTGAGGCGCTCCATGTTCAGCCGGGCAAGCGCCTGGAACGTCCGCATGTCCCCCTGCCAGAGCTGGTCGTGCCCGCAGCACCGTTCGTCGGCCAGCACTTGGGGCTCGATGCCAAGCCGGTTCAGGATCTTGACGGCCGCCCGTGCTATCTCGACGCCTTCGGCACCGATCGAGCGGAACATCGGGTCGTAATAGGGCAGGCATCCGGCAAAGTAGAGCGTTTCGGACGAGTCGGAGACCTTCAGGCTGCCGTCCAGCCAGCCGAGCCGGTCCTGTTGGAGCTCGGGACGGGCCATCATCTTGCCCCACGTCTGTATGACGTCCGCGTGGGTGCCCTCGCCCGAAAGGCCCTGCTCGCGCGCCAGGGCGCGCGCGTCGCGCAGGAACTCGGAAAAGTGCACGTCGGAAGGGCACAGCATGGAGCAGCGCTTGCAGGTGAGGCATGACCAGAAGAGCGGGTCGTCGAGTACCTCGGCGGTCCGCCCCTCGACTGCCTTCTCCACCAGCAGGCGCGGGCCGGTATAGGTGCGCCGTTCCCAGAGGGTAATCGGGCACACTGCACTGCACTTTCCGCATTCCAGGCAGTACCGCGCCCGGTTCCTGGAGATCGCTTCGCGCATAGCGTCTGCGCTCATGCCCGTACCCCGCCTAGGCCTGCGCAGAAGGCCTCCACTTTTTCCACAAAGCTCTCTCCTGCACCAGCACCTACCCAGTCAAGCCGGAGCCTCTGGGGGCCGATCCCAAGCTGTGCGGCTATGGCCGATGCCTGGGCGAACATCTCTTCCTCCCGCCGGTTGCCGAAGCCGTAGTGGCACTCACCCGGCGGGCAGCCAAGCAGCAGCACCCCGTCCGCACCCTTTTCGAAGGGCTTGAGGATACTGCCTGGGCTGAGCTGGCCGATGCACATCACCTTGATCGGCCGGGTCGAGGCATTGTAGGCGAGATGCCCTTTCCCCGCCGTCTCGAGCGCGCTGTAGGCGCCCCAGTTGCAGGTGATCACCACCACCTGGGGCGCCGCGCCGGTGGTCGCCGGCTCTAGGGCGGCGTCCAGCATCTGCTCCAACTGCAAATCGCTCGCGTAACCGGCCGTAATCGCGCCGGAGGGGCAGTGTGCCGCGCAGGTGGCGCAGCCGGTGCAGAGCACCGGGTCGATCCACGATGTGCGTGCAGGGTCCTCCCCACGCAGGACAGGGGCGCCAAACTCGCAGACCTGAACACAGGTGCCACACGCACGGCACCGCGCCGGGTCAACGACCGCCGTGATGGGATCCGCCCTTCCGTCGACGCTCGCCAACCAGGCGGCGCACAGTGCGGCCGCTGCGGGGCCAGCGATGCCTGGGTCGACGTCAGGATCGCAGAGGAAGACACCGGGACGGTATGTCGTCACGGCAGGTCCTGGGCCTTCGGCCCGGGCCGACGGCACTCTGCCCCCCAAGGCGTCTAGCATTGCCTCCAACTCCTGCGGCGAAGGCGAAAGAACGAGAGCCGTCGCCTCCCAGCCGCCTGCTGCCTGGGTGACGCGGTAGTGGCGATTGGCGCGGTCGATGTGGGCGGCAACGCCACGGACGTAGCGTGCGGCGATGCCCTGGCGCCCCAGGGCCTCCAAGGCGGTTCGTGCTGCCGCACCGCTGCCCACCACCAAGACCGATCGCTCAACGGGATGCTCCTCGATGGGCCGGGGGCGGTACGCACGCAGCTTGGCCGCAGCAGCGGCCGTCAGGGCGAGGGCCTTGGCGGTGGCGGCCTGAGGGTCTTGTGCGTGTGCCCAGGCGCACTGCTCCCGGATATTGACGAACTCGAAGGGCGCTGCGGCCTGGAGCCCCTGGATGCTGGATGGGAGAATGCCCAGGTTGGACTTGCACCGGACGCGCTGATAGGTGCAGCTGTAGCATACCTGATCGATGGCGCAGCAGGAGCAGGCAGCCAGTACTGCGCCGCTGAGCGCGTGCTCCCGAACGGCGGCGCTCATCCTCTCTGCCGCTTCGGGCGAGCACGAGAAGGGCAAAACCTCGGCATGGGCGACCCCCGGCCAGTCCCGCGCCCGCTCCGAGAGCGTGTGAGTATCCACTACGTCTGAGATCTCGCCGCCGCACTCGCAGAAGAATACCCCGAGCCGGACTTGCTGCTCTGCTCTCTGAGCCGGGGCGCATGCAGCGGCCCTCGGCTCGCGGTCCGCAAAGAGCTCGAACATGGCGTGCGCGGCCGCGGCAGAGCCGGCCGCGGTGTCCTCCGGTGCAGCCGTCAGCAGGTCTACCCGCTCAAGCGCAGGCCAGTCACCCAAGTGCCCCGCGTCGCCGCAATACAGAATGGCGCCGATGTCGAGCGCCGCAAGCGTCTCACGCTCGTCGTGGATGACGGCGCCGGGCTTGCACGCCCGCACACAGGCCAGGCACTCGCTGCACGGCCCGCAGACCAGGCAGCGCTGTGCCTCGGCAACGGCCTGCTCAGCCGAATAGCCCAGCTCGACCTCGGCGTAGCTGCTTAGCCTTTGCTCCAGGCCCAACGTGGGCACCGGCGTGCGTGGCTTGGGCACCAGCTCCTCCGCGCCCATGTCGCGGCGGGCGATCGGGACCTGGCGAGCATCGACCACCGTCTCCTGTGGCTGTATGCCCCTGAGGTAGGCGTCAATGCCGGCGGCTGCCTGCTTGCCAAAGCCAATTGCCTCGATCACTGCCATCTTGTCAGACGTGATGGCATCGCCGCAGGCGAAAACGCCTCGCCGGCTGGTCATGAAGCTGGCCGCCTCCACGTTGATCCGCTCGTCGCGCGTGATCGCCAGTCCGTCTTCCTGCCCGAGGAGCCCAAGGTCTGGTGCCTGTCCGATGGCCAGGACGACCAGGTCGACGTCGACGATGAACTCGCTGCCGGCGATGGGCACCGGGCGACGCCGACCGCTCGCGTCGGGTTCGCCTAGCTTCATGCGCAGGCATTCCAGCCCAGTCACCCGGCCGTCCGCGTCCCCGAGCAGGCGGACAGGGGCAGTGAGGAACTCGATCTCTACCCCTTCGCTCTCCGCGTCCTCGACTTCCTCCGGCATGGCCGGCATCTCGGCGCGGGTGCGGCGATAGAGGATGCGCACCTCGGAGACCCCAAAGCGTCGCAGCGACCGCGATACGTCCATCGCTGTGTTGCCGCCGCCCAGTATGGCTACCCGTGTCTCTGGTCCACGGTGCAGCCAGCGCGCCAGTGCTTCCTTATTGCCGTCTCCCGCCCCTTGCTGGGACAGGCTGATCGTCTTGAGCAGCTCTATGCCCTGGACAACATTGGTCAGGTCCTCCCCCGGGATGCGCAGCATGTGGCCGCGGTGGGCACCCACCGCCAGGCAGACGGCCTCGTAGCCCTGTGCGAAGAGCTCCTCCAGGGTGAGGTCGCCGTCTGGGCCGATTGTCGTGTTCAGGCGTATTTCGACGCCCAGGTCCTGGATATGCCGGTACTCGCGGGCGATCACGTCGCGCGGCAGGCGGTACTCGGGGATACCCACGGCCATCATCCCGCCGATGACAGGCAGCTTCTCAAAGACGGTCACGCGGTAGCCCATGCGGGCCAGCTGCTGCGCGGCCGCCATCCCGCCCGGGCCGGCGCCCACGACGGCCACCCGCGCGAGAAGGCGAAGCTCCGGTGTCGCCGGGCCAGCATCCGCGTCATCCCTAAGGTCGTTGAGCTCCCAATCGGCCAGGAAGCGCTTGAGGAGCCGGATCGCAACCGGCTTGTCCAACTCGGCACGCCGGCAGTTGATCTCGCAGGGGTGCGTGCAGATGCGCCCGCAGATGCCGGGGAAGGGGATGGCCTCGCGGATGAGGTCAATGGCCTCCCGAAACCTTCCCTCGGCAGTAAGCGCCACGTACCCCTGCACATGGATCCCGCCCGGGCAGGTGTTGGAGCAGGGCGGCTTGCCGAGCTTGTCGATGGCGGCGCACGCCGGCTGCCCACCGTTGGTCAAGTGGATCGCCTTCCGGCCGGTGCCCGGAACGAAGACCGGACAGACTTCGACACACTCCCCGCAGGCCGTGCATCGGCCCAGGTCGATGTAGCGGGGATGCCGGCGCAACTCTACGCTCCACGCGCCAGGCGCTCCCTCCACCCGATAGACCCGTGTGTTGGTCCACGCGGTGACGTTGGGGTGTTTGGCCAGCTCCAGGAGCTGGGTGTTCAGCAGGTGCGGGGCAACGGATGCGGTGACGGACACGCCGAGGAAGGGGGACGGCTCGACCAAGTGTACCCGGGTGCCCGATTCGGCCAGGTTAAGCGCAGCCCGGAGGCCCGCTGGTGTTGCGCCGATGACGAGAGCCCCGCTCACGCCTGACCTCCACCGGCCGGCAGACCCGCCGTGGGTTGGGCGTCCTGGCTGCCGCCTTGGTCGGCCTTCAGCCTCATGCCCTCCGCATAACCGGCCTCGAACACGCGAAGGTTCATGTCGACCATCTTGGCGGGCACCGACTCCGCCACGGCGTGGCGCATGGCCTCCTTGCTCACGATTCCCGCAATCGCGTTCCAGCAGCCGAGCATGGCCGTGTTTGCGGCGCGTGCGCTGCCGGCCTGCTCTGCCATGTGTGTGGCAGGGATGCAGTGGGTCGTGATGTCGGTGCGGTGAGACTCGGGAAGGTCGACGAGCCCGCCGTCGATGAGCAGGACGCCTCCTGCTGCCAGCGACGGCACGTACTTGGCGTAGGCGCCCTGCGACATGATGATCATGCTCGTCGGCTCGATCAAGTGCGGGTGGTGGATGGGATCGCTCGAGATGATGACCTGGGAGCCGGCGGCGCCGCCACGCGCCTCGGGGCCGTAGCTCTGGGTGAAACATGCCTCCAGGCCGTCATAGATGGCTGCCGCCTGGCCGATAATGCGCGCGGCGCTCATGATGCCCTGCCCGCCGAAGCCACCCAGCTGTACTTCCGTGCGCGGGACCTGGTCTGTACGCCGCGGCAGGCGAGGTCGCTCGTCCAATGCCTTCCTCTCGGCGGCATACACCTTGCCGGCGGCTGCCGACTGGTGGGCGATGGCCGCCATCAGGTCGGGCTTCGGGTCGTCGAGGAACTTGCCCTCAATGATCTCGGTGATCTCTCCCGTGTCGCTGACCTTTACGTGGGCGTCTTTCGGGTGGGTGCCGTTCGCCACCCGCCCAGCTTTCTGGTAGAACTTGATCGTCTCCAGCCCGCGTCGCCCCAGCTTCTCCGGATCCAGCCCGCGCCCTTCGGGGTTCCACCGGGCATACGCGGTGGAACAGGGCGCGATGATCTCCACAAAAGAAAAGCCCGGATGCGACAGCGCCTCTCGAAGCGTCCACTCGAGCTGCCGCGCATGCAGGACCGTCCACCGTGCGACGAAGGAGGCACCGCTGGCGGCTGCCAGGTAGGGAAGGTTGAAGGGGTATTCGAAGTTGCCGTACTGCGACGTGACTGCGCGGGCCTCGTGCGGCGTTGTCGGTCCGACCTGCCCGCCGGTCATCCCGTAGTTGAAGTTGTTGACGCAGATGACGGCGAGCTCCAGGTTGCGGCGGGCGGCATGGATCAAGTGGTTGCCGCCGATGCCCGCCATGTCGCCGTCGCCCGAGATCACGACGACCTTGAGCTCCGGATTGGCTATCTTCAGCCCCGTCGCAAAGGGCAGCGCCCGGCCATGGGTCGTGTGGAAAGAATCGAGCCGGACGTAGCCGGCGATGCGCCCTGTGCAGCCGATGCCGGACACCACGGCGACCTTGTCCAGGTCCCAGCCTTTGTTCTTCTCCAGCCACTGTAGCGCACCGATGAACGTCGTGAGCGCGGTGCCCAGGCCGCAGCCCTGACACCAGATGTGGGGCAGCCGCTCGCCACGCAGAAGCTCGTCCATGGGGTGAAGGCCGGTCACCCAGTCGCTCTCGTCCGGCGGCTCGTAACCCAGCATGTGGAATCGCTCGCTGCGGTGCATTTCCTCTTCGGGCATGGTGTCCATCCTTCCAGTGCCAAGCAACGGGAGCCTTTGCTCTCCTCACTATCGAACCCGGAGACGGTCTATTCCTCGACTCGTGCAGCTGCCCTCTGTGAAGGCGAGCCGTGCGAGGGGGCCCGGACCTGCTCTGCGGTGATCCTGCCTGCTGCAAGCCGGATGACGTCCAGGACGTGCTCGGGCTCAAGGATGTCCCCGCCTGCGCGGTTGGCGCCGAAAACCTGCGCCTGGCCGCCCGCGCAGCGCTCCACCTCGCGAACCATCTGCCCCAGGTTGATCTCGGGCACGACAAAAGCGCGGACTGCCTTCGCAAGCTTACGGATCGGCTCGTCGGGGAAGGGCCATACTGTAATGAGTCGCAGGTAGCCCACCCGTATCCCCTCCCTGCGTGCCAGCTCGATCGGCCAGAGCGACGTTCGAGCCGAGATGCCGTACGACACGACGACGACCTCGGCATCCTCCAGGTCCTGGCCCTCCCATTGCAGGATGTCGCTGCGGTACGCCTTGATCTTGTCCGCCAGGCGGCGGATGTTCCACTCCTGCGCCTGGGCGTTCATCGCCGGGTAGCCGCGCTCGTCGTGCGTCAGGCCCGTCACGTGGATGCGATAGCCCTGCCCGGCTGAAGCCATCGGAGAGACATAGCGCTGCTCGCCGTGCGGGTCGTCGCGATAGATGCGGAAGAGGTCTGGTGGAACATCGCCCTTGAGCACCTGCCGGCGCTCGACAATGGGCACGCTCTCGAGTGCCGGGATGATCACTTTCTCGGTCATGTGGCCGACTTCGGCGTCCGCCATGACCAGGACCGGCGTTCTCAGCATCTCAGACAGGTTGAAGGCGCGGATGGTGAGGTCGAAGAACTCTTGCGGCGAGGTGGGGCAGAGTGCAATGATCTCATAGTCGCCGTGTGAGCCCCAACGCGCCTGCATCATGTCCTGTTGCCCGACCAAGGTCGGCAGTCCTGTCGACGGCCCACCGCGCTGTACGTTGACCAAGACGCAGGGGGTCTCCAGCATGATGCCCAAGCCCAGATTCTCCATCATGAGGGAGAAGCCGGGGCCGCTGGTGGCCGTCATGGCCTTGGCACCGGCCCAAGACGCCCCCAGGATGGCGTTCATGGATGCGAGCTCGTCTTCCATCTGGATGTAGACGCCGCCCACTTGCGGCAATCGCACGGACATCCGCTCGGCGACTTCGGTCGCCGGCGTGATCGGATATCCTGCGAAGAAGCGACATCCAGCAAGGATCGCTCCCTCTGCTGCGGCATGGTCGCCCAGCATAAAGTGCTCGCCGGTAAGGTTTCCCGTCGTCTCCATTATGCTCCTGTCTGCTCTCCCACACTCGGGTGGGCCGTCGTATCGGGGTGCCCGTTGAACCAGAATGCGGCCCGCGCCCCCGCCCTTGACTCCGCTGCCCAGCTCACGGCCGCGTCCCCGGGGCCGATTTGCCCCCTACTCCTCTTTCCTGTGAACCGGCTCAATTCGTTCCGGCGGCACCAGCCCACCATCCTCGACGTAGATGGCAAAATCGGGACAGAGCAGGGCACAGAGACCGCAATTCACGCATTCCGCGTGCGCCGTTACCTCCGGGGGATGGTAGCCCTTGCTGTTGGTCCTCTCGGACATCACAAGGCGGTCCTGAGGACAGAACTCGACACAGAAGCCGCACCCCTTGCACCGTTCCTCTATGATGTGCACGATCCCATATGGTATGCGGATGCGGTCTCGGTCTAGTGGCTGCCTCCAAAAGGTCACGGTTCCTCCTCTTGCCGGGCACGTGTGCGGCGAAGCCAGGCTACGACTAGCCCAATCGGCTTACCAAGTCAGCTATCTCCAGGGGATGGCGGGCGACGCGCACGCCCACAGCTTCGAAGGCGGATATCTTCTCGGCGGCGGTGCCTTCGCCCCCCTCGATGATTGCGCCAGCATGCCCCATTCTCTTGCCGGCCGGTGCAGTCTGACCGGCAATGAACGCGGTGACGGGCTTGGTCATGTTGCGGGCGATGAACTGCGCTGCGCGCTGCTCGTCGGAACCACCGATCTCTCCAATGAGGACAACCTGCTCCGTCTGCGGATCTTCCTCGAAGAGGGTCAGCACGTCGATAAAGTCGGTGCCGATGATGGGGTCGCCCCCTATCCCGATGGCGGACGACTGCCCGAGGCCCTTCTGCGAGAGCGCATGCACCACCTCGTAGGTGAGCGTGCCGCTGCGCGAGACCACCCCGACGGGTCCCGGCCGGTGGATGTGACCCGGCATGATGCCGACCTTGGCCTCGCCGGGGGAGATGATGCCGGGGCAGTTGGGGCCGACCAACCTCGTTCCCGCGCAGTCGATGCGGGCGCGGACCTTGATCATGTCCAGGACAGGGATCCCCTCGGTGATGCAGACGATCACCGAGATGCCGGCATCCGCTTCTTCCAGGATGGCGTCGGCCGCTGCCCGAGCAGGGACAAAGATGACGGCCGTGTTCGCTCCAGTTGCCGCGACTGCCTCGCTGACCGTGTCAAAGACCGGCACTCCGGCGACCCAGCCTCCACCTTTGCCAGGCGTGACGCCTGCGACCACGGGCGTGCCGTAGTCTATCATCTGCCGCGTGTGGAACTCGCCCTCGCGCCCCGTAATGCCCTGCACCAGCAACCGCGTGTCTCGATTGACCAGGATACTCATCTCGTCGGCTCCTCGTGAGCGGGCAAGGCCCGCTCCAGCGGGGGACAGGGTGAACCCCTGTTCCTATTGGCCTCGCGCAGCAGCCACTGCGAGCTCGGCCGCCTCTGTCAGGGTCGCAGCGGTGGACATGTTCGCCTCGGCCAAGATACGGCGCCCCTCCTCTTCGTTGGTCCCGACCAGGCGCGCGACCATGGGGACCTGCGCCGGAACCTCCTTCATCGCAGCCAGGATGCCGCGAGCAACCTCATCGCAGCGGGTGATGCCGCCAAAGATGTTGAAGAGCACGGCCTTCACGTTGGGATCGGACAGGATGATCCGCAGCGCCGCCGCAACCTTTTCCGACTGCGCACCGCCGCCGATGTCGAGGAAATTGGCAGGCGCTCCCCCATACAGCTTGGTAATGTCCATGGTTGCCATGGCGAGGCCGGCGCCATTCACCATGCATCCGATCTCGCCATCAAGCTTGACGTAACTCAGCCCATACCGACGCGCCTCTTGCTCCTCCGGTGTGTCCTCATCGGCGTCCCGCATCTCAGCCAGGTCAAAGTGCCGGAAGAGGGCATTGTCGTCGAGCAGTATCTTGCCGTCGAGCGCCAGCAGCTTGCCCTCGCCAGTCACCACCAACGGGTTGATTTCGGCCAGGGAAGCATCACAGCCCACAAAAGCAGTGTAGAGGCTCTGGGCAATCCGCACGAACTCGCCGACAAGGTCTTTCGCCAGTCCGATGCCGAAGGCCAGCTCACGCGCCTGAAAAGGCTGCAGGCCCAGGAAGGGATCGATGGCGACCTTGATGATGCGCTCCGGCGTGGTGCGGGCAACTTCCTCGATCTCGACCCCGCCCTCTGCGGAGGCCATGATCACGGGCCGGCGGCGGGCACGGTCAATCACGATGCCCAGATAGATCTCCTTGGCTATGGCTGCTGCTTCGTCGACCAGGACTTTTTTGACGGTGAGGCCCTTGATCTTCATGCCCAAGATCTGGCCGGCGACCTGCTCGGCCTGGTCCGGGTTGTCCGCGAGGCGGATTCCGCCCGCCTTGCCTCGGCCCCCGACGAGCACCTGCGCCTTGACAACGACGCGTGTGCCCAGGCGTGCCGCAATCTGGCGTGCCTGTTCGGGCGTAGTCGCGACGTCGCCACGGGGGATGGGCGCGCCATACTGGGCGAAAAGCCGCTTCGACTGGTACTCGTGTAGCTTCACGTCTGCCTCCTGTCGGTGTCGGAAGTGACTGGGCACATCAAGCCAAAAGAAGAAGCCAGCTCCCTCTCGCTCCCCAGCTACCTGCGGACTGAGTGGCGGAACTGGCTCCGCTGCACCGGTCACAGGCCGGCGCACCCTCTGCGATGCAGAACACCGTGCTCATCTGGTGGATAAGCCCTGATGCCCTGATCGCCCGGGAGATGCTTTCATTCGCATGCGTGTGCTGCCCCATTGCAGGCCCGACGCACAGATTCTACCACGCTTGCGGCACCCCGGCAAGAAGGCCACTGCAGAAGGATGCTCCTGGCCCATTGCCACATCTCCGGGGCAGGCCTTTCAGCGGCAGAGGCCGTACCGCTCCACCGCGGCACGATCGAGGCCGGGGCGAGGTGCTTTGGGCCACTTGATATGCATGTAAGCAGATGTATGGCCCAAGCTGTGCGCCCCTCAGCGCCCCTGGTTGGCCCCGACCAGGGGGAAGAACCGGCGCGAATCGACCCATGTCACACTTTCGAGGCGATGGACCACCCCCCAGCCGTCGTCGAGGAAAGCTCGGTTCAAGACGTACCGCCCTGATGATCCTCCATTGATTGTGACCGCATAGCCGATGGTCACGGGCAGCCCCGGGATGACGCTGCCGCTCCAGGCGAGTGAACCGGCCGTCGGACTCAGGACACCGCCACTGGCCCAAGCGGATCCCTCCACATAGGCTGCATACGGCGGCGTGGCATCGAGAAGCTGCGCCTGTGCCGCAGCAAGGCCATCGTTCTGGAGGGTCAGCGTGTAGGTCAACACCTGCCCTGGCAATCCTGTGCTCCGGCTGACGTGGGATCGGGACTTGAAGAGGTCTGGGGCGAGGATGCGCAGCTGCGCCTCTGCGTCCAGCCAGAGTGCGCTCTCTTCTTCAAGGTGGGCCACGTTGCGTACCGGCGTGCCGGGTGGGAGTCCCGGCGCTAGCTCCAGGCTGTATCCAGTGGTGACTACCTCTCCGGAGTCCAGCGAGCCGCTCCACGTGAGGCGATTGGCGAGCGGATCGTACTCCGCCGGTCCCCAGAGGCTGCCGGGCACGAAGGTGGTCGACACGGGAACGGTATTGGAGAGCGTGACGCCGGCAAGCGCTTCGGTCCCGCCGTTGCGTATCTGCAGCGTGCAGGAGACCGTCTCCCCGGGCGCTGCAACTCTGCGACCCATGGAAAGCGACGAGTCGCCCAGAGGCGACAGCCAGTCCAGCGTACGTCCCAGCGCCTGGACCAAGCCCTCCGCAGGCAGCGCCTCTAGGGCAAATGCGTAGAAGGCGGTCCTCCACGGCCCTTGCGCCATGGACAGTGCCGGCGGCTGGCCGTGCTGGCCCCACCAGGCAATCTGGGCACCGGGCACCGGGCGGAGCGCGTCACTCAGGTTGGGAAAGGGGTAGAGCAGCTCCTCCGGCCCCAGCCGGCTCGCGAAGGGGCTGTTCGCAGCGCCAATCACCTGTGTGGAGCTTAGGGACTCGGTGTAACCGGCTACGCCGAGGTGGTCCTGGGCGAAGCGTGAAAACCCGCTCGTGTAGAGATAGTCCTGGCTGGACAGCAACAACCTTCCTCCACTGTCGAGGTAGCTTGACAGCCGCTGCTCGTCCATAGGTGTCAGTGTGGCGTACCAATCAAAACCCGTGAACCAGAGCACCGTGCGGTAGCGCATGAGCCTCTCAAGCGAAGGGCTGTGTGTGTCAGGTGTGGGTACCGGGTCGATGCGCCAGACATCGTAGGGAATGTTGAGTACCTGGAGCGCCGTCTCATAGAGAGCGAGCTGACCATACCAGCGGTGATCGTCCACGACGAGCAAGGGGGCAGGCGCTTTGCTCACGAAGCGAACCTGCGAGGTGGTCGCCGGGTCTGCCATGGAGCGCGCAGTAAGCGTCGCCGAGTCGGTGGCGTTCCATCGCACGCCTGGTGGGACCACGACCTGGATGCCAAGCGTCTGCGTTGCGCAGGAAGTGAGATCGAGGCTCGCCGTGATAGGCTGCATGAAAGTGCCGTCCCACACGGACACCGGCCACGCCGAGGGCGAGAGCTCGAGCGCAAACCGATCGGCTGACGCGCCCAGGTTGCGCAGCTCCACGGTATAAGTGATGGCCTCCTGCCCAAGCCATACCTGCCGCTGGTCGGTTGGGCTCATGTCGACACCGGTCTCCGGCCGCGGCCCGCCAAGCCACGAAATGGACCGCGCTACGACCTCGGCACGGCTCGGCCGGTCTCCCAGCCCCTCCAGTCCGGCTGCGAGGTAGACCGCACGATAGGACTGGCAGCCGCTCGCCCGCAGGGCAGCCTTTCCGTCGCCGGCATACTCCGCAATCACTGCGGCGTCGCGCTCGTCCAGCATGCGAAAGGCATCTGGTGCGTACTGGTTGCCGGCGCTGTCAGGGCCGTTCAAGGGCAAGGTGACGCCCGCCAGAAGCTCCCCCGCGACGCCCGACACGTCCGCTCGCCCGGCATCGTCTGCGACCGCAACTGCCTTGAGGAGGTCCGTGTAGTAAGGCTGATACACCAGGTCAAGGCCGCCATCCCAGTAGCCGACGTCCTGTCCGGTCAGGAAGAGGCTGCCGCCCGTCGTGAGGTAGCTGCTGATGGTGTCGGCGGCGCCGATCAACCCCGGGGCATCCAGCGGGGAAGACCAGAGGGTCACATCGTAGGCTATTAGGTCCTCCGGCGAGGGTACGTCGTCCGGGAGCTGCCGGATGGTCCGCACGTCGTACACGTACCCGCGGTCGTCCAGTGCCTCTTCGAGGTAGCGTATCTGGCTCCCGTAGTACCAGGCGCCGCTGTCAACCAGGAGAAGCGTGGGCGCCTGAACAAGGTCCAGGTCGACATGGGTTGTCTGGGCCGGTGTTATGGCGATGCCTTCTGCCGTCGCGCGCCGGTAGCCGTTGCGGAGGGCCAGAAGGTCGAACGTCCCCTCGGGCAGTGCCAGGCTATAGTGCCCTGTGGCGGGGTCACTTGTCGTGTGGGCCGGTGTCCCGGGCACCAGCAGCTCGGCCTCGACCGGCGCCAGGGTAGCGGCGTCGCGCACCTGGCCGCTCAGCTCGCCGAGCGGCATCGGGGCAAGGCAGGCATCCACGGTGGTGGTGATGGCTGCGAGCACCTCCACGCCCTCCAGGAACTGCGAGGCGAACGCAAAGAAGGTCACCTCCAAATCGTAGGTCGCCGGCGCAAGCGCCAAACGATAGCCGCCGCTGTTGCCGGTCGTTGCCGTTGCTCGTGGCAGGCCCAGGTGGTCGTAGGCGGTGACGCGTGCCCCGGCGAGTGGCTGGTGACTGGGCAACTCGGTCACCGTGCCGGCGACAAAGCCCGCGCCCGAGGCGATCGCCGCGGCCTGGTACGCGTCGACTCTGCCCCAGCCCGTGTTGTTGTTGGGCACGGTGTCACCCAGCGGGAGCGCCGAGGTCTCTACCATCTCCTCGATGTCGTCCACCGATGCCCCAGGGTCAGCTTGCAGCAGGATCGCGGCCAAACCGGCGACATGAGGTGCGGCCATCGAGGTCCCGTTTGCCGAGCCATACGTCCCACCCGGCAGGGTTGAGCGTATCTGAGTTCCGGGAGCAGAGACCTCGGGCTTGATCTCGCCCCAAGGGGAGGGCCCTCGGCTGCTGAAGGTGGTGACCTGGTCGGCCGCGTCGACTGCGCCCACGGCGAGTGCCTCGGGATAGCTGCCCGGGCTGTTGAGGCTGGAGGCCGAGGGGCCATTGTTGCCACCGGAAAAGACCGGCACGATGCCGGCTGCGCGCAGCGCTTGCAGATCGGCACGGAAGGACTCGTCAGAGCCATCGGGTGAGCCCCACGAGCCATTCACGATGTGCGGCGCAAGGGAGGGATCCCCTGCGGGAGCCAGCACCCACTCGAAAGCGGCATGTATCCAGCTCTCGTAGCCGTACCCATCGTCGCTCAGCATCTTGGCTGCGATCCAACGCGCACCAGGTGCCACGCCGATGGCGGTACCTCCGCCGTCGTTGCCCCCCACTGTTTTTGATAAACTAAAACAGAGCCACTTGGCTGGAAAGTGATCACCGAAAACGGAGCCACCTGAGGCGTTGTCTGCTATCATGGGCGGATGTTGCAGCCCGTGGTGGCGGAGGGGGAGATGATTC
>Ga0209096_1002106_pt1 | contig 19944 bp, 16 predicted proteins | sample AD_UKC034_MetaG_FD_184407 | JGI IMG/M metagenome (GOLD analysis project Ga0209096, IMG submission 184407) | Active sludge microbial communities of municipal wastewater-treating anaerobic digesters from USA - AD_UKC034_MetaG (SPAdes) (version 2) | ecosystem: Engineered > Bioreactor > Anaerobic >... | reverse complement strand
CATCAATCCAACTGTAGTTGCCCTCGGCGTTCATTCCCTTGTCGATGACCACCGTAAACCGTTCTTTGGTTTTATTCAAGCCGCATACGATGCCGAACATCTCATCCATAATGCTTTCGAAATGCTTGCTGTCATGAATATTGCCCGGATAAACGCTGTAGTACAAAGGCAATCGCGAATCTCTGGCCACCAGAAGCCCCAGGCCGATTTGCCTTAAGTGATGTTTTCCCTCTTTGTTTTTGCCGCGCATGGCCAGTTCCGACTCGTTATGGCCGGCCATATAGGTGTAATCGTTCGTGGTATCGAACAGAACGCAGTCGGCGCGGGGAGTATCCAACTGCCATATCCGTTCAAAAAACGCTTTGGTGATCTGTTCTAAATGCTTCTCGGAAACCCGATCCCATTTTTCCCAGTATCGTTTGCTGGTGAGCTCCTCAAGGTCAACGGGGCGGATATCTATTTGGGTTAGGATAGTCCAAGGGCTTTAATCTTCCGGTAAAGCGTGCTTTTATGCATGCCCAGTTGTTTTGCCGTTTTGAGGCGATTCCAGTTATTTTGCTTGAGTGCGGTTATCAGACAGGCTGAAACAGCATCACGCAAGGAAGCGGAATCATCTCTGGCTTCCGGTGCAGCAAACAGCACTTCCGGAAGATGCTTCTTTTCAATGAGGCCGCCTTTGCATAAAATAAATGCCCGTTCGATGATGTTGGCCAGTTCGCGGATATTGCCGGGGTAGGCATAATTCATCAGCATTGCCATTGCCTCGTCGTTCAATCCGGAGATGTTTTTTTTCTGCATGGCATTTTGACGCAAGATGAAATGTTCAGCCAGCAGAGGAACGTCTTCCATACGCTCGCGAAGCGGCGGCAGGCTAATCTTGAAAATATTGATCCGGTAAAACAGATCTTCACGGAAAAGACCCTGACGAACCAGATCATCAAGATTTTTATTGGTGGCGGCAATGAGGCGGACATTGTGAACGATGCTTTTTGTCGCTCCCAGCGGTTCATATGTTTTTTCCTGAACGACACGAAGAAGTTTTACCTGCATTGCGGGTGTGATGTCGCCGATCTCATCCAGAAAGAGTGTGCCGTTTTCGGCCAGATGAAACCGGCCTGGCTTGTCTTTTTTTGCATCGGTAAATGCACCTGCCATGTATCCGAAAAGCTCGGCTTCTAGAAGCGGATCCGGCAGTGCGCCGCAGTTGATGGCGACAAAAGGCTGACGTTTCCTTGAACTCAAGTTATGAATGGCGCGGGCAACCAGTTCCTTGCCTGTACCACTTTCACCTTCAATCAAAATCGTGCTCGCACTTTCGGCAATGTCGGAAAGAATGTCAAAAAGTCCAAGCATCCTGTGATTTCTGGAAATAATATCTGCAAAAGAAAAAGCCCCGCAAATGGTTTTACGCAAATCCTCTTCAACGCTCATATCTCGAAATGTTTCTACTGCTCCCAGAAGTTCTCCCTGAGCATCATTAAGAAGAGCCGTTGAAATACTGATCGGAATCCGTCGCCCCCGGGCGTCAATAACATGAACCTTTTTATTGACGATGGGTTCCCCGTTTTTCATAGTGGCGCGAAGACAGCAATTCTTATCGCAAGTCTCCGCTTTTAAAACATTTTTACAAAGCTGTCCGATGGCTTCGTGTTTCGAAACACCTGTAATTTTTTCCGCCGCACGGTTAAAAGAGGTAATCCGCCAGTTGAGATCTACGGTAAATACGCCGTCGGCAATGGAATCGAGGATGATGTTTTGTTCTTCACCCCGATCTGATGGTAAAGTGTTTTGTGCCGGTCTGGATTTCATGCACGTTCCTGCGCTTGAAATTAGTGTTCATGGCATCCGTGTTCAGAGGATGCACAAGCTGTTCCGGAATCTTGTAGATTTCCCGTCAGCCATTTTTCCGTCACGGTATGAACGTCACCAGAACAGCCGCGGATTACCTGTATTCCGTTCATGCCCAGCATATTGACGGCGCCCTGTCCCATATTTCCGGCCAACATGACTTTTACCCCCATCTGGCCCAAGGTTTGCGCGATATTGGATTTGCATCCGCATCCGGCAGGCGGAGTGATGATTTCCTTTTCCAGAATTTTGTTTTGTTCGTTGATGGTGAATACTGTAAAATATTCACAGTGGCCGAAATGTTCATCGATCTGGTTTTGATAGGATGGCAACGCAATTTTCATGATTTTCTCCTTTGATTAAATATCTTCTTCCTGAAATTTTACTCGTGTTTGCAGGAAACACTGTCTTTACGATTTGCTTCTCCACCTTCAATTTTCAGCGCTTTCCCTGAAATGATTGCATCGGCGATTTTCCGGCGTGCGCTTTCGATGATTCTGCCGAACGTTTGGCGGGAAATGTTCATCTGTATCGCCGCTTCTTCCTGGTAAAGCTGTTCGTAGTCCGCCAGTCGGATTGCCTCAAATTCGTCCAAGTTTAGAACAACTTCTTCGAGTTCGATAGTTGGAATTCCCCTTGGTTTAAAGTAGTTTTTATCCGGAAATCCGCAAATGTTACGCTGGCATTTGGGTCGGGGCATTTGTCCCTCCTTGGGAAATCAATATAGGCATATGCTCATAATATGTCAAGATTGAAGTTGATTCTTGTCAAGGCAGTTTTCGAGGCAAGGATATTGAGCATCGGCGAAGGGGATTATCCGCAGACAGAAAAGGATGCCTATTCCGGAATGGAATAAAATGAATAATAAAATAACTTTAATGAATTTGCTTTTTTCTGGGGTTCTTTGCCATAATGGGCTCACTTGTTCTCCGGGGGTTGTTCCTGACAGATGCTGTTGCGATTTACCGGTGGGGGATGGGAACGCCATTCCTGGGATTTTGAGTTTTTTTGTGATTATTGTCTGATCATCGGGCCTACACAACAGGACAAATTAACGCTTGATAAATAAAATGGAGAATGACAATGAACGCAAAGGATTTTAACAGGGAAACACGGCCTGATGGAGACAATATTCTGATTATGGCCGTAAAATCACAGATCGAATAAGGAATGATGGATACTCTCTATCTGGATAATGCCGCCACGTCGTTTCCCAAACCGGAAGCGATGCTGACAGCGATGATGGTATATCAGCAGAATATTGGTGCGTCTCCGGGACGATCCGGTCATGGCCGCTCGATTGAAGCGGGACGGTCTGTGTATGAAACTCGGGAAGCTCTGGCTCGTCTTTTTTCCATTGAAGACCCCTTAAGAATTATTCTGACAAAAAATGCGACGGAGGGGCTCAATATCGCCCTTCAGGGCGGTTTGCAACCGGGCGATCATGTGATTACTTCGGGTATGGAGCATAATTCCGTGATGCGGCCGCTGCGTTTTCTGGAAACGCGCGGCGTAAAGGTAACCGTGGTTCCCTGTTCAAATGCCGGAACACTTGACCCGAACGACGTTCGGAAAGCTCTGCGCGCCAATACCAAAATGGTTGTGCTGAACCACGCATCCAATGTCACAGGCACGATTTTGCCGGTAGAGGAAGTGGGGCTGATGCTCCGGAATCGAGGAGGTGTTCTTTTTTGTGTCGATGCGGCCCAGACCGCAGGCGCTCTGCCCATGGATGTGCAGAAAATGCACGTCGATTTGCTGGCGTTTACCGGACATAAATCGCTATTTGGTCCCCAGGGAACGGGTGGACTCTATATTCGGGAAGGCCTGGATCAGAAGATCTCTCCGCTTCTGATGGGTGGGACGGGCAGCCGCTCCGAGTTTGAAAGACAACCGGAGTTTATGCCCGACCGGTATGAAAGCGGCACACCTAACACCATCGGCCTTTGCGGTTTGCGTGCGGGGGTCGAGTTTATTTTAGAGCAAACCGTCGAAACGATCCGTCAAAAAGAAGAAGAGCTGGTTTCTCTTTTTTTGAATCGACTTAAAGAAGAGGAGAATCGGGTGACGGTGTATGGTTCCCGACATGCCGCCCGGCAGACCGCTGTAGTTTCATTCAACATCAAAGGCGTGTCTCCATCTGAAGCCGCACTGTATTTTGAAGAACGATATGGAATTCTTTGTCGGCCCGGGCTTCAATGCGCTCCTGCCGCGCACCAGACCATCGGCACGTTTCCGCAAGGGACAATCCGTTTTAGTTTTGGTTATTTCAATACGCCGCAAGATGTAGAGACTGCTGGTAAAGCCATTCGCAGTCTCCTAATCGATTGTGAATGAAAGGACAGGTTCCTTTACATGAGCATGCAGGAATCATTTGCCGTTATTCTTTTTGAATCCATAAGCCATGCGCTTCGAGCAGAGAAAATAGTCAAAGCGGCCGGCATTTCCTGCAAACTCATTCCCGTACCACGCCAATTAAGTTCTGATTGTGGGGTTTGCCTGCGTTTTACAAAGGATGTGCATGAGCGGATTGAAACCGTTTTGAAAGGGAAAATTGAGGTTTACGATATCCATAATCTCTAAAGATCCTTGAAATAGTAAAACAAGATTAGAAGCTTCCCGGGTGTAAAGTATTAGTGTCAATGAAAAGGGATGCAGCCTTTTTTAAAGTCTGCAGGTTTGAAGCTCCGGCGGTTCCAGAATAGAAATCTTTTTGCGCCGCAAATATTCCGGAAAGCCGTACAATTTTTCCCCTGCATATTCCATGACAACCGCGTTCGCCGGACAATTGTTTAGACAGCCAAAACAAGCCAGACATTTCTCCCGATAAACCAGTTGCTTATCGGGCCGGATGGCGGCCACCGGACATTTTTTAACACAGGTTAGACAGCGGATACACTTTTCCGCATCCACCGTGTGTTTGTTGAGGACTTTCTTATTCAGCCAGACCAGAGGCAGTATTCGGGCCATTTCACGAAGTTTCAGCTCGGAAGAATAGGCGATCAGTTGATTTTGCTGAACGTTTTCCAATACTTTTCCGGCAAAATGTCGCACTTTTGCGTAGGTGGTCAGATCGGGAAGATGTTCGCCCGAGCGTTGATTGGCGCTGTCCCAGGCAGGCGTGGGATAAGCGGGAATGCTGCGGAAGGCTTCCATGCCGACGGGGACTCCGCCCTTCTCCACAAGCAAAGAGAGGGCGTGACAAAGAGAATTACGCTGATTGCCTTCCGGTCCGCCAAACGAAACAAAGGTTGCTACTGCAATGCCGGTGATTTTGGGTGCGGTGGAAAGCCAATCCGAGACATTGGAAGGAATATCGTAATAAAAAACAGGTGATCCGAGGAGAATCAAATCGTAATCAGGAAGATGTTTTTGCTCAAAACGGCGCATGTCGACCAGTTCTACATCCAGTCCTTTGTTTTTGAAAACACAGGCGATCACGTGTCCGTAGCGTTTGGTAAAACCGGTCTGGCTGTAGCATAAAACCAGCGCACGCCGAGGTTCGCGGGTTTTAAGTTCCGTGTGTAGGGTCTGGCCGTTTGCTGACAGAGGCAAAGGCAGGCTGCATGCTGCATAAATCATGACGCTTTTTTTGATAAAGTCTCTTCGGGAATGCATGTCGATTTGATCATCCTTTTGCTGTGTCCATGTTTGTTCTTTGCATCAAATGCTTCCGGCTGGTCTGCCGGTGAGTCATCAGAAAGCGCCGAGTTGACAGGGTTTCACTTTGGTCTGCATTTTTTCGCAGGCGGCGGAGACATCCAAGCGCTTTATGTCCAATTGATTTGCAATCTTCCACGCATCAAGACAGGACAGGCAATGATTGACCAGTGCCTGACGAATAGCGTTTTCCAATTCCGGCGTCACAACTTCTGCAGCGGATACGCGCTTTTGATTGTCGTCAAAACCGAAAAGCCCCAACTGGCAACTGGCAATGCGAATGTTGAGCATGTCAATCGCCACGCCGATTTCGCCAAGTGGCGCTCCGGTGGTCCGGGCTATCTTTTCCGCTGCTTTGCAGGAAATAAGATTATTTTTGGTTTGCCGAAGAATCGCCTGTTTAAGATCTTCTCTGACGGTTGTCCCCTCGGGATGCTTCTTACAATAGTTTCCTTTGTCCGAATGCGCCATGATTCTTCCTTTCTCAATATTTCATGTAATGAAACGGCTCTATGGCCGATAGTTCTTCCGTGTCCAATGTTTTAAAACCATTTTTTTCCAAAAGCTTCTCTGTTTTTTCAATCTGGTCCACATCAACGACAAAAACAGCTTTTTCCGCACAATCCAGGACAAAGCCGCAGGCGTTGTTGACATTAATGTTTTCCTTGTACAGAAGCTGCGTCAATTTGTTCAAACCGCCCGGCTGATCCGGTATTAAAACCGCCAGAACATTCTTCAGATGCACGGTCATGCCGGCTTTGGCCAGCGCTTTGGCTGCCAGTTTCGGATCATCCACAATCAGGTTGATCACGCCGGACGAGCCGGAAGTGGATATGGTCGTTGCCCGGATGCTGATGTCGGACTTTGCCAGTACGCTTGTCACATGGGCAAGTTGCCCCGGTTTATCTTCCGCAAACACACAAAGCTGGTAGGCAATCATTTTGGTCTTCTCCATTCATATAATAAAAAATGCGTGACGTTTTTGTATCATTCACTTCAGGATTTACAAATGCAGATCCTGATTTATCCGCTAATTTCCATTTCCACCAGACTTTCGCCGCCGCAATATTTTTCTCGCAGACGCTGCTTCTCAATTTTTCCGGTGGGATTGCGTGGCACCGAGTCAAAAAGAATACGCCGTGGACGTTTGTATCGCGGAAGCGCGTTGCAGAATTGCAGAATGTCAGCTTCGGATATGGCAAAGCCAGGTTTCAAATCGATGATGGCGACAACGATTTCACCCAGACGATGGTCCGGCATGCCGATGACGGCTGCATCTTTGATGGCATTATGTGAGCGCAGAAAATCCTCGATCTGCACCGGATAGATATTTTCACCACCTGTGATGATGACGTCTTTTTTTCGATCCACGAGATAGATAAAACCGTCTTCATCCATTTTTGCCATATCGCCTGTCCATAGCCAGCCGTCTTTGAGAATTTCAGCGGTTGCCTCTGGATTGTTGTAATAGCACTTCATTACGCCCGAGCCTTTCACACACAACTCGCCCACTTCTCCCGGATGGACCGGATGGCCGTCTGCATCAACGATTTGTACCTTCCACTTGTAGCCGGCTTGACCGATGGCCCCGACTTTGTGGATGTTTTCAATGCCGAGGTGGACGCAGCCGGGACCGATGGACTCGGAAAGGCCGTAATTGGTGTCGTAATCATGTTTTGGAAATAGATTTTTCCAACGCCTGATCAGACTGGGTGGAACCGGCTGGGCGCCAATGTGCATCAATCTCCACTGGTCAAGCTTGTAAGTTTCGAGTCCTGCATTTCCGTGTTCAATGGCATCCAGAATGTCCTGTGCCCAGGGAACCAAAAGCCAGACAATGGTAATCTGTTCGTCGGAAATCGCTTTGAGAATCCATTGGGGTTTGATGCCGCGAAGAAGAACCGCTTTGCTTCCGGCAAGAAAACTGCCAAACCAGTGCATTTTGGCGCCGGTATGGTAAAGTGGCGGAATACATAGGAAATTATCTGTGCGGGTCTGTCCGTGATGGTTCATTTCCACTTCGCAAGACAGCATGAGCGCATGGTGGGCATGAAGAATCGCTTTGGGAAAACCGGTGGTGCCGGATGAAAAATAAATCGCGGCATCGTCATCATCGGAAATCTGAACATTGGGTGCGATGGAGGAACAAGGCGCGGTGAGTGCATAATAGCTTTCCGCAAATCGTGGGCAATCCTGACCGAGAAAAAGGCGAATTTTTACTTTTGGAATCTGTTCGCGGATGGCCTCGATCCGACCGACAAATTCCGGTCCAAAAATTAAAACATCACATTCAGCTAGCTCCAGGCAATATCGGATTTCATCCTCGGTGTAGCGATAGTTGAGCGGAACCGCCAGGGCGCCTGTTTTCAGAATGCCGAAATAAATAGGCAGCCATTCCAGACAATTCATTAACAGGATTCCTACCTTATGTCCCCTTTCCAATCCGCGCCCCAGTAAAAAATTTGCCAGGCGGTTGGCTTTGTCGTCAAATTCCCGCCAGGTCATTTCCCGACGGTATCGTTTTTCGGGATCGGTTTCAACCAGTTCGTAATCTTTCCAGTTTGCCGTTTTATTGCTGATTTCAGGATTGATTTCAATCAGGCTGATTTCCTTTCCGTACAAGGCGGCGTTGCGGACAAGAATTTCAGTGATAGGCATGGTGTTCATCCTTTGGGTTTCGTCAATTTCCTGGTGGAGCATAGGAAACGCGGTTTCGGATGTCAAGAAAATCTTGGATGTTGAATGATTCCTTCTTGGCGTTTCGCTTTGTCGAAAATAAATGAATCCTGAGATTTTAATACGTTATCATGATCAATCGATCCGCCTGCTTTCACCCGGTAAAACGGCGAGTGCCACTGCATGATTTGTGATGGTAAAAAGATGCGTGGGTCATCGAGGTCAAGAAAGATTAAATAAGTAATAAAATCAAAATTATAAGTGGTCGACAGTCGTACGGTCCGAAAAAACGGAGTTTTTTCGCTTTGATTATTCGGTTGACAGGCGGGAATGTCCTTAGGTAATGTGCACTCCGAAGCCTCAACAAGACGGCGAATGGCGTCTTGAGCGGCGGATGCGACAGGATGATGAAAAACTCTTGCGAATACGATGGTTAGGAATGACTGATGTGCGGGAGGAGGATGGTAAAAACGCTTTTTTTGAAGAGCATGATCCGGTTTGTTTTCTTGAGCATGGCTTTTGCTGTGTTGACGGCGTGTGCAACCAAGATCAACACAGCAGATCTTCGTAGCATCAAGCAAAACATTGATTCCGATACAAAGCAGATTCTTCTGGTGGCGGATGATCGCTTCCTCTCTTTTGCTCCCGGCAAAGTTTACGCACTGGAAAAATCATTTTTCAGCTGGCGTCAGGCCATGGAGCCCTTCGACGCCGTCATCGGTCGCAATGGATTTGCGCCGCAAAACGAGAAAAGAGAGGGTGACGGGAGAACGCCATCCGGCGTTTACAGGCTGGGTACGGCATTTGGATATTCTGAATCCATCAACAGCAAAATGCCCTATCGTCAGGCGTTGCCCGATGATTTTTGGGTTGATGATCCCAACGCGCCCGACTACAATCGCTGGGTCAAGCAAAGTGAGACGCGGGCAGCTTCCTTTGAAAAAATGAGACGTTCTGATTCCCTCTATAAATATGGCATTGTGATTGAGTATAATACCGATCCGGTCATCCAAGGCCGCGGGAGTGCCATTTTTATGCATGTCTGGAGAGGTCCGGGCAGTTCCACTGCCGGCTGTGTAGCTGTTTCCGAACCGGATATTTTGAGAATTCTATCCTGGCTTGATCCTGTGGCTCATCCTGTCATGGTGATCAATCCAAAACCCTTTCAGGAGAAGGATCCATGAAGATAAAAATACTGGTTATCGTAATTCTGCTTCTGGCCTTTGCAGCGTTTCCCTCTATGTCCTATTCGAATGACGAAATGCCCGATACTTTTATTGATATCGAAAAGGTCATTCCTGATGCCCTTCTGGATATTCGTTACTTCACGGATCATAATTTTTTGGGCGTCAAGGTTGACGGTTACCTGGCGCCGAAATGCCTTCTGACCCGACAGGCCGCCCAAGCACTGGCCAATGTTCAAAAAGACTTGGCGCCGTTTGCCATGACCATCAAGATTTACGACTGTTACCGTCCCCAGCGTGCTGTTGATCATTTTGTGCGCTGGGCGAAAGACATTGCTGATGTGAAAACGCAAAAAGAGTTTTATCCCACCCTGGACAAGCGTAATCTTTTCCGTGACGGCTATATTGCCAAACGCTCCGGCCACAGTCGGGGCAGCACGGTTGATCTGACGATTGTGTCGTTGCCGGCGTCTCTGCAGCCTTCGTTTGATGCAGAAAAGCCGCTCAAGGCTTGTTACCTGCCGGCAGGTGTTCGTTTTGCGGATAATTCTCTGGATATGGGCACGGGATTTGACTGCTTCCACGAACTATCCCATCCGGAAAATATGAATCTTGGTCCGCAGCACCGAGCAAACCGTCTGCTTCTAAAAACTTTGATGGCGAAATACGGATTCAGAAATCTGCCCGAAGAGTGGTGGCATTTCACGCTCAATTCCGAGCCTTATCCCGATACCTATTTTAATTTCCCCGTGAAGTAATCAGGGCGAAGAAAAGGGGTGCTTTGCCCAATCCGGATCGTTTCTATAATATGAGTAACAATAAAAGGATATTAGGAGTATCTTGGTGAGAAAAGGGACCCTGCCGCCGTTTTTCAAATCTTACGGATTTTCAATTCTTTTGATTGCTGCAATCCTGTGCGGTGCCGGTTTGGGGTTCATTTTCCGTGAAAAGGCGGCCGTGTTCAAACCGCTGGGCGATGTCTTTTTAAATTTGCTTTTTACGGTTATTATTCCACTGGTGTTTTTTTCCATTTCTTCCACGGTTGCTTCTATGAGTAACTTGAAGCGGCTGGGGCATATTTTGTCTGTGATGATCTGTGTTTTTGTGTTGACAGGCATTGTCGCATCGGTGGTCATGATTACGGTTGTCATCTTCTATCCTCCCGCTTCCGGCGTGTCTATTTCCATGCCTGCTTCTGCTGAGCTGGAGCATCTGAAGGCTTCTGATCAGCTTGTTCGGGCGTTTACCGTGGGTGATTTTCCCAACATATTATCCAAAAATAACATGCTGGCGCTGATCGTCTTTTCCATTCTGGTCGGATTCGCCACGTCTGCCGCAGGGGAAAAGGGGAAGACTTTTTCCGGGTTTCTCACTTCAGCCAACGAGGTGATGATGAAACTGATTGTCTTCATCATGTATTACGCGCCGATTGGTCTTTGCGCATATTTTGCCTATCTGACAGGCGTTTTCGGTCCGCAACTCCTGGGGGCTTATGCACGCGCGATGGTGGTTTACTATCCGACGGCCATTGTATATTTCTTTCTGGCATTTACACTGTATGCCTATTTTGCGGGTCGTCTGAATGGTGTCAAAAAATTCTGGAGCAATATTATTCTTCCTTCCATTACGGCGCTGGCTACCGGCAGTTCCATGGCGACGATTCCCTCCAACCTGCAGGCAGCGGAGAGGATCGGCATTCCAAAAGACATCAGCGAGGTCGTTATTCCGATTGGCGCAACGATCCATATGGAGGGGTCATGCCTGGCGGCTGTTTTGAAGATTGCTTTTCTTTTCGGTATATTTCAAATGCCCTTTTCCGGTATTGAAACGCTTTTGACGGCTCTAGGCATTGCCCTGTTAACCGGCGTGGTTGTCAGCGGTATTCCGGGCGGCGGAACCATCGGCGAACTTCTGATTTTGTCATTGTATGGTTTCCCTCCCGAAGCATTTCCGCTGATTACGATGATTGGAACGCTGGTGGATGCACCGGCGACCATGTTGAACGCCATCGGCGACAACGTATCCAGCATGATGATTGCGCGCGTGTTGGGCGGAAATGAATGGATGAAATCCTGAAATTACCCCAAGAAGAACCGATTGTTGGTGAATCGTTTCAGCATCAGGAAGATGTGCAATTTCCGAAATCCTCGATAGGCCTGTTCATGAAAAAGAAGCCAATGTAAGAATGATCCCTGTCAAGGTTGAAAAACAATTTGAACGCGGTCGAGATAATCTCGCAGTTCATGAATCCTTTCTTGAATGTCCCGGTTTATGGCCCGTTTTGCCGCCGCTTCCAGGTCGCGTCCGATTTCGGTAATTCTGTCAAAACCATAACCACCGCCTGAACCTTTCATTTTGTGCCCAATGGCGCGGATCGTTTCAAAATCGTTGCGTTCAAGGGCGGAAAGTATTAAAGCAATGTCCTGACGGCGATTTTCAAGATAACCGGGAATAAGATCCTCCAACTCCTCATCAATAATTACAGTCTCTGTGTCTGTCGATACAACCTTTTCCTGATCCGTCATTGTACTTATCCTCCTTCGGCCGTTAAGAAGAAAAGTATCAGAATCCCTTCTGTTTCACAACAAAATTAAGAATGCTGCGGGTAAATCTCATGATGGAAAGGTAAAGAAATCGATCATGTAGTCTCATATGTGGCGTCATAGCCAGTTAATGAAAAAAACCGGCTTAATGGCCACCATAAGAATTCGCTTGGTTAAAAGACTCTCATATGCTCAGCTAGATGGCCAGTTTCCGGCAAGCCATGACAATATCCGGAACATCCCATTTTTTCTGCTCCATCAGTTTGATAAATGCGCGCCGGTAGAGAAGTGTCACGGTAATCTCTATCCGGCCGCTCCTTGGCGGTTCAAAGGTGTATGTGCTGGTGTCGCTGGTCAGAGCCGCCAGACGATTGTCGCTGACAATTTCGGTATGATCCCAGTAGGCGGCTGTCGGATATTCATTGTTCCACTTGTTTGCGAGAATTTTGGCATAGGCCTTGCCCGGATGCCCGGCGTAGTGACCGTTTCTTGCTTTGTCGCTGCCGCACCAATCGGGCAATTGATGACCGGAGAGTTGACGGAGAGCGGCGCCGCGTGAATCCTTTGCTGCCACAAGGAGGATCAGGTGGCGAAGGGGTGAGTCGGTCGGGATGTGATGACCTGTCCGGTCGTTGGTTAATGTTACCTCAATCCTTGCCTTTCCGTCAGATATTTTGGCCAAGACCTTCATCGACAGAGAATTGCGCAATAACCTGGTATCCACGGTCATGTTGTGGTTGTGGATGCGGGCGGGGGTGCGTTCAATGCCGCCTTTGCCCGGCGCGATATTTGTCAATGCCCTGCCTTTATACATGGTAGGAGAAGGCATGTGGCAGGCCTGACAGGTCTTTGCCTTTCCCGATGTTAAATCGGCGTAGGGGCTTTTCAGCCACTCACCGTAAGAGTTGTAAATGACGGTGTTCCAGAAGACGCCAAAGTGGCAGCTGGCGCAGTATCGGCTTTCACCCAGCAGCGGCAGATTGGTGTCGCCTGCGTCGGCATTGACATCCTCAAAAGTGCCGAAGAAGAGCTGCGGTCGTTGGGAATCGCCCTTAAAAGGCCGCCTTACCGACATGGCTTGCACGCCGGGATTCATGGAATAGGGCATCCCGGTTGCTTTACCGACGTGAACGTCCTCAATTTTGTGGCAAAAATCGCAGTGGACGCCAAACCGGTCCGCCCCTTTCACGGCGCGGGGATCAACGGAATTTGCAATGGATGCTCCGGGAATATGGCAGAGGGTGCAGTTGCCCACCGTGCCCGGAAAGTCCAGGAGGTATCCCGGTCCGTAGTACGGCGCGGAAAGATCGGGTGGCAACGGCACCATGGTGTTGGCCCAGAGGTTGATGCTTCCTCCCTTCTTGTAGCGCGTCAGGGGGCTTTGGTTGCCCTTCATGTCCGTTCCATAATACAGGGTGAGAAAACGAGGATTGCGGGCGGCCAGCATGTGCGGGTCTTGCAGACTCATTTCGGTAATGGCCGGGTGGCACTCCACGCAGCTTTTCTTGGAGCCCACGGGCGGAATCCAATCGTACCGGTCATTGTCGAAAATCTGATAGCGAATCAGTTTCAGGCAAATACCGTCTTTGGGCGCATGGACATTTTTCAGAAGAGTACTGTAATAGCCCCGCTTCCAGGCACTGATACGAAACGCCTTTCCCGCGGGTGCGGCTGGGATGACAAAAAGCCCCGCTTGGTCTGTAACGACAAATTCCTCCATTCCCTGTATTCTCACTTTTGCCCCGGCGACGGGTCCATGCTGATCCATAACGGAGCCGGAAATGGACGCCGTCAGGGCACCAGCCAGGCTATTGTCTTTTAAAGCTATAAGACAAGCCAACATGAACAACAGCGCAAAGAAGGATACGGACAAGAACCGGTCCTGTTTTCTTCTCATCATTACCTATTTGACGGCCGCCCCGCCCTAATCGCAGGCTGGAAGTTTGAGTTCTTTGTTGTTGATGTAGTCGCATGCCTGCTGCGCTTTTTCTCCCGCCGGTGTCTGCCATTTCAGCTTCTCCCAGTCGATGCACCAATCTTTGCTCCGATCCGCATATTTTTGAGGCGCGGGCCGTTTGCCGATAGCGTTTTTTCGATCAAACCCCGAAGGCATCTTGATCTGAAAACCGTAGCATCCGCCTGACGGGCATTCCGGCGCCTTAACCGCCCATGCGCAAATATCGTTGCCGTCCGGGCCCTTATAAGGCGACGGATTCCGCGAATCCGCTGCATCGTTATACTTGCACTGTTTTTTCTCTCCATCCCATTTGCAGAAGCTCGGGGGACGGCAATTTTCTTCCCGGGAATCCTCAAAGTCCTGCTTGAACAGGGAGCCGGTCATATCCATGGTGACCGTCAGAATGCCGTTTTTATAATCCTTGGTCCAGGCGGCAGGCCAGTCTTCCGACGTTACGGCATCAATGCCTCCCCTGTATTTGCCGGGATCATATTTGGGGTTTACGCCGGGTATCTCCTGTTTCTTGGTGTTCACGCGAATCAGTTTGATATCAAGCCCCTTCGGATCGCTGTCATATTTGAAGCCGTCCCCCACGTATATCTGAAAAGTCACCCGCGACGTGTCTTTGGCATAGATCAGGAAGAAATCGTATTTCTTGCCTGCTTCAAACAGGTTGGAATCAGCAATGGAAGTGTCGATATAATAGACGCCGTTGTTATAGATCATGAGGCTCCGCTGCGAAATTCCCCCGCCCATCATGCGCGCCATTTGCGCCGGTCCCACTTTTTCCTCGGGACTGCCGCCCTTGAGCAGTTGACGATAGATGGGCACTCCCCGGCATGCCTGATTATCGCAGTGCTGCATCCAGACGCTGTCTCCCAGGTCAACGGGCTTGCTTTGTCCCGCCGCTTCATCGGGAAAGGCCACTGCGGTGATGTAATCGTAAGGCACTTGGAAGCAGGTCTTTTCAGACAGGCATTCATCGGGCTGCATGGGAACCGAAAAAAACTCGTCGTTGTTGACGGAAATGGTATTGGCCAGGCCGCTCAGCGTGCCGTCAATGTCGTTGAGTTCCGTCTGACGGTCAATATCCGTCCAGGACTCGCTGAAAAGATCGATGGGCTTATCCGGATTGTAGGTGCAGTATTGCTCTTTGAGCTTGGCTTCATTGACCGTGTAGGTGCCTGCGTCAAACAGGGGAATGATAATAAAATGGCGCAGATCGACGTCGTTGAAATACAGATTCTGGGAATAGAAAGCCGGCGGATAATAAAATCCGTTGGGCTGTTTCCAGCCGATTGCCGCATTGGGCAGGATGCACTTGCCTTCATTGATTTTATCCTTGGCTCTGGGAATGCCCACCCCCCGTTTTCCCGAGCCGAACATATAAGGGCTGTTGCATCTTCCTTCCTTATCCGGTTTGCCTCCGGCGTTGCAATCGATCAGGGTCTCTTTGATGTTGAGAAAGGCGTTGGTTTCCTGATAGACGGGTCCATCGTAGATGTTGTAAAGCCTTTGATAGACGGAGAAATTTTCCGTGGGATAACTGACCCCCTCGTCAATGAGGGCGCAAAAACCAGTCTTGTTTTCGCATTTCAGAGAACTGCCGCTCCCCACGACAGGGCCGGCGTTTGTGGCGTAGGGATTGCCCTCCTGGGTATGGCCGATGAAGGCGCTCTTGCGCGTGAGCGCCCAGTAGCCGTTGATGACCTGATCATACGTGCCGCCGGATACCATGGTTAGCCCGCCGTTGAGCACGTCGGTCAGGACGCTGTCGGTCACGAGAAACCAGTTGGTGCGCAGCCAGACGGCGCTGACGTTGGTGCTTGCCCAGTGATAAGAGGATGTGTAGTCTTCGATGACCGTGACGGCGCAGTTATAGGTGTTTCCCTTATCACAAACGGCGTTGCAGGCTTGCAGCTTCTTGCCGCAGTCCTGCGTGCATTTTGTATACTGGTTCTTTTCGGTTTCACATTTTTCCTCATGTCCGACGTTTTTTCCCAGACATTCGACATACGCATCGTTCAGGGGGGAACATTGATCGTTCTCACAGTCTCTCTGAACCTTTGAGCAGTCCGTTTTGGTCAGGTTGGCATTGATGGGCCCCCGGGAAATGGTTACAAAAGCCTTGTTGTTGAGCGCCCTTAATTTTGTATCTGAAATGGTTTCGAATACGGCGTCATTTTTCACGCCGTCACAGGCGCCCACGCTGCCTATCGTGATCAAGGAATGCATGGCGGTGGAACAGAAATTTCCGCGGAACGACTTGACGGGCGCCGACGGCCCCCCGGGCTGCTGAATGCCGGCGTAACTGGCTGCATCGTACTGATTCCCGGAAAGATCACCCTTCGCCTGCGCAATCCAGTAGCAGGCTCCGCATGTGGCTGCGCCGGCGGCCATGTTGTAGGTAAAGTCATTGTAACCGTTTCCGATAAAGAAGATGGAAGGATGGACGGCATCGCCCGCATTTTGAAGCATGTCGTCCTTGCTGCCCAGATCAGACAGAATGCCCGGTACTGCGCGGGGATTCTGCCTGTTTTTGACGGATGCCCTGGCCAGGATTCCGATGTTGCCTCTCAGGGTATTGTTGATTTCGGTGCCATCGGCCAGCACAAAACCATGGCCGATTGATTTATAGCCAACGTTGCGCTCCAAATAAACATTCTGTGCGCCCCGAAGCTCGATCCAGTGCGTCATCGATTCGTTGATGGAGCAGTCGCGGACAAAGGTTTGCTCCGGCGCAACGCGCGTCAGGAAAAAGTTGACCGGCATGCGGGCTGCGCGCCCCCCCTGTCCCAGTTGATGGAACTCGACGCCCTGGACCTGGTACTGTTTGAATCCCTGGCGAACGACGGTATGGCCGCCGAAATAGTTTCCCTGCTCCTCTTTCATCCCCAAGCATTGATCGGCGCTGTAGTCTGCGCAATCTTCGGATACAATGCGGATGTTTCTTGAAAGCAGGGCAACGGCGGCCCTTGTTTCAACCTCCTTGATCTTGAATCCTTTTTCCGTCAGGCGCGGCGGGATGCCGTGCTTGTCCATGGAGTACGTCTGGCCGACATGCCGGAAAGCAACGCCTTCTTTTTCTTCCACGAAAATATCGGAATGCGTTTTGTCGGACGCGATAGTTCCGATGGTCAGTTCCTCCGAATGTCCGGGGAGATAATCCGTGGTGGTGACAACGACCTTGTCCGTTTCCTGCCAATCGACAACCCGGTCCAGGCGCAGTTTGATTTCAGGTTTGTCAATCGTCGCATTGAGCCTTGCCCAACTCTTGCCGGCGCCTGCTTTTTCTGGATCAAAATCGCCATAGGTTGCTCCTTTTGCTCCAAACATCCGGATCGTGCCTCCGTAAGAGAGAGCCAGCACCTTGCGTCCGAAATAGCTTCCCTCTTCGCCGCCCGCAACATACTGGAAATCTGTTTTCTTGTAAGCATAAAACGTGTCACTTTTGCCTCCCGGCAACAGATATTCATCGCTCCCCCCATCCTGCCATTTATCTTTGGGAACGCCGCAGACAAAGCTGGGCGCGCTGGAATCCGATGGTCTGGTTGTCTTGCAGGTAATGCCCTGCTCTTTTCCATCCCCGTATAGGTGAATGGTGATTTTGTTTTTGACCGGCTCATCTGGCGACCCGATAATCAGGTTTCCGCCGTTTTCCACCAGAATGGATTTGGCCCAGAAATCGATTTTCGCATCCTTGAAAATCAATTTTCCTTCCTTTCCCACTACCGGCATTCCGTCTTTGTCAAACTCACCGTAGATATTGACATAGCTGTAAACATAAGTACCTTCTCCGAGGCATTTGACTTCGCCGCTCCTGATTTCCAGAGGTTTGCCTCCGGTGTCGGGCGGCAGAACCTCCGTGCACTCGTCCGCATAACCGGCGTATACCGTTGAGGAGAAGAAAAAGCATGTCATAAGCAGAATCGCCATGAAAATGACGCATAAATTGAAATGCCGACGTGTTTTAAAAATCATCATGTGCTGCCTCCTGAATCCATCATGTTGGTCAGATTGACGATGGCGCTACTTCGTCACTGCTTTTACCGCTTCATCCGCTCCGCTGACTGCCTCGGAGGCCCGAGCCGCATTGTCCCGGAACTCGAAGGACTTGATTTCTCCCGATACGGGGTCGAACTCCAGACGGTGGGAGTTGTCCTGAAAAGCACCGTTGGTAATCTCTACGGCGGCCAGTCCGCCGCATTGCATCAGCTCCACCCGGCTTGTCGCAACCAGGGCGTCTCTGGTGATTTCCAGTTTGCAGGCGGCCGGTATCCGGTAATGAAGGCCTTCGGGCGTCGCCGCCCGGTCATGCCGTTTGCCCAGCGGATTGCAGTTGCCGACGGTATAGGACAGTTTGTTTTCTTCAATCCAGGTTTGAAACTGCTTCCGGAAGGCGTCATCGCCCCTGTCGGTAAACCATTTGGCAAAGGGGGCGGTATCCAGCATAATATCCCCGAAGCTCTCGCATTTTCCTGATTCGATGACCAGCGGCTTGCGGTATTGCAAAGTCAAATGCCGGTCCAGGTCGGCGAGGCGCTCTTTTGTTTTCTTAATGACGGTTTCCATGGCCTGAATCTTGTCTGCCAGGCCGCCGTCCGTTTCCGGCAATTGTTCCTCCGCCTCGTATAATTTGCGCTTCATGGTTTTCAAGTGTCCCTGAAGGATACCATATTCGTCCATGATGTCCTTTGTCTCCTGATTGCACATGTTCCGCGCCGGTCCTTCCCCTTTGGGTGTATGCGGGTTTAATGGAAGGGAACGCAGCATCGGCTCCTGATTCATGGAGCGGCTGCCCGCCAGGAGCGTCAGCACGCCGCCCAGAGATGAAAGATTCATGGAAGAAACGCCTGCAATGACATCGGCCGCAAGAATTGCGCCGCCCTTGATGATGCCTGCCGTGTTATCTTTCGCATCGTAGCTGATGCTGGTCAGCAGGCCGTCTGCGATGGTTATGCTGGCCATTGGGATCGTTTTGGACAGACTACTGAAGCGCGATGAATCGATCAGATAGGCGCCCGCGTTTCTGTCGGGAATAATCCGCTGGATAACGGCTGTATCTTTAATGTCAACGGCGCCCCGGCAATCGGTAAGACGAAACGTGATCACATAGGAAAGTTCCGTGGCGGGAAGGTGGTAGGCGATGCCCGTGGCGGGCAAGCTGGCGCCGGCCGGCCGGGAGATGATCTTGGTCGTGCAGCCCGCTATCAGACTGCAGACCAAAACAAGCGGCAGGAAAACTGAAATCCGCGTCAAATGCAGCAGTAATCCGGTTTTTTTTCTATAAGATTTGCATGAGACATTCATCGTACATTGACCCCTTGAATGAAAAACGTTTGTTTTACACGGGTCGGCAAGAGCTGCCATACGTGTTCTACTAGCACATTATTCCTATGATTTCATCTCATATTGTTGTATAGAATCAATCATTATCAGACGTTGGGAAGGAAAACAGCCTATGCGCACCTGCCTGAAGAATTTTACACTGCCACTTTTCACTTTACTGTGTCTTATGTTGCTCCGCGCCGAAGCCCTCGCTGAGCAGAGGCAGGCTCTGGTGATCGGCAATTCCGTTTACGGGTTCTCGCCGCTTAAAAACCCCGTGAACGATGCTTCCGACATGGCTGTTGCCCTTCAGAAACTCGGCTTTACGGTGACGCTCAAAAAGAACGTCAACCTTAAGGATATGGAAGAAAGCATTCAGGATTTCGGCAATCGTTTAAAAAAGGGCGGCGTGGGACTTTTTTATTTTGCCGGCCACGGACTTCAGGCCGGAGGCGTTAACTACCTTGTCCCCATCGGCGCAAGAATCGAAAAGGAGTCGGATATCAAATACGAAGCCATCGATGCGGGAAGAATTCTCGATGAAATGGCCGAAGCGAACAACGGGTTGAACATCGTGATCCTGGATGCCTGCAGGGACAATCCCTTTTCACGGAAGTTCCGCTCGGCTGCAAGAGGCCTTGCCATTTTAGGCAGCGCTCCCACGGGAACCTACATTTCCTATTCAACGGGCCCGGGGCAGGTGGCCCTGGACGGGGACGGGCGCAACAGTCCTTTTGCCGCCGCCCTT
>Ga0209096_1002093_pt1 | contig 20038 bp, 14 predicted proteins | sample AD_UKC034_MetaG_FD_184407 | JGI IMG/M metagenome (GOLD analysis project Ga0209096, IMG submission 184407) | Active sludge microbial communities of municipal wastewater-treating anaerobic digesters from USA - AD_UKC034_MetaG (SPAdes) (version 2) | ecosystem: Engineered > Bioreactor > Anaerobic >... | reverse complement strand
AGAGTAACCGTATCGAGTGCCATCACCGAGCTCGTCAGAGCGACCATCATCACAACTGCAAAAACTAACAGGCTTTTTGTTCTGAACACTTTGTATTTCTCCAAGTGATAATTTTGTATGCTGCTTGAAGCAAATAGCATGCCACGTTGAAAATGCTGAATGCTAACGAAGGTACCCCGCCCGCCCTTTTGCTTTCGCCAGATTTTTGTCACTTACCTGCTGAAGTTTTTTGAACATGGCAGCAATCCACCCTCCTGTGGTAAGTTATAGCAATGGTGCTCGCCATCGTAATCGAAAGTGAAAGGATGCAGTCATGACCAGGCCAGCAGATATAGGACTGATCGGTCTCGCGGTAATGGGGGAAAATCTCGTTCTCAACATGGAAAGCAAAGGCTTTCGCGTTGCCTGCTTCAATCGCAGTGTTGAAAAGGTCGATGCCTTTCTGGCCGGCCGCGGCAAGGACCGCAATCTCATCGGCTGCCACAGCCTCGAAGAACTTGTCAGCAGCCTGTCACAGCCACGCAAGATCATGATGATGGTACGTGCCGGTAAACCCGTCGATGACCTGATGAACGCTCTGACACCTCTTCTGTCAGCCGGCGACGTGCTTATCGACGGCGGCAACAGCCATTATCCTGATACCGTACGACGATGCCAGACTGCCGCAGAACGCGGCGTTCTTTTCGTCGGTGCCGGCGTATCAGGCGGCGAAGAAGGAGCGCTCAACGGCCCTTCTCTCATGCCGGGTGGAGCAGTTGAAGCCTGGCCTCTGATCAAACCGGTTTTTCAGGCGATTGCCGCCAAAGTTGCTGACAACCAGCCCTGCTGCGAATGGATCGGCCCCGACGGGTCGGGGCATTTCGTCAAAATGGTGCATAATGGCATAGAATACGGTGACATACAGCTGGTAAGCGAAGCCTATCACCTCATGTCACAGGGGCTCGGCATGACAGCAAAAGATATGCAACCAATATTCGAGAGCTGGAACAAAGGTATTCTCGACTCTTATCTCATCGAAATCACCGCTGACATCCTTGGCAAAACCGACCCTGCTACCGGGCACCCGGTCGTCGATATCATTCTTGATACGGCCGGTCAGAAAGGCACCGGCAAATGGACATCACAGGTCGGTCTTGACCTCGGGGTCGCGATTCCGCAGATAGCCGAAGCCGTTTTCGCCCGCAGCATCTCGGCGATAAAAGACGAAAGAATTGCTGCCAGCAGCGTATTAAAAGGGCCTCGTGGCGGATTCATCGGTGACCGCGATGAATTCATCAAACAGTTACACGACGCCGTTTATGCTGCAAAAATATGCTCTTACGCCCAGGGCTTTCAGCTGCTGCGCGCCGCATCACAAGAGTATAACTGGCATCTGAACTTCGGCGAAATCGCGCTGATGTGGCGTGGTGGCTGCATAATCAGAGCACGCTTTCTCGACGATATCAAAAAAGCGTTCGTCGCCCGGCCCGATCTGCCAAATCTGCTGCTGGCACCGTTCTTTAACGAAGCCCTCGCGGTCGCCCAGACTGCCTGGCGTCATGTCGTTAAAACCGCTGTCGACATGGGAATACCGGTTCCGGCCATGAACACCGCCCTCACCTATTACGATGGCTACCGTTGCGCCAGATTGCCGGCTAACCTGCTGCAGGCAATGCGCGACTACTTCGGTGCACATACCTACGAACGTATCGACCGGCCGCGCGGCGAATTCTTCCACACCAACTGGACCGGCAAAGGTGGCGACACTTCTTCGACCAGCTACAACGCTTAAAAAAAACGCCCCGGCGGATGCAGCCAGGGCAGCTTTTTAATCTGAATTTCAGGGGTTAAGTCTGATGCGGCGGGCACCCATCGGGGCCAGATCGAGGTCGTAGGCCAGCGCATACTTGGTCAGAGCTTCGAGGGCAATCGCCACGGTGAAAGCCTGCGAGCGCCAGTGCGCCAGATCCCAGAACGAGGCGGCAAAGAACAGTCCTGACATCCAGGTAGCGCACTTGTTGCCGGGAGTCTTGAATTTGCCTCTGGTCTCGGGGTTTTTCGGCTTCTGCCAGATGCACTGCTCGAGCAGATAGTCTATGCCGGCGCGCAGAGCCGCGTCGTATTCTTTTTCGAGGCCCATTTCGGCAGCATTTTCGCGGCCGATGTTGATCAGGGAAATTACAGCCAGGCCGGTCGAGAGATGGTCGCTTTTGTCATCGCCGCCCGGGAAAGCGCCACGACGGGTCGGGTTTTTGTTGCCCCACTCTTTTTGCGCCTTGAGCAGATCGCGCAGCAAAAACTGCATCGCAGCCTTCATCTCAGGCTCACGCGCATTGCCATCGCGGTAGGCGCGACTGGCGCTGTAAGGAAAAATCATGTTCTGCGGGTAATACAGACCTGCTTCCGGCCAGCTTTTGGTTTCGGCTGCTCTGCGAATCAGGCTGACACATTCATTGTAGCCAGGAAGATCTTTGCTGCCGGTCAGTGCCATGGCAAACAGCACATTAGAGTTGACCACGACATCGACGTTATTGACACCAAGAGGAATGATGCCAATTTCAGGGCGGTCGAAGACCGGGGCGGTTTCGTCTTTAAGCCAGGTCAGAAAGGCGCCGGAGTCTTTGCCTTTCCAGCCGTCACGACCATCTTCACGGGCACGGCCGAGATCGCGAAATTCAGTGATTCTCAACAGAGCCGCGTGATCGGGCACTATACCTGAGTCAGGAAACCTCTGATGAAAGAAGTGTTGAACCGCAACAGCAGTCGAGGTATCGTCGGCATCGTTGGGAATGTTGAACAGCGCGTCTGCGCCAGTCGGGTTGCCTTTGCCATCCAGACATGCTTCCAGCCAGTATTTTGGCGGGGTCTGCTGGCCTTTGGCCAGTTTGGCAAACAATTTGGCATATTTTGGGTTCAGATAGGCCTTTGCCAGAAATTCGAGCTGTGACACCGGAATATTGAAAGGCCCGGTGCGCGGCGCCTTGCTGCTGAAACCAGGCAGCACCGCCCAGAAGTTGTAAGCATCGTCGCGTTTGAAACTCTGGATGTTCTGCATGGCCAGACGCAGCATGCTGTTGATATGCTGCTGTTCAGGCGCCAGAGCCGATTCATCGAAAAGGAACAGCGGATAAGCGATAAATGCCGTCATGAACAGGCTTGAATCCTGGACTGCGGCTGGAGATCGGCCTTTAAAGCCAAGTTTATTAGGCAGAAAGTGAATGTAACTCGCCCACTCACCGCTGCGATTCTTTGCGACAAGACTTTTTGGGGCAGGCAGACCGATATTTTCTCGAAACGGAATATTGAAACTGAGCCGGGTATCACAGCCATCGCCCTCTTCTGAGCTGTCGTATTCGCACGATCTTTTGCCAGAACGCTCTTTTACCTGACGGTCTTCAAGAAAAGCCAGAGCGCCAAGAATTGTCTGTGAAAGCCGTTTGTCGGCCATACGTTCGGCCATAACTCTGGCAACAGCATCTTCGTTGCCGGCCCAGGCCTGACCAGTCATGAACACGCCCAGCAAAACAGCCAGCACAATCAATGTACGAAACTTCATCTGTTTACCCCCTCGCACAGTTCTCATATCAGTATACCCTACGCCCCACCAGCTGCCAACCCCAAATTATCTCTTCAGCTCTGGGGGTCAGGAGAAGCAAGAAGAGCGCGGCCGCGCAGCAGAAGATAAAGAACGGCCGCAGCAGAACAGCTGAGGCCACCAAGCACCATGGCGTCAGAAGTCGTGGTATAGGTCGAAAACCAGCCCATAAAGAGACTGCCTACCGGAGACATGCCGCTGAAGCACATCATATATATGCTCATCACCCGGCTCATCATGCGCTTTTCAGAGACTGTCTGCAACAGGGTATTGCTGGCAGCCCACCCCGACACGATACAGCCGCCCATCAGCGCGCACAAAACAAGCGCCACTGACATGCTACGTGAATATGCCAGAAAAACAGTGATCAGACCGTAAAATCCGAATGCTGCCGGCGGCAGCAGTTCAATGCCCTCGACATTCTTGCGCAAGGCCAGCGAAAGCGCGCCAATAACCGCGCCAAGACCCATCGCCGAGGTCAGATAACCAAGAGTCGCCGCATCACCTCCGAGGTGCCTGTCAGCGATGACCGGCATCAGAACCATCTGAACCGACATTCCCATCAGACTCATCACCGATATGAGAAAAAAAGCCGGCAAGATTACCGGGTGCGTTGCTGAATACCTGAATCCCTCGATGATCCTCTTGCTGAAACTTTCTTCAGTGCCTTTCTCGCTGCTTTCCGAGACCAGTTTCATGCGAAAAAGCACCCAGGCCATCGGTAAAAAGGACAGGCTGTTCATCAGAAAGCAGGGCGCTTCGCCGAGCGCGGCCACGACGATTCCCGCCAGAGCAGGGCCGACCAGCCGGGCAAGATTGAACGAAATCGAGTTGAGCGCAATCGCATTCGCCAGCATCTTTTTGTCTTCGACCATGTCAGAGATGAACGAATGCCGTCCCGGCATGTCGAAAGCGTTGACGAAACCCAGCATAACGCTGAGAAACAGCAACCAGTAAACAGTAATATAGCCAGTCTGGGTCATTATCGCCAGAAACATCGCCTGCGAAAACCCGAGCAGCTGTGAAGCAGACAAAATCTTGCGCCGCGGGCCCGAGTCAAGAATAGCGCCGGCCCAGGGCATCAGCAGAAATGAGCTGAACCAGCTGAAAAAGGTGATAACCCCCAGCCAGCCGGCAGAATCGGTTATCCGATAAACCAGCCAGCTCATGCCCAGCCGTTGCATCCAGGTACCAAGCGAGCTTATGCTGTTAGCAACGAAATAGCGCCGGTAATTACCGCTCTGCAGTGCAATAAAGGTATTCTTCAGACTGTCCCGCATTTTCGCTTCCAGTCAGATGTGCATTAAATAAGGCAAAAACTCATAAACGCCCAGCTCAAGATAATTTATCTTATCGACATTTGCAAACAAAGCGTTTTAAGATATCTCTGTCTTCCCTAAATCGTAATCGTAATCGTAATCGTCTTCGTTCTCGTAATCGTTCTCGTCTTCGTTCTCGTAATCGTAATCGTTCTCGCTCCTCTAACTCTTCATCGTGCCCAAAATGAAAATTCTGAAACTCAATCTCAATCTCAATCTTTATCTTCTCGTTCTTATCCTGCTGTTGCCCTCATTCGCCGGAACAGTCGCCGGCGAAGTCCTTCAATTCACCATATTGCACACCAGCGACGAACATTCAAGCCTGCAGCCCGTTCCGCTCGTCGACTATCGACCCGGCGAACGCGACCTTGCCACCGGTGGCTTCGCGCGACTCGCCACTCTTATCAGGCAAATTCGCTCTAAAAAGTCTGACACACCTGTTCTGCTGTTGTCTTCAGGAGATTTCATCGGTGGCACACCTTTTTCATGGCTGATACTCAACGGGCATTCACCTGAACTGACAATAATGCACCATCTTGATTATGCTGCCACAACCATCGGCAACCATGAGTTCGACTACGGTTCACATGGCCTCGCCAGCTATCTGATTCGTCTGCAGTCGCAGGGAAACTTGCTGCCAGTAGTCGTGTCAAATCTGCGCGCCCCGCAGGATCACCCGATAAATCAGGCCGGAATCAGAGAGAACCTGGTCCTCGAACTTTCCAACGGCTTGAAAGTCGGAATATTCGCGCTACTCGGCCGTGGCGCCCATCGCGTATCACCTGATGCCAAACCACTCGAATTTGTCGATCAGCATCAGACCGCTCGCGAACAGGTCGAGAAGCTCAATAAAACAGGAGTCAGCATAATCGTTGCGCTCACTCATGCCGGCATCGCCGAAGATCGCGAACTGGCCCGAGCTGTTGCCGGAATTCATCTGATTCTCGGCGGTCACGATCACCTGCAACTTGCTGAGCCAGAACGGATTGGCGCTACCATGATCATGCACAGCGGCTATTATACTCAGAATCTCGGCCAGCTCGACCTTGCCTGGGACTCCGCCACCGGCAGAATCGAATACTTGAACGGCCGCACAAGTGCGCCGGCACTTCACAAAATAGATTCCAGCATACCAGAGAACCCAGAAACCGCAGGCATTATCGAAAACTATCGCAGTCAACTCAACGACCTTGTTGCCAGCATTACCGCCGGTGAATTCTCTGATATCTCGCAGATTGTCGCGAGATCTGAATTCGCCATGCCGCGTGACCTGCCATTCAGCGAATCGACGGTCGGCAACTTCATAACTGATTCAATGCGCATCGAATCAGCAAAACTGCTTGGCGACAGAGTCGACTTTGCCATTCAGGCTAACGGTGTGATAAGAGGCGGGCTGATTACGGGTCGTGACCAGCACAATACCGGCTTGATAACTCTATTTGACCTGATAAGCATCAGCGCGATGGGTAATGGGCCGGACAACCTGCCAGGATACCCTCTGGTGTCGCTTTATTTAACCGGCGCTGAGGTTTATCGATTGCTCGAAATCGCTGCAATTCTGCCGCAACTCTGGGGCGACATCTACTTTTTGCAGTTTTCAGGCTTGCGCTACACCTATGACCCGGAGCGCACATTCTGGATTCGTCGAATTCCCTGGCTTAACCTGCCATGGCCGGCCTGCAAAAGCGTGCTTGCAGTCGAACGTCTGGTCGAGCGTGGCGCTACTCCCGACAAGGATGTCTACGAACCGGTTGCTGCAGATAACAGCAGACTTTATCATCTTGTGACCACACGCTACCTCGCAACTTATCTGCCGATGGTCGGCACCCGCCTGCCAGAGCTGAAACTGACGGTAAAAGACAAAATGGGCAACGAAACAAGCCTGGATGACGCCATTATCCGCAAAAATAACCGCGAATTCAAGATATGGGAAGCAACCGCCCGCTATATCGCCTCATTCGACCGGGGAACCGATAATCTGCCCGTCATCCCCGCCCGCTACCAGAAAATCGAAGGCCGCATCAACATCGGCCAGGGCGAATGGCTCTGGTTCAGACCTCTGCTGATCGGCATCACGATAATTGTCATGCTGTCACTGCTCGTCGCCAGCATAATCCGCCGCAAAAAAAATCAGGCCACCACAAGGCAGCCTGACTCATTGAATTAGAATTTATTCAAAGGCAGAGTTCGAGGATCTGGCGGCTCATCTCAAGATCGACTTCACCGTTTTCGCCAAGCTTGATCATCTGGTGTGATTTCAGCTGGGCAATGACTTTATCGACCCCCTCGGCACCGATATTGTAATCGCTCAAACGGGTCTTGACTCCCAGCGATTCAAAGAATTCGCGCGTTTTATGAATGGCCTCGGCGGCCTGATGTTCGTCGTTACCAGACTTGATGTTCCAGACACGACGGCCGAACTGAGCCAATTTTTCGAGTTTGGCTGCCTTACGCAGTGTCAGGTTGGCCGGCAGAACGATCGCCAGCGTTACCGCATGATCGAGACCGTAAAGGGCCGTCAGTTCATGGCCGATCATGTGGGTTGACCAGTCCTGTGGCACACCGGCCCCGATCAGGCCATTCAGCGCCAGAGTCGCACACCACATCAGATTGGCTCTGACATCGTAATTTTCGGGATCTTTGAGTGCCAGAGGGCCCTCTTCGATGAGCGTCATCAGCAGACCTTCAGCAAATCGATCCTGCACACAGGCCTGAGCCGGCTGTGTCATATACTGCTCGGCAATATGTACAAATGCATCGATGATACCGTTGGCAACCTGGCGCGGCGGCAATGTATAGGTCTTGAGCGGATCAAGAACCGAAAACATCGGAAACACCTTTGCGCTGTTGAACGGCAGTTTGGCCTTGGTGGCGGCACGTGTGATAACTGAACCGGAATTCATCTCAGACCCGGTTGCCGGCAGCGTCAGCACGCTGGCAAAAGGCAAGGCCTGCTTAACGCAAGAACCGTAGGTCTGGATTATCTTCCAGGGATCATCGTCGAAAAGAACTGCTGCTGCGATAAACTTGGTGCCATCGATGACCGAACCACCGCCGGCCGCCAGCAGAAAATCACAACCGGTTGCCTTGACCTGCTCGACACATTTCATCAGGGTTTCGTAGGTCGGGTTCGGCTCTACTCCCGAGAATTCATGAACCTCGCGACCTTCGAGAGCACTCATGATCTCATTATAAGTCCCGTTATGCTTGATGCTTCCCCCGCCATAAACCAGCATAATTTTTTTGCCCTCGGGAATCTCGCGCTTGAGCGCACCAATGGTTCCCTTGCCAAAAATAATCTTCGTCGGATTATAAAAGGTAAAATTACGCATACTTCATGCCTCCTCGTCTATATCTCACCTGAAGATATTCGTACCGACGCCAAAAGTCAAACTGCGATAAATCGTTTACTCATCGACAACGTGCGCCTGAACACAGAAGAATCTTTGTGAATTCACTGAAAATATATTACACTTTTAACAGAGCAACTATTCGCAGCCAGGTCAGGAGAAATTAAATGCGCAGACGCCGACAGCTGAGAAAAATCTTCGCATGGTCGCTGCTGCTTTGCGCATTGATTCTGGCTAACATGCTGGTCAGTGAAATTGCCTTTGCCCGCGCTGGCGGTGGTCATGGCTATTCTGGCGGCGGGGGCGGAGGCCGCTCTGGTGGCGGTGGTGGCGAGGCTGAATTGATCTGGCTGCTGATCAGACTGATCATCTACTATCCGCATATCGGCATTCCACTGACCATTGTCATTATAGTGCTGGCCTGGAAAGGTTACCTCAAGGGTGAAGACACCTACGTCGACTACACCATAACCAAAGCCGACAGAGTCAAACATGACAGTTTTTCAAAGGTTGCGCTAACTCAACTCAAGCAGCGCGATCCGGGTTTTGATGAAAACTTTTTCCTCGGTCGTGCCAAAAAAGCATTCAGATTGATTCAGGATGCCTGGACCGCAAGAAATCTCGACAAGGCGCAGGCTTTTCTATCTGACGGAATTTATGAACAGTTCAGCATACAGCTGGCTGAAATGCGCGAAAAGGGGATTATCGACCATCTCGAATCGCTCGAAATAATGACGGCAACGCCAGTCAAATTTCAGAGCGACAAGAACTTCGATGTCATACATCTGCGCATCGACGCCAGCGCCATCAACTACCGCAAGGAAGAAAAAACCGGCAAACTTATCGACGGCTCACGCAGCCCCGAGCCATTTGCCGAAGTCTGGTCGTTCATGCGTAAACCCGGCGTTAAAACGCTTAAAAAGGGCGGCCTGATGGAAGGACAGTGCCCGAACTGCGGCAACCCGATTCAGATCGGGCGCCTGTCAAAATGCGAAGTCTGCGGCGCACTGCTGCGTTCTGGCGAATATGACTGGGTGCTGACCAGCATCACCCAGGCCTGCGAATGGTCGACGCGCCCCGACAAGGTGCTACCCGGTCTCGACTCCATGGTTGCCACCGACCCCGGTTTCAACATGCAACACATCAAAGAACGTGTATCGGTGATGTTCTGGCGCAAAACCGAAGCCGAACGCATCGGCAAAGTCGAACCTCTGCGCAAGATAGCGCGCAATGAGTTTTGCGATGCCCAGCTGCAGTGGCTGAAGCCTGACAAATCAGGAGCCCGCCGGTTCTACACTGGCTGTGCCGTTGGCGCTGTCGACCTGCTTGGCATCGAACTGCTTGAACCTGACGACAACGCCTTTGTCGAAGTCGTCTGGAGCGGCATCCCTTCCTTTCAGATGCCGGGCAAAGGCATCGAGACAGCCGGTCAACCGATCAATTTCCGGCATGTCTTCATTCTGGCGCGCCGCCACGGCGCGGTTACCAGACTCGAAACGGCACTCGCCAGCTCGCACTGCCCGTCATGCGGCGCACCCGAGCAGACCGGCAGTGAGAATGAATGCGCCTACTGCGGCTCGGTCATGAACGACGGCAAGAGCGAATGGGTGCTCGATGCCATTGTTGACCGCAGCGATCCACAGGTCAGAGAGATTCTCAGCCGTATCAGCGCCGCAGCGCGCAAATCAGTTGATGACGCTCGTGCGCGCGTTGCCGCCCACCAGAAAGACCAAAAACAGCCGGCCGTACCGCCCCCTCTCGACGATTTTGGCATTTCCGGCATCGAACTGCTGCGCTGGACAGTTGCCATGATGCTGGCCGACGGTCACATCGACAGCAAAGAAATGAGCATGATCCGTGAACTTGCCAGCCGGCGCGACATTCCTGAAGCCCGCATTCAGCAAATAATCGATGAGTTCAAAGCGGTTATTGACCCGGTCGTGCATGTCACGACAACAAGCAAAATAGAAGCAGACGCTGAGCTGCTGCGCCATATCGCCCGCGTCGCGCTTGCCGATGGCAAGCTTACCTCAGAAGAAACCGATATGCTCAAAGCTGTCGGCAGTAAAATTGGCATGAGCGGTATCGATATCGACATGCTGCTCAAACGCGAACGCAGAGCGATTTTTCAGGAAGCCAAAGACATTCTGCGCAACATCAAACGCTGATCAGGTTTTCAGTCCCAGACGATGCCTTCGACCTGATCGATGCCGAGACCGGGCGTTTCTGAAAGTTTGAGCCAGGGCCCTTCGATTTCGGCGCCACCGCTAACCGGATCTTCGCTGCACAGCGACGGACTGTCGAGATCACAACGCGTGATGATGCTGCGGGCACAGGCAAGGTGAACCGCAGCAGTGACGCTGATTTTGCTTTCCATCATACAGCCGAGAAAACACTCGACGTTATGCATTTCGGCGAGTGCACAGATGCGCAGGGCGCCGCGCAGACCACCGGTTTTCATGAGCTTGATGTTGATATAGTCGGCTGCGTCCATGGCGATTATCTTTTCGGCGTCGAGTGCCGAAAATACCGCTTCGTCTGCCAGCACCGGGGTATCGATACTCTCTTTGACATGCTTCAGACCAGCCAGGTCATGCGCCAGTACCGGCTGTTCGAGCAGATCGATATTGAAGTTGCCGGCCTCGATTTCGCGCATGATCCGCACTGCCTCACGGGCTGTCCAGCCCTGATTGGCGTCAAGACGCAATTTTATGCCAGCACCGACCGCGTCACGAACCGCTTCGATACGCGCTATATCTACGTCTGACTGCAACCCGACCTTGAGTTTGAGAATTCTGAAGCCGCGCGAAACCGCAATTTTGCTGTCTTCGGCCATTTCTTCCGGGCTGTTGACACTGATGGTCAGGTCGGTTTCGACCTTGTTACGATAACCGCCGAGAAGTCGATAAACAGGAACATTGTACAGGCGGCCGAACAGGTCGAAAATCGCCATTTCTACTGCGGCTTTGGCGCTGGTATTCTTTACCAGCGCACCGTCGAGAGTATTGAGAGTATCTTCAAGATTGGCAATCTCTTTGCCCTTGAGCCTGGGAAGTATGAATTCATGTATGGCACCACGCACACTGCCCTGCGACTCGCCAGTTATTGGTCCGGTCGGGTGCGCTTCGCCGATTCCAGTAACTCCGGCATCAGTATCGACTGCAACCACAATCGAAGCAATATGATCGATAGTGCGCAGCGCAGTCTTAAAAGGCGTTCGCAACGGAATCGAAAGCACCCCGGTCCTGATATTGGTAATCTTCATATTCCCCCCAATCGTTCTCGCAATCGTAATCGGTATCGTAATCGGAATCGGTATCGCGCTCTCTATCTCTTCTTCCCGCCAGCATCCGGCAACACGAACTCACGCGCTGAATAGATGCCTTCCATGTATTTGCGGCCATCTGAAAGATAGGTCACCAGAAGCGGTGTCACAAAAACGCAACGGGCGGTCGAGCGCACGAGATTTCCCTCGGCATCTGGAATACGAAATCCGGCAAAGTCGTGAATGATGTAATAATCATCTTTATAGCGCCCAAGATAAAGCATGGCATGGCCGGCCATATAGATCGGAGTTCCGGCCGGCAGACTGTCGAAAACCGCTTTGCGCTCTTCGAGCGTCATTTCTTTGGTAAACTCATGCATGATGCCGATCGCCAGCTTGCCCTGTTCTCCAGAGTTGCGCGGCACCAGTACGCCCATGCTGCGATAGATATCCATGATAAATGCACTGCAGTCGCGAGTATTGAACATTCCACCCCAGCCATAGCGCTGACCAAGGAATTTGAAAGCCTGAGTAATGATGTTTCTGCGCGTTAACGGCATATAGCCGACACGCACGTCTTCTGAGCGGGCAATCAGGCCGATTCTGAATTCGAGCTTGCCATCTTCGCCACGGGCCGGAAGTTTAACCACATAATTGCCGGCGGGATGCTGGCCATCTATGTTGAATTGAAATTCAGACTTGTCGGCAAGCGGAATACGCGCGCCCATGTCGAGCTGCAACTCTGATATCTCAGGGCGAAGCGGATTGTAACCGGTGAATACGCCCTTGCCGGTTACCACCAGAAACTTTTCGGCATCGAGATAGTCGAAGAGTTCACGACGGTTGGTGAAAGCGACATCCTGGGCCGGCAGCCAGGCCCGATAATTATAAGCCTGGGCGAACAACCACTTGCCGTCCCGGCTTGCATGCAGAATCGCCAGCGGTTCTGCCGGATACAGCGCAGTTTCGATAAACATATCGCTTTCAAAATCATCGGGCTCGGAAAAAACCCGGTCATAAGTCGGAAAGGCCCGCATTTCTGTGCGTTTAACCGTGATGCCAAACTGCACTTCAGTCAGACTTCTTAAATTATCGAGGTTCAGCAGATTTTCGAGAGCGACATAATATTCTTCGCCGACCTCTTCACCCTTCAGGTAGCGCTTTTTCTGGGGACGCACGCTGACTTTTTCGATCGACTGCCGCAGCTGTTCACCAGCCATGGCCGCCGGAAAATGGCGAAGATCCACGAGCATTTCGCATTCGGCGAAACCTTTGCGATTATAGCGCTCGATTTCGGCGCCTGTCATGATGACCTGATCCTGGTCTGCAACATTCTGCAGCCAGAATTCTGGAAACAGCATTTCATCACTTACACCAGGAATATTCAGATCGAATTGCACGAAAACCTCACCCTTGTCGGAACATTGCGAATATAGCGGATGACAGCAAAAAATGCCAGCTATAAAAACGACCAGAAAAACTCTGCGAAACTGTTTGAGTGCCTGCATGTTGTTTCATACTCCAGATTCAGATCATCGAAAGAATTTTGCCAACGAGCAATCCGCCGCCAGTGCCGATTACATAACCCAGCATACCCATCAGCACACCAATCGGAACCAGCACTTCGCTATAAGCTGCCGCCAGAATGGGAGCAGATGCGACACCACCGACATTGGCCAGGCTGGCAACTCCGCAGGTGAACAGATCGAGTTTGAAGAGACGCGCGATCAACGCCAGCAGGACGGCATGCACCAGCAGAATGACAAACCCGCAGAAAATGTAGAACGGTGCCTGCGAAAGTTCTGCGAAATTGGCGCGCGACCCGATCAGCGCGACGATAAGATAAAGCATCAGACTCGCGAGCGGCGAGATTCCTGCCACCTTGCCGAGAGGTGTCATTGCTGCGATGATGCCAGCTGTCGTAGCGAGAATGACGGTCCAGCTGTAAGTCGAAACGAAAGCACTGGTCGGCAGCATTGGTGCGACATATTGTGCCAGAGCCGCGACCGCAAAGGCACTGCCGAGCAGCAGAATCAGATCCGAGAAACTCATGTTCTGCGGGGTTCCGCCATGCTCAGCCATCAGACTGGCTCCGACTTCGTCGATCTGGCTGGTATCGGCTTTGGTCCATTTATTGAAATGCTTTGCATAAGGAACTACTGCCAGCAGCAGCATGACCCAGACCGCGTAGTTAACTGAATCCATCATCAGCGTGTAGCCCATCTGCGAGTCGCTGACGCCAAGTGCGAGCTGAATTGCCGCCATATTGCCGGTGCCGCCCATCCATGAGCCAGAAAGGGCCGCGAAGGTTTTCCAGGTATGCGGCTCAAAGTGGCTTTTAAACAGGAAATAGGTGACGACGAAGCCGGCGCCGATGGTCACCGAGGCCGAAAAGAAACCGAGCAGCATGCGTGGCCCGAGCCTGAAAATCTTCTTGAGGTCACAGTGCAGCAGCATCAGAAAGATCATTACCGGCAGAATGTTGTTTTTGAGCTGGGTGTAGTAAAAGTTGATTTCGGTCGTCTGTTTCCAGAGGCCGAGCGTCGAAAAGGTCATTACTGCGAAGTAAAGCACGACGATGCCCGGCACGTAATCGAAAAATTTGCGGTATTTCTTATCGAGCTGCACTATTACTGCGGCAATGAACAGCAGAACCGCGACATAGGCAAAGCCGCTTTCAATCATTGTTCTCTCCCTCTGCGCCGCCAGACTGCCAGTTTGCCGGCATCACAGTTCTTCAGTGGCGTTGTTCGTATGCAAAACAAGATAACACATCAACGAAATTTTGTACGCAGCTTTCTCAAAATCGTGCGCGCGTAATCGTAACCGTTCTATAACGCGGCAGACAATTCGATTGAGGTGCCCGACTGGCGCAGCGGACCAGACTGATAAGCGGTGCTCGGCACATCAATATGAACGTGCAAAAAGTTACGGCCTTCGTCATGTTCTACGGCATACCCGACAATCTGGCCCTGCAGCGGACTGCCTCCGGCACCGATTTTATCGAGCCTGACGTCAGAGACCTTTGTCTGACCTTCAGGCAGCTCGATTTTGAGCAGCGCGCGGTCGTTGAACGGGCTGTTGCCAGAAAGGCCGTTCTCGAAGGTGTTGGTGAACGTTGCTTTTAACATCGGATTTTGCAGAGTTGCAACGATCTTGAGTAAACCCGGTTCTGCAGTGGTTGTGGCAAAAGTGAACGGTTTCCGGGTAAATGATGCCATCGGAGCCAGTGTCGGATCGCCGAAAAGCACCCGAGCGGCAGTGCCTTTCAGCATGATTTGCCTTGGGCTCCAGGCCAATTGCATTCCCGCACTGAGTGTGGGCAGATCTGGCAATTTTCCGCCATTGCCAAGCACAACGCCATCATAAGTATTTTTTATCGCATCGCCCAGCGTTGTACCACTATAAGCAAGGTATTCCATTTCCTGATAAACCGGAATGCCGTGATCGGGGTGCAATGCGGCGAGATAGCCGACAACCGGCTGTTCGAGCATGCCAAGCGCGAAACTGAGCTTCGGCTCGACACTATTTTCGGCAAGCTGGCCGGTGGTCACATCATACCAGCGACCGGTGACACCGGTATAACAGGCTCCATTGAACACTACGCAAGGTGACAGGCCAAGTTTGCGAACATATACGCCGTTGAGTGTGTCGACGATGTGATCAGGGTAGCCATGACCGCCGAAATGAATAATACCGGCACCTTTCATGTTGTTCAGGCGCTGCTGCGAAAAGCCCTGCACTCCGTGTGTTATGGTTTCGACGCCAAAACGTTCAGTATAAACCGGAATCATGAAACTGCCGGCCATCTGATTAAAAGCGTCCCTGGCCATTTCGGTATTGCCGCCGAGCTGGTCGATCATCTTGCCCGGCAATTTCAGCCGGCCTTCATGCACATCGACGATGCGCTGTATGAAAGCTTTTGCAGCGGCCGGGGTTGCGCCGGTTATGAAACCGCTGCGAATATCGACAAACGGGTCATCATCGATCTTTGTGCTTGCAAGCAGCCAATTCCAGGCAACGTTTACGTCGAGTTCTTCTGGCAGAATAAAAATCAACGCGTAGTCGGGATTCACCTTTATCAGTTCTTCGAGCGCTGATTCAGGATGTTCCGGGTAGAAAACCAGCCGTTGCGCGCCGCTGTGCAGCTTTTCGGCAATGCCGATCGCGTCGCCATACTCGGCCGCAGCCCGCGCGGTTGCCATTATGCAGACAGTCTTTTCGAGACGGCACTTCGCGGCAAGATCAGCCTGCGCCGTCGCTGTTCTCATATCTGCAAAAAGGTAATAAAGGCCGACTGCAATTCCAAACAGTCCGCTCAAAATCCCGACAAGCGTTCCCAGCTTCTGTAAAAGCTTCTGCATGGCCGCGCTCCTTGTCAAATCAGCTACAATTGCCAGCCACCTGTTTTACCATAAGTTTTCAGTTACTGGCAATCGTCTGAATATCAGTTTTCTGACGTGAACAAGCCCGCATTGTCAGCCGGCAATGCGGGCCTGTCTCAATGAATATTATTACTTGAATTCGATGGTGGAAGCGGCCAGCGGCTCAGAGATGGCATAGCCAATCAGACCATTTGAAGTGACTTGTTCCCATTTCTGCAGAACGTCATTCCATTTTGTTTCGACCTGGCCGGCGGGAGTTTTGTATTCAAAACCGACATGGAAAGTGACATAAAGCTTCTGCCCGGGCTTGCTGGTGTAAAGAATGCCGAAATATGCAGAGCGAAAGTCACCTTCCCATGAGACGCCGGGGGCGATCCATGAATATACGTTTGGCTCAAGAGAAGTAAATGCATCTTTGGAAGCAGCCCATTTTGGTGTTTCCTTGAGGCTGGTCGGCCACTTGACGTTATCTTCGGGCAGACCGCCTTCAGTGTGGTCAGACCAGACCTTATACATGCAGAAATCTTCCGTTCTGTATTGCATGTTGGCTTCCTGAACCTTCTTCACTTTCTCGAGTTCGGCGCCAAGGTTGGTGCCTTCCGGCAGCAGGGCGCGGAAGTTCAACTGACTCTGTTCACCGGCAGCCACGAAAAACTTGCCATCACGATAGTCGAACAATGACATATCGCATTTGGCTCGGGACGGAATATCCTTGTCGGAAACCAAAATGATACTGTGCCCAAAATTCTTTACATAAGCGGGGTCAAGATCATCCTGGGCATAAACCGAAACGACAGAAAGCACCATCAAAAGAAGCACGAAAATGATTTTCCTCATACAATAACCTCCATAGTAGTATTTGCATCATTTACTCACTGTTTGAGCTGATCGCGAAAGCGACCAGACAACATATCTACAGCTGCAAAATACCGCTGAAATATCTGATAGTAAAGTGTTCCTGAGAATGAGCACCGATATGCATAGTCAAAAACGGTACATTGCAAAGTCCATATTTGCGCACCAGAAAATTATCGGCATGATCAATCTGCCGGCCTTCTGCACATCAGACACTTCTTGTCATGTCAGAACTGGCCACTACGAATGTACCGATTACATGTGCATTCAAAAAATATCGATCAGGTCGCAAGGAGCGCTTTACTCATCTCAAGATAATTTTCAACAAAGTTTGCAATAATATAAGCAAAAGTGTCTCCAGATTCCGTGAGAGTGCTACAATGTATAAAATCATGGTATTTCCGTAAGTGAGGTAGAGATTTTGAAAACTGTGAAAAAGATGCTTCTGGCGATTGTTGGCCTGCTGGCTGTTGTCTTTGTAGTGCAGACAGCCCGCATCGTTTCGCTGTTTCGCTCAGCTTCTGGCGGCGTATCGAAGATTACCGGCGGCGCGCCTTCGAGTCCGGGAAAACCGGCGCCTGCACGCCTGCCATTGCCTGATTTTGTACTGGGATTGACCCGCCCGGCTGATTGGCGGGAAATTCCCGGCGGAAAGATATCCGCACCATTCTCATTAAGCGGCAGAGAGCTGGTTAAGCTTGAAGAATCGATTGCAGATATTGGTGAAATAACACCTGAAGTCAGACAAAGATTCGAAAAAGAGCTGCCAGCCCGCCTGATAGCGAGAATGAAGAATCTGCCCGAACCGCCTGAAATACCTGAAATTCTCGACATCTCAGCACCATTGCAGGATTTTAGAACGATACGTGAAACAGCCCGCTACTGGTATCTGATGAGCAGGTGGTTCTTCAGCCAGGGCCAGCATGAAGTCGCACTGGCAATTGGCACTTCCATTCTGCTTCTTGCACATGAAGTCGAGACATGCGATATCTCTGGCGCGTCTCTTATTTCGCGTATGATTGCCATAGCAGTCAGAAATATCGGAACCGCGGCCATCATCGAGACGGCAGACAGTCTTAACCTGCCGGCGGCAAGGCTGAAGAGCTGGACAACGGTTCTTATGAGCCTGCACGATAATATGCCCGGCATGGAAAGAGCCTGGACGTGTGAGAAGAAGCTGATTCCGAGCGCTTTTCACGAAAGAAATATACCGAACCGCAATAGGCTGGCCGAAGCCATGTGCGACCCACGTCGCCAGAAGAAGTATATCGATGCCTTTTACGATCCGCTGATAGAGGCATGTAAGATGCCCTATCGCGAAGCCATGGAAGCATCGTCAAACATGCAAAAAGAAGCAGAAAAGCTGCAGAGAATACTTGATCCCGGCCTGCATTACCTGGGATATTTCTTCATGCCCGAAGATTTCTTCATGCAGTTCATGTTGTCGATGGCAGTGCCATCATTCAAAAAGGCATTCGACCATGATTTCAATTCACGCCAGATTTTCCGGGCTTCAATAATCGCACTGGCTCTGCGCGCTTACCAGATCGAGTACAAATCACTTCCCGACTCACTCGAAACGCTCGAAAAGTGGCTCGGCAAAAGTCTGCCAACCGACATCTATACCGACAAACCAATGCTTTACCACAACAGCGGCGACAAGATTCTTTACAGCGATGGCCCTGACGGGAAACCCGGCACCTCAGACGACACCGTCTTCATGCCGCTCAAACCATGACACCGGCTCACTGCGCTGAATCTCCGCAAAATCTCCAGCTTGTGATTAGAATTTTCTATAGATAAAGTCGGGCATGATTTGCAGCAGAAAAGCGATCAGGCGCCAGCGCCGGGTAATATAAGCGCGTGACCGCCTGGCCCTGATGGCGTCATAAATCTGTCTGGCAGCCTTTTCTGGTGATGCGACCCAGAACAAACCTTCGCCCTGTGCCATGCGGGTTTCGACAAAACCCGGCAGAATATCGGTTACATAGATTGGTTTGCCAGACCTGACCGCCTTGATTCGCAAACCTTCAGTATAGTTACTGACAAAAGCCTTTGAGGCATTGTAAGCCGGCGCTTCATGGCTACCGCGAAATGCTGCAACAGAAGACAGGCTGACAAGGTGCCCGCTGCCACGGCCGAGAAAATAGCGCATCGCCACGCCAGCCATGGCGGCGAAGCCGGTCACGTTGGTAGCGATAGTTGCTGCTTCCGGCTCCCAGGTGAGGTCAGGATTAGGCGTGCCGGTGCCAGCACTTATTACGATCAGATCGACATCGCCCAGATCTGCAATAAGAGCGTCGAGTGCCGATATGGCTCGCTGTGGAGAATCGACGTCGATCTGCCTGCAGACGACCTTATCGCCATGCTGCTGTTGAATTTCGTCGAGCAGTTCCCGCCGCCGCCCGGTAACGCCGACCCGGCAACCATGGCTGATCAGCAATTCGGACAGTGCCCGGCCGATTCCCGATGTCGCTCCGACAATTATCGCAGTTTTAAAGACCGTCACGATCATTTCCCTTTCATTTCCAAGAACACTGTGGCTCATGATGATAACAGATCAGCTCCCGCAAGTCTTCCCCATATTCTGATTGCGAACGAGTAATGCTGAATGAGAACTTCGCTGCATTTTGCGCTATTATCAGGTAAAATGGAAGTCTTGAACTGTCTTTAGTGCAATGCATAATCAGCGAAGCTGCTGAGAAGGGGTATAAAATGGCAAAAAAGTCTTTTCCGCTGTCGAAAGTCTACAGTCTGCTTGAATCAGGGCCGGTAGTGCTGGTCACCACAGCCCATAAAGGCCGCGCTAACATCATGGCGATGTCGTGGCACATGATGGTAGACTTCGAACCGCCTCTCGTCAGCTTTATCGTCAGCGACCGCAATCACTCGTTCAACCTGCTCAAAGCGACGAAAGAGTGCGTCATCAACATTCCCACCATCGCAATAGCTGAACAGGCAATCGGCTGCGGCAACTCCTCAGGCGCGAAAATCGACAAGTTCGCCACCTTCGGTCTGACCGCCCGACCGGCCGGGAAAGTGCAGGCACCGCTGATCGAAGAGTGCTACGCCAGCCTCGAGTGCCGCGTTGTCGATACAAAAAACGTCAACAAATACGGCATGTTCATCGCTGAGGTCGTGCAGGCCTGGGTCGATACCAAAGTAAAGCAACCGCAGACCATTCACCATTACGGCAAAGAAAACTTCATGGTCGCCGGCAATCACATCAAAATCAAATCAAAGATGAAGTGACCCCACAAACCCTGCCCAAGATGAGGCAAATCAGATTT
>Ga0209096_1002086_pt1 | contig 20079 bp, 11 predicted proteins | sample AD_UKC034_MetaG_FD_184407 | JGI IMG/M metagenome (GOLD analysis project Ga0209096, IMG submission 184407) | Active sludge microbial communities of municipal wastewater-treating anaerobic digesters from USA - AD_UKC034_MetaG (SPAdes) (version 2) | ecosystem: Engineered > Bioreactor > Anaerobic >... | reverse complement strand
TGGTACTTGTTCCTTTCAAACTCAAGCTTTCGGGCAGCCTGACACTCTTTGTTACTGCAATACCGCTGCCTGAGATGTTTTAGCTTTCTGTTGGCAACGGTTTCTCTCCCGCAATGCCTGCATATAAAAGTGCGCATGGACGTGTTTTTTTACGTCTACGCATTTTCTCCACTTTTGGTGGCATCATTTTATTTCAGGAAGTGGTACCGGTTTGGTTCAGGGCGGAAAACCAAACGTCTGAAAAAGTTACGAACAAAGATATGAATATCCCAATAATATAGTACTAAAGTAAAAAAAATTATCATCATAAGCACCGATGACACAGGTTACCAGGTGAAGGGCTTTGGCTTGCAGGTAAACGCTCTCAGCCGAATGCCCGAAATCCTTGCATACATACCGGTCACGCCCGCGATCGCCATATCTTTGCGTTGTCCGGCTGTAAACCGCACTGTAAAGCAGGCAGGCAGATGCAACGCTGATCTGTAAATCGTCAGCATAAAGTTCACCAGCTGGAGGTATTACGGGGTGAAGATACCATTGCGGCTATATGCTGCAAATACGGGATCCACCAGAACAATTATTACAAATGGAGCAAAGAGTTCATCGAGGCGGGGAAACGCCGTCTAAGCGGGGACATCCTCAGGGAAGCCACACGCGATGAAGTCAGTGAACTGCGCCGGCAGAACGATCTGCTCAAGCGGGAGCTGGGAGGACTGTTCCTGGAGAACAAGGAGCTAAAAAAACCTTGAATGGATTAGAGGACGAAAGCTTGAGTCTACTCCGAAAAAAGATCATCGAGCCTTAATTTAGGGCTAAAGCCCTATAAACCAGTGCCTTGACTTACCCCGGCCTTAAGGCCGGGGTAAGTGATAACCAACCAGTTAGTGGACTTTAATCCAAAATTATTACTTTTCGGAGTGGACTCAAAGTTTAAATGTTAAATTTGAGGCTGTGTCTTCATTTAAACCAATCAAAATTTTTATTACTGCCGAAGAGGATTAAAGTACTCAGGTACCGGGCGAGAAAATTGTTTTATCGACAGACATTTTTTGGAAATGACTATTGGGTGCAGCAGGGTGTTACATTTGAATATCATAAGAGCCCAGGTTGCCTGTGAATCAGGTGTTTAATTTGGCCCGAAATCACTGGTCTGCTTTGGTTTGAAATGGGTGGCCTGCTTTACTCCGAAACAAGTGGCAGGATTTACTCCGAAATAGTCATCGAAATGCCATATACTCCTTTTATGGCAATCAATTCATCAATTTTTTCGTCAAGTATTTCAGTAAGTCCATCATACTGTCTTCCAATGCTCACAGGAACTCTCTTAAATAAATAGTTATCATCCTCTCGCTTTTCAAGAACCAAAATGAAAGACCCCGTTTCAGTTTTAATTATAGCCTCAGAAGGTAGGGCATTCACTGTATCCGCGCTGGTTATTATTTCCGATTCAACAAAATCATTGGCAATGGCATTGACGGGTTTCTTATCGGTTAGTGAGGCGTAGCATTCAATTGATTTTGAGTCATTGTCAACAGCAACGCCTATGGAGCTGAGTGTTGCAAAGTGAATGGTCCTGGAATTTACAGATTTAAAGCGAACAGTTTGCCCTATTTTTAGCTTTGCGATGTCCGTTGCAAAGACGGAAAGCTGAACGTGTAACCTGGCTGGATCGAGAATTTCTATAAGCTCAGATTGTGCGTCAGTATAGCTTCCAATAGTAGCGTTGATTCTGGAAACATATCCTTTTATTGGCGCTTTAATGGCGTAGGAGGAGTAGAACTCACCATTTTCGATTTTGGAAATCAAGAACCCGATTGCTTCAATTTTCATCCTTAACCCATTGTACTTAGCGGTTGAAGTTTTAAACTCGCTCTCAGCAACAATGAATTCCTTCTCCGCTGTAACCTTTTCGTGGTATAATGATTTAATTCGCTCATAATCATTTTTTAATCGTGTATGACTGGCCGATGCTTCAGCAAAATCCTTTTGAATGTCAATTATTTCATTGCCCGATATTTCCATTAATTTTTGATTTTTTTCCACATATTGGCCGTTAGTGCAGTAAAGGTTTTTAATGATCCCCGGAAGCGGTGCGTTCACTCTTGCAATACCATTGGGTAGCGGAACGATGGTACCGTTGCATTTTACTGTACTTTCAAAAGTTTTGCTTTCCATTGTACCCAGTTGCATTGCGTTGGTGGCAAACTGCTGATGCGTGATTTCAATGAGGTCCGATTCTTTTTTGACAGCTTCCTGCCTGTGACCGCAAGCAAACAAAAAGAAAAGTGCAGATGCAAAATAGACAAGATGTTTTAGGGTATTCATACTGTATTATTTTGAAAGGTAATTAAGTTCAAGCGTTACACTGTTGTAATTCATTAAGTTATTGAAGTAATCCAACTGAATTTGCAGGGCCGTTTCGGTGCTGGTGGCAAATGTGAAAAAATCGATTTCGCCATTTTCTAAGCTAAGCTGTGCAGTTCTGATAATTTCATCGTAAAGCTTGCTGCCAGTTTCCGTATGGTAATTCAGTAGTTCTTTTAACTTCAAATATGCGTTTGAAAGCTCCTTTTGCTTTGTTTTCAGGAGGTCAATTTCATATTCAGAAAAATGGTTGGTTGCATCCATTGCTATCTCTGATGCTTTGATTTTTGATTTTTGTGCATTAAAGAATAGTGGAATGGATAAGCCTGCTTCAAATCCGTGGTAGTATTTGGCATTCTCAAAAAAGTTTGTACCCAGAAAGTAATTAAAAGACAGATCCGGTAAAAGTTTATTCTTTTCAATTCCAATGTAGGCATTAACAAGGGCTTCCTTGCTTCTCAGCCATAAAATGAAAGGAATGGAGTCAATGTTTCTGTTGAGTGAGTTCAGAACAGGGATCTCTGGTGAAACGGTGAACGAACTATCATAGCCCATTAAGGCTTTGAGTGCTGAATAGGTGTTATCGATGCTAAATTTAATTTCGTTCAGCTGGTGGTTGATCTTTTGCTGCTTGGCCTGCATGTTCAGTAAATCAAGGTTTGGAACCTCGCCCTTGCTGTTTTTGAGTGTAGCCCCTTTTAAAATAGTGAGGTAAAGACTGTCAATGTTTTGGTAAATCTTTAATTTTTCGTTGAGTAGCTGAAGTTCAATGTAGCTCAGTGAAACGTGTTTGATCAGATTTTCGCTTTGGATTTTTAGTTCGGCTTCAGCAATGGAATGTTCAATTCTTTTTGCCCTTACTTCTGCACCATAGAGTGTTGGGAAATTAAAACTTTGTTCAATGCCCCAGACTTTTAAGGGATAGTTGTTCTCCGCGATGTTATTTTGGTCGGTACCGTAGGTGAACGTTGTTTTGTCCAGGGCAATGGCCGATGGTATCAATGTTTTTTGCTCCTCAACTTTCAGCCCGTAGGCTTTAATCTCTTTATTGTTTTGCAAGGCGATCTTTATAGCATCATCCAATGTTAATTCTTTGTTCTGCGCACGTAACCCAAACGAGGGAAGCAGCAGCACAAGAATTAAAAGACACTCTTTTGCTCGTATGAATCTCAACGGAAAGAATTTCATTCCAATGACATTGTAAAATATCTCAAACATTAAGGGAAGCGCAATCATGGTGAGCATTGTCGATGTGACCAGCCCACCAATGACAACGGTCGCCAGGGGGCGTTGCACTTCAGCCCCTGCGCCTGTTGATAAGGCCATTGGCAGAAATCCCATCGCTGCTGCACCCGCAGTAAGCATTACGGGACGAAGCCTGTCTTTTGTTCCCTGGATAATTAATTCACGCATACTCATTGTCCCATTATGCTTCAGTTGCTTTAAATGCTCAATGAGCACAATTCCATTAAGCACAGCTATTCCGAAAAGCGCAATGAAACCAACGCCTGCGGATACGCTAAAGGGCATCCCTCGCACCCAGAGCAGGAAAACTCCGCCAACCGTCGCCAATGGAATTGCTGTGAAAATCATTATGGCATCTTTCAGGGATTTGAAGGCAAAGTGTAAGAAAATAAATATGAGGATAAGCGCAACTGGGACGGCTATCAAGAGTCGGTTTGTCGCATTTCTCAAATTTTCAAATTGTCCTCCGTAGGCAACGTAATTGCCCGGCTTTAAGGTAATGTTTTTGTCAATGGTGGCTCGAATATCATTCACAACAGATTGAAGGTCCCTGTTGCGCACATTGACGCTGACCACCACCCTGCGGTGCGTGTTTTCTCTTGATATTTTTGCAGGACCCTCGGCATAGTGTATTTCGGCTAATTCCGATAGCGGAATTTGATTACCGTTGGATAAAGGAACTTGTAGCCGCCTGATGTCATCAATATCGGTTCGGTTTTGCTTGTCGAAACGAACAACCAAATCGAAACGTTTCTCGCCCTCAAAAACGATACCGGTCGCCTCTCCTCCAAAGGCTGTGGCAAGGTAACTGTTCAGGGTTTTGATGTCAACACCATAGTATGCAATTTTTGTACGGTTATAGTTGATCTTGATTTGGGGCAAACCTGCAGTTTTTTCCAGGATGATATCGCTTGCACCGGGTATTCCCTCAATCAGTCCTTTGATTTCGATTGCTTTTTTATCGATATACTCCAAGTCGTCACCAAAGATCTTGATGGCTATGTCGGAGCGAACTCCGGTGATGAGTTCATTGAAGCGCATCTCAATAGGCTGAGTGAATTCGTATTCAATTCCCGGGATAGCTGAAAGGGCATCTTTAAACTTATCGGCCAATTCCTCTTTGCTTTTTGCGTTAGTCCAGGTTTTGCGTGGCTTAAGTTTGATGATCATATCGATTTCTTCCATCGACATGGGGTCGGTAGGAACTTCTGCAGCACCAATTCTGCTGACAATTTTGTCAACTTCAGTGAAGTTATTGATCAGTATCTGTTCCATCTGGGTCGTGGTTTCAATGGTTTTTGATAACGATGTTCCTGTTTTCAGAACGGGCTGAATGACAAAATCGCCTTCGTCCAGGGTGGGTACAAATTCACCTCCAATTCTTGTGAAAAGAAATGCCGTGACAAGCAATGAAATCAGGGCAGCACCAAGCACTATTCTTTTGTGGGCGCACGCCCAATGAATTACTGGTGAATAGGATCTGTGCGCAAGGTTCATCAGCCAATCCGAGACATTTTTTCTGTTGGTTCCGGGCGGTTTCAGGAATAATGAAGATGCAACGGGTATCCACGTTAAGCCCATGATCATCGCACCAATAATGGCAAAACAGAACGACAGGGCCATCGGTTTGAACATTTTCCCCTCAACACCCGTTAACGAGAGAATGGGAATAAACACAATCAGAATGATGATCTGTCCGAAGATGGCCGATTTCATCATCCTGGAGGCTCCATCCAACGATATGGCATCCATGATGCTTGCCCGTTCGTCACTTTTAGCGTTTTCTATGTCGGTTTTCCTGATGGCTATTTTTAGAGCAATAAACTCAACGATGATGACTGCGCCGTCGATAATGATCCCGAAGTCAAGGGCTCCAAGGCTCATTAAATTAGCATCAATCCCAAAAACATACATCATGGCAATGGTAAAAAGCAACGCAAGTGGAATCACTGAGGTGATCACCAGGGCCAAACGGATGTTTCCAAGCAACAGAATCACCGTAAACATTACAATCAGTGCTCCGAGTATCAGATTTTCAACTACCGTGAAGGATGTTTTTGCTACCAGCTCACTCCTGTCAACAATGGGATTAATAGAAACACCCTCTGGCAAATTATTCTGAATTTCTGCAACTCTGTTTTTTACCTCATTAATCACTTCTTTGGAGTTTGCATTTTTGAGCATCATTACCTGTCCGAGAATCGTCTCGCCTTTTCCATTTGCTGTAATTGCACCGTACCTGTTGGCGTGACCAAAACTGACCGATGCAATGTTTTTGATAAGGATCGGTGTTCCCTGGCTATTTTTGACAACAATATTCTCAATGTCCTCAATGGATTTAACCTGTCCATCGCCGCGTATAAAATAGCTTTGGTTGGTTTTCTCGAGATAGGAGCCTCCGGATATGCTGTTGTTGGCCTCCAGGGCATTGAATATCTCCATGAGCGTTATGTCCATGGCCATTAATTGCGATGGATTGATGGATACCTCGTATTGTTTAAGATACCCGCCCCAGCTGTTTATTTCAACCACCCCCTTTATGCCGGACAATCTTCGTTTGATCACCCAGTCCTGAATGGTTCGCAGGTCTGTTGCGGAGTATTTGTTTTCGTATCCCTCTTTGATGTCGAGTGTGTATTGGTAGATTTCCCCCAAGCCTGTTGTAATGGGGCCCATTTCTGGTTCACCGAATCCTTGGGGGATTTTTGCGGTGGCACTTTTAATTTTCTCAGCGATGAGCTGGCGCGGCAAGTATGTGCCCATGTTTTCATCGAAAACTATGGTAACCAGTGATATGCCAAACTTCGAAACCGAGCGGATTTCTTTGACTCCGGGGAGGTTTGCCATCTCCATCTCCACTGAAGCAGTGATGTACTGTTCAATTTCCTGTGTTGATAAATTGCCCGAGGTTGTTATGACCTGAACCTGATTGTTGGTAATGTCTGGAACAGCTCCCACAGGAATCCTTAATACGGCGTAGAGCCCAAAAGCTGCAACCGTTAATGTAAACAGGATGACGATCAGCTTATTGTTGATGCTGAAGTCAATGATATTCTTGAGCATAAAAATTCATTTTAATCGTTGTTGCTTCATTAGATTGTCGATATCCGCCTCACTTTTCAGGACAGTTTCAGTAAGTTTTCGAATGCGGTAATTCTTTCGTTGCCAGGATGAATTGCATACTTAGTGCAAAACGGTACAATGGATTGTTTGATGATGACCGGACAACCGCTGTTGTATTTAAATTCGCTGTTGGGTTTGATTGCCATGGGTCGTGAAATTGCATACTGCAGATAATTTCCACTATTGTACATGTTCATGTTATCGTTTCCGGGATCATTGACAGGAATCATCTCTTCCCATTCAAAACCAGCCGACATGGTCAGCAAGTCCCTTATGATCATCGAATGCTTCAATTTGTCGTCTTCATTAAAATATGCTGAAAGATATTACCTTGCGACCAGACGATGAAACTTTCCACATTTTGAAAAAACACCCTGGGATCGGTTTCTATTAATTTGTCGGCAAAGGTGATGGCAGAGTCAAGTTTTGTAACCTCAATTTGTTGTGAAAACACATTTGCGGTTAGTGAAACAATGATGAAAAAAAGGCATGTTTTCATTTTGTTCATGATCTTGTCATTTAGTATCTTTCTTTCAATGCAAACTATTCCGTCGTGTTGTATTATTCGTTCGTAGGCGTATTTTATAGAAAAAACTGTCTTATATCCGAGATCACAGGCCTGGGTTAATCCGACATAAGTGGCCGACATTGTCCGAAATAATCAGCAAGATACTTAATAAGTAAACATTGAGCAATTCTTTATCAGAAATTGCAGAAAAAGGAGAATTGCTGGACAAGAAGACATCCACTGTCTGCTCATTCTGCTTTCAATTTTGAAATGCCGCCGACACAACAATCAACACGTGCCCAGTAATGAATGACCATATTTCTGACAGAAGAAATTCTACAGCATCTGCATTATCAGCGGGATGGCCAATTCGTTGCAGGGTGTCTCTGTTCATTCAGTGCCCGTTTTTCATTCAATTTTTTTTCTCGTGGACCGGAGCGATTGCATAGGAACGGGTAACCGAGTAAGCTGCAAAGAAGCCAACAGCGCCGTTATTAATATTTCCTTTAATATTTGCAGGCGGGCCGCTGAAAAGGGGATTGGAACCAAACAACTCCGTTTGAGATTCAACCAGGAAACCATAATACTCATTCCCGATGTTATTTACTTCTGTCATGACGATATCACCAGGCTTCAATCCCTGTTCAGGATTACCCTGGTCGAGGTAGGCAATAGGCAGTCCATTTGTATAGTTGCCATTAAAAAACATATCATCGGTTATAAACCATTCGTCAAGCGTATCGGTTAGCAGCACCTGATTCTTATATAAAAGGAATCGATAAAAATCGACCGTGGGTGGCTCCTGTACAAAGCATTTTAGTTCCCATATGCCGTCGGAAGCCCATTCGGGATGGAACGACAAACTCACTGAATCAAGTTCAGTCACCGCATTTAGGGTGGAGGTTGCAGTATAAGAATCATATCCGCCTATGGCATTTACAAGCTTGATGTTCAGCGAGTAGGTTTTTCCCGGAATGCCGAATAACGAAGGAGCGGTAAGATAGACTCCGGGTTTTTCTTCAGTTAGGTCATATACGTGTGAACCGTCTGAGATAGTGACAAATGCTCCTGTAACAGGTGGTGCCGGCTGGTTATAATAGTAACTCGAAGTTGTTGTCAGTACTACCGTATGGCGCATTGTATCCGTCGAAATAGAACCATCGACGACCAGACGGGTATAACTTTCGTCGAGCTCCATTTCAATTTTTTCGGTGCATGAAACAGCTATGATGGAAAGTATGGGAAACAGCAAGATGTATTTTTTGGCATTCATTGTATTCTTGGTCAAAGGGTGAGGGGTTCGTGATTCCATCAGAATTTAAAATTATAAGTCAATGCAGGAATTATCGAAAATAGGTAGGTTTTTTCGGCATAGGTTACATTAGGATCAGCACTGTCCTGGGTAAAATTTATCGACCAGGTATTATGCCTGTTGTAGGCATTGTAAACTGACAGGTTCCATTCGCCATGCCATTTTTTGCCGGGCTTTTCCTTTCCTTTAAGTGAAACTGATAAGTCGAGACGGTGATAATCCGGCAGACGGTAAGCATTTCGGTTCGAATAGATTGGAAGTATCGCATTGCCAACAACGGCCCTCCCGGTGGGGAATGTCACGGGCAGACCAGTTGCATAAGTCCATATTAATGAAGCAGATAAACGTCTTGTAACATCATAGTTGGCCACAATATTTATAGCGTTTGGCTTATCGTAAGGAGCATTGTATTGGTTTCCATCGTTAATTTCGGGTATGATACGAAACGAGCGTGAATAGGTGTAACTTACCCAACCGGTTAGTTTTCCTTCATTTTTACGAATCATGGTTTCAATACCATAGGAATATCCCCTGCCAATGCGCAATTCGCCTTCGAGGTAAGGATTGAGCAATAGCATGGCATGGTCGCGGAAGTCAATTACATTGCTGAATTTTTTATAATAAATTTCAGCTGAAACTTCATACAGGTTATTGCTGAGATTGCGGAAATAACCAATTCCGACCTGATCGCACAACTGAGGTTTAACATTTGGCGTGGCGGGGAACCAGATATCGAGCGGGGTCCCTGAAGTGGAATTTTGTGCAAGTGTAAGATACTGTGCCGTATGCGAATAGCTTCCTTTTATGGATGAAACCTTGTTAAGTAAGTATGTAAAAGCAAGACGCGGCTCAAGGTTGGCATAGATATTAAACGAATCACCTCTTTTGTAGACCGTGCTATCGATAGGTTCGTAATTTGAATCATAATTATAATAGGTTCCCGGACCAACATTCTGAAACATTGCAAGCCGCAAACCATATTTTAAAGTAAGTTTCGGAGAAACTTTATATTCATCGGACCCATAAAGGCTATACTCATAAGCGTACTCAGCCGGTAAAACAAATTCAGAAAACGCAGTTTCACTTCCAAGTCCTTTGGCAGTGCCGGGGAAAAACACATGAAACATAACGGTCGCACCGTATTTGAGGGTGTGTTTATCAGTTAAATAATGTGTAAAATCGAAGCGTGTCGAATAGTCGCGCATCATTGATGTCCAATTGAAAGAAGTTGCCTCGCCTTCAGGTGTCCCAAGTTCGTATTTATAGCGCGAATAAATCATACTGAAGTTGAAGAAGAGTTTTTTTGTAAAAAGATGATTCCAGCGGAACGAGGCTATCTGGTTGCCAAAACTCATCGACGCAAATTGATTTTTAAATGTATCGCGACCCGAATAACCCGATAGGTAAAGCCTGTTGTTTTCGTTTATCGTATGGGAAAGCTTCAGGTTAAAATCGTAGAAGTATAATTTATTGTCGCGGACATTCTCATCCTTTGCAAAAGGCAGGAATAAATCGGCATAGGTGCGCCTACCCGCGATCAGATAAGTAGTACGGTTTTTAATGATCGGGCCTTCAAGAGTTAGTTTACTCGAAACAGTTCCAATGCTTCCGGCGAGACCAAACTTTTTTGAGTTTCCATCTTTCATCCGCACATCGAGGAGCGACGAAAGCCGGCCCCCGTAAGCAGCTGGGATATCTCCTTTATAGAGCGTGACCTCCTTGATTGCATCATTATTAAAAACAGAAAAGAATCCCAAAAGGTGAGAAGCATTATGAATGGTGGCTTCATCCAGTATGATCAGATTTTGATCCGAGTTCCCGCCACGAACGCTGAAACCCGTTGAGCCTTCGCTGGTAGCCTGCACCCCGGGCATAAGTTGCATTACTTTCACGATGTCGATTTCACCTAGCAAGGCAGGCACTTTACGAATGGTTTTAATATCGAGCTTAGCCAGACTCATTTCAGGTGCACGTACATTTTCGTCAGTACGTTTCCCGGTAATCAATACTTCGCCTAATTCAAGTTCCATAAACTTCAGGTTAATATCAACCGTCAGGTTTTTATCAAGATCAATTACCTTTTCCTGGGCTTCGAATCCAATATAAGAATAACGGATTGTATACTTTCCGGGAGTAAGGCTAAGCGAATAAAAACCGTATACATTTGTAGTTGCACCTGTTTTAGTCTCACTGCAAAATACGGTTACACCAATTAACATTTCACCATTGGAGTCATCGCGCACATAGCCGCTCAATGTATGTTTCAAGTGATTGTTTTCCCCATCCGGTAACGAATAGGCCGGCCTGCAAAACAGGGTAATGAAAAAAACAATCATTATGAATATGAAGAATCTCATAGTAAGGGTGCCAGCGTTCACGCCTCACTCGTCTTTCAGGCAGCGGACCGAAAGAGCGTCTTCAATGCGCATACTTGCCCGGTTGACACAGGCGCTGTCATAGTTCAGCCACCGGACATATGCAAAAGAGGGATGAAACAGGGTTGTGGTCCAGAAATAGCCGTTTTTGCCCAGGTTCCAGAATAGCCCTGAATTCAGGGACCATCCACCCGGGAGGCCGGTGAAACCGCTTTCGTTGGTGGCACCTGTATTGGGTGAATTCCAGTGATCAATTCCCGTTTCTTTCAAATTACCCCCGGCATCCAGGCCACGGCAGCCCGATGAATTCCATTCCGGGTCATCGATGGGATATTCGCTGTCAACAGTGCCTTCCAAAATGACATATTCCGCGTTTGTGGGTATGTGCCAGCCATCCGGGCAAATGCCCTGGGCCCCTTCGGTGGTCACAAACTGCATCGCTTCCTGCCATTCGTACATTCCTCCGTAAACAATGCAATTAGCAGCTTCATTGTTGTAACAAAACTTTTCGATGACTCCGTTATTTGTCTGATTAATGTTTGGATTACCATTATTGACAATCATTATTCCTACATTCAGATTCTCTTTCAGCCAGCATTGGGTCCCAATCAGGACTGTATTGTAGGTTTGTCCTTCGTATTCAACCGTTGGAATCCCCGGGCATGGCTGAGCAGTTCCTGGAGAAAAGCTTATCTGCACGGTATCCTGAGTGCTTCCACATTGAGAGGTGATCTTCCACGAAAGTGCATAAGCAATCCCTGCCAGTCCGGAGAAGCTGCTTATAGGGCTTGAGGTATCCGCAACGGTGCCTCCTGTGCCACTGAGGATATGCCAGACGCCAGTGCCAAAGACAGGTGTATTCCCAGCCAGGGATGTCGAAGTACCTGGAATGTTAACCTGGTCAGGTCCTGCGTTGGCTTGGGAAGGCTGTGGCCAGCAGCCTTTGATGCAGCGGATGGAGAATCCGTGTTCGATATCTGCGAAACGGCCAATCTGGGCCTGTGTACCGTTCAGGTAACGACTTCTGGCTTCAAGTTCGCTCATCTGCGATGATGAATAGAAGTGACCGCTCACGGAAAGATAGTAGAAGGTCCCATCGTCGTGATTGCGGAGACCACCGGGAAGACCCGTGAAACCACTGGAATTGGTGGCGCCGGCATTGGTTGGATACCAGTGGCTTGTTCCTGTCTCTCTCAGGTTGTTACCCGCATCCAATCCCCTCCAGCCTGTCTCATCCCATTCAGGATCTCCGACAGGATACAGGTTGTCGACGGTCCCTTCCAGCATCTTCCATTCGTTGTCGGTGGGTATGTGCCAGTCAGCCGGGCAGATGCCCTGGGCTCCTTCGGCTGTCACATAGAGCATGGCCTCATTCCATTCATAGAGTCCTCCATAAATATCACAGTTTGCGGCAGTGTTTCCATAACAGTACTTCTCGATCACTCCATTGTCTGTCTGTAACTGACCTCCTTCATTACTGCTGATCATTGTGCCGATGTTCAGATTTTCCCTGAACCAGCACTGGTCACCGATCTTGACGGTCGTATAGGTCTGTCCACCGTGGTTTACCGGTGCGACGCATCCGCAGGGTATTCCCGGCACCTGCATGATGGTGTTGACCATAAAAATGATGTCCAGGACATTGATGTAGCCGTCTGCATTTACATCGGCTGCCTCTGCATCAAACGGTTCCGGGCCGCCTGCCATGATGTAATTGACCAAAGTGATGACATCCAGCACATTGACCAGGCCGTCCACATTGACATCGGCACAGACAAAATCGTCCTCCGGCAAAGATGGCAATCCTGGAACAAAAGCAGCGCACTCTGAAAATCCGTTAAGATCAGGCAGGCCATGGGCGGAGGCCTGGTTGCGATGTGTGTTGAATGAAAGGACTATGATCATCGCGGCGATCAAAGGCAAGGTGTGTTTCATTGTTGTCAGGTTTTACGTGTTCAGGCGATAAATATACAATGGTTTTACAGGTTTTGCAAACCTTGCGTAATCATTCAGGGTCAGCTGGCCTGATCCAATGAAATGGCGGATTACAGTAACTTCAGGATCAGGAGGGTGTTTTGAGGAAGGATGAAGGATGGAGGATGGAGATCGCGAAGTCAGGCGGCCATGATCCGCGGTTAACACCGGCCGCGTTGGACCACATAAAACGGATCCACACCCAGTCGCTCGGGAGCGACGTAGTCCAGAAGTAACCATCCGTGCCTAAAAATGAGTATGCCCCGTATGAAGATAAGCCTCCGGGCAGGGAATGTCGCTGGCGAACTGGAAGGTGTACGTTTTGGAAGCAGTTGGGACATCAAGGATACCGGGCTCCAGGGTGGTGAAGCTGCCGGCTCTGGTAAATTGCTTCAAAATAGGATTCCCGGTGGAGATTCCAATGTATTCAAGGATGCATCTTTGCTTGCTGTTCTGTCCGGTGGTCAGGATTTTCATGCTGCGGCCAATGCCGTTCAACAAGAAGCAGGTCGCCCGGAATGATCTCCAGGGATAAGGTGGTGTCGGGGAAGTAGATCGTGGTTTCACTCCCCTGGGTTCGGTTCATCACGCTGACACTGTCCAGTCGAACATAGGACGCACTGTCTATGGCGGTAAACGTCAAATCACAGGTCACAGGTTGTCCCAGTGTCACCACCGTGAAAAGGACAGGGGCACAAAACAGGGTGAGCCTTGTCTTCATCGTGATCAGGTTTGTAGGATAAAAAGTTTACCCACTAAGATATGAATAATTTGCGAAAAACGCAATGATCTGTGCCGGAAATTCACATTATTCATGCTTTCTGACTTGATCTGGATGAAAAGATGTATTAAATTTGACAAAAATACCCATAATCGCTACCATGAAAACACCCATCCTTCTCTCACTTGCCCTTATCATGTTATCCATGCAGGTATACGTTGCTGCCCAGGACGTCTCCGAGAGGGACAGCCTGAGGTCCATTGCCTTCGATAAAAGCCTCCCCGATACTGTTCGGCTGGAGGCAAGTGCCGGCTTCACCTGGTCGTTTGTTTTTGAAATACCCGACTCTTTGCTCTACTATGCTCAAATGTTCTTTAAAGAATCGGAGAGGGCCGACTACATGCCCGGAATGATCCGTTCCAGGATACATGAAGGGTATTATTATGCCGTGATCGGGAAACCTGATGAAGCCATGGACCGTTTTCTTGCTGCCCTGGACCTTGCCGGGAAACTGGGCGACCCGGGACTGCTTGGAGAAGCGTATACATCCGTTGCCCAGGGTTATCTGGGATCCAGGGAATATGACAAAATGAGTGAATACCTGCTGCAGGCACTGAAAATATTCAGGGAGACCCACAACCTGGAACAGGAAATCGCCACCATGGGAAGCCTCGCCTATGTATACTCACGCACAGGGAACTCTCCGAAGGCCATGGAAATGTATTTGCGTGTCCTTGCCATGGCTGACAGTGCTAAAATCGGTGAGAAAGACATCAAACCCGATGCACTGTATCGTATTGGGCAAATCTATATGACAGCAGGAAGGTCCCGGGAAGGGATCCGATCGTACTACGAGGCGCTCAAATTGTATGAGCAATATAATAACGTGGTCATCTCCCATCACATTCTTTACAATCTGGCATACTGTTTTCTGGATGACACCCTGAACCTGTACGGAGAAGAGATCGGTGACAACAGGAGAAGTGTTGATATTGCCCTTGACTATTCGGAAGAACTCCAATCATGGTTCGGTCAGATGGAGGATTCAGCGACACTCTCCGAATGTTATCTTCTGGATGCGAAAGCTTTTTTGATCAAGGGCGATAAAAAGAAGGCACTTGAAAAGCTTCAGAAAGCAGAGGAATTAGAATCTGTTCACCGGGATTTTGAACACCGCATATTCTTTATAGAAAGTATCGCCCAGATCTATGAAGCGATGGGAGATTACCATCAGGCGATGAAGCATTACAAGAAGGTTATCGCCTTAGAGATCGAAGCCAAAGAAGTGGAAGTCGTAGCCAAGGTCAGCGAGCTGACCGAAAGTTTTGAGATAGAACAGATGGAGGATCAGCTTACCTTCAAAGAGCAGCAGCTGGCAAAAAACCGCGTGATCACATACCTTTTCATTGGCATTTCAGCACTGATCCTCCTTCTGGCAGGAGTCGTATTCTATTTCCTCCGGCAGAAACAAAAAGCGGCCAGACTGCTGGAGCAGCAGAACCGGGAGATCGAAAAAGCACGCCTGCGGGCCGAACAGAGCGAGAAGTTCAAGGAGCGGTTCCTGGCCAGCATGAGCCACGAGATCCGCACACCGCTCAATGCCGTCATCGGCATGACCGACCTGCTGCTGGACGATCCGCAGCCACCCAAAACGGGGACGTTTCTGCGGAACATTAAGCAGGCAGGTGAGCACCTGACGGGCATCATCAACCAGATCCTGGACCTTTCACGGATCGATGCCGGCAAGCTGGATCTGCATGAATCTCCCTTCAAACTTAAGGAGCTGATGGAAGAGCTGAAGAATCTCCTGGGCGGAAAAGCCAGCGAGAAGGGGATCCAGCTGATCATCCAGGACGGGGAGGGCACGCCCGAGTGGCTCAGGGGAGACGCCGGCCGCATCCGGCAGGTATTGCTCAACCTGGCGGGCAACGCCATCAAGTTCACCGAACGGGGCTCCATACAGGTAAAGATAGCGGCCGGTGAGATAAGCGACGGCAAGGCGATGGTTCATTTCAGCGTGGAGGATACGGGGGTGGGTATTCCAAGGGAGCTGCAGGCAGTGATCTTCGAGGAGTTCGTGCAGGCAGGAGAGAGCGAAGATCAACGGGTGGTTGGTACGGGCCTGGGATTGTCTATTTCAAAAAAGCTGGTGGAGCGGATGGGTGGTACCCTTGCACTGGAGAGCGAACCTCAGAAAGGGTCGGTGTTCAGCTTTACCCTTCCGCTGGCCTTATCCACAGAGGAGGCTTACCGTGCCCTTGAGAAAGAGAAGGATATGTCGGAACTGTTCATGAAAGGTTCCTTCAGGATACTTGTGGTCGAAGATAACCCGTCGAACCAGATCGTAACCGAGGGGCTGCTAGAGAAGATCCTGCCGGAATCGAAAGTGATCCTTGTGGAAGATGGTTACAAGGCACTGGCGCGGCTGGAGAAAGAGAAGTTCGACCTGGTGCTGATGGACATCCGTATGCCGGGCATCGATGGCTATGAAACCACCCGGAGGCTGCGGCTGCTGGGCAATGAGAATGCGGCCATCCCGGTGATCGCACTGACGGCCAGCGTGGTGCGCAGCGACATCCAGCATTGCCTGGAATCGGGCATGAACGGCTATGTGCCCAAGCCGGTATCACAGAACGTATTGGCCAGGACGTTACACGAGCATTTGAAACGGGTCACCGACCAGGGAGTGATCACACAGGAGCCGGATAAAGAGAATTTTCTTGCAGCGATTTCCAACAGGCCCGCCTGGTCCGACCGGCTGTATGATACCTGCAACGGGAAGAAGGACCGGTTCATCCGGTATCTGGAACTCTTCCTGGCACAGTCGGGAGAGCAGGTTGGGAAGTGGCAGGTATGGATGGACCAGCTGCAGCACGAGCCGCTGGCTTTCTCCATCCACAGTCTGGTGCCGCATCTCCGGGAGTTCCTGGATGAGAAGAGTGCGGCCACGGCCGTGGTGCTGGACCAGGAGTTGCGCAAAGGCTGGTCGGAGAGCCATACGGCGAACATACTGTCATTGAAAGAGAAGATCCTTAAATTGCACAGAGAAGCGTCGGAGCTGCTGAAGGTTCTAAGTTGAGTTTACAGATCCCGGAAATACCAAATTTAACGAGAGGTTATATCAAAAGGGGTTATTTTATTCAAAACCGCAGAGACGCCAAGACGTAAAGTCTTAATAATCAATATTCTTTTTCTTGGCGTCTTAGCGACTTAGCGGTGAAAAAAGACTTTTGACACACCCTCACAGGGGAGGGGTAAATGAGCAAATTACCGTTGTCTGCCTCCAATCCTGATCCTATTTTATTTTCTCCACAACCAGTATATAATCGATCTTAGCTCCGTAACGAAGAAATTTTTGGGTAACATGGGGTACAACTGAAACAACCTCTCCCTCCAGATCATTTACAAATTTCGCAAGTTGACACTGAAAGTCATCCTCATTGACTTCAAGGCAATGGATCCTGTATTTCATTTGTTCGTTCAGGTTACGATTATAGGATCTGACAGGCAGTAGTTAATGCTCTTTGATCTTATTAACGTGCCTGGTTCTCCTTCAGACGCTTCACCTCCTCCTGCAAGGCTTTTATCATCTCCTGCTGCTCCTGTACGGCCTTGAGCAACGGGGAGATCAGGGCGGAGTAGGAGACCGTTTCCGGCCTTCCTTCGTTATCGTAGCTGACGAATTCCGGTTTTACCTGCTCCACTTCCTCGGCGATCAGGCCAACCTGCGGCAAGTGATTCTCATCCGTCTTATAGGTGAAGTTAACCGGTCTGAGCGAATACAGCCAGTCAATGCTTTCCATGTCTTCAATGTTCTCTTTATACCTGAGAGAGGAAGATACGTAACCGATCTTACCATTGTTATCAACAAATACATCCCGGTTGGTCCCTCCGACTGTCCCCACATAGGCTCCCATGCAGTACAAAGTGGTAATGCTACTGTTGCCCAAGCGTACCTGGTTACTGGCAGTGACTTCTGCGTCGCGCCCTATAGCTATTGTATTTGAAGCATTTGAAACGTTTGGGCCCGCATTGTATCCCACGGCAGTGTTAGAATTACCTGTTGTGTTGTAATCAAGAGCAGATCGGCCAATTGCTGTATTATAATCTCCAGTTGTATTAGCTTTCATCGCGTTCTTTCCAACGGCCGTATTTGCTAAGCCCTCTGTGTTTGAATAAAGTGCAGAATCACCCATGGCGGTAAGATTGTATCCTGTAGTGTTGGAATAAAGTGCATGATTTCCAGCGGCCAAATTATGGGATCCTGTCGTGTTATTAAAAAGCGTTTGAGAGCCAAGAGCAGTATTATAATTGCCAGTATTTGCTGAGGGAGAAATAGAGCCCCGCAGTGAATAGTAACCGATTGCAACATTATAATTGTCGAAGGTGGTAGTGGTAGGATTAGAATAATACATGGCACCATAACCTAAAGCAGTGGCATTCATTCCTGCTGCATTAAAAAACATTGCATAGGATCCATAGGCGGTGTTAGCACTCCCAGTCGTATTATAAAGTGCATGATATCCGGTGGCAGTATTATGACCGCTTTCGGTAGAACTGTACAGTGCCTTATCACCAATTGCTGTATTACAGATTCCAGTAGTATTGGAATAAAGTGTATGATATCCTGTAGCCGTGTTGCGGTATCCTCTTGTATTGGAATAAAGCGCTCTGGAACCAAGGGCTGTATTTTCTGTTGCATGGTATATTTGAGAAACATTTTGACCATTATTGTACAGCGCACTGTCCCCCACAGCCACCAGGTTGCTGCGGGTGGTGTTTTTATACAATGCACCTGTTCCATTTGCGACATTGGAGTGCCCGGTGGTGTTTAGAAATAGTGCTTTATCACCGAAGGCTACGTTATTATTTCCGGTGGTATTGGAGTATAGTGCCTGCATGCCGACGGCCGAATTATACCATCCTGTGGAATTATTATAAAGTGCCATCTCACCAAAAGCACTATTACTTGAACCTGATGTATTGACCAATAATGCCCAGTATCCTGATGCGGTGTTGAAGTTGCCCTCGGTGTTATTAGCAAGCGCGCCACACCCACTGGCTGTATTGCCACAGCCATCTTCATTGTAATAAAGTGCATGGTATCCTAAGGAAGTATTTTCGTATCCTTCGGTATTAGAATAAAGTGCCTGATATCCGGTGGCTGTGTTTTTGAATCCGATGGTGTTGGAATAAAGTGATTGATATCCGGTGGAGGTGCTATAAGAGCCAGTTGTATTGGAATAAAGCGCTTTCGAACCAATGGCCGTATTATATTTTGCGTGACTGTAGTCTGAAGCCCCTGTGCCATTATTAAACAGCGCACTGTCCCCCACTGCCACCAGGTTGCTGCGGGTGGTGTTGCTATACAGGGCCCTTATTCCCATTGCGACATTGGAATAGCCGGTGGTGTTGTACCTGAGTGCTTCCCGGCCTGTGGCTATATTACTATTTCCTATCGTATTAGAATAAAGCGTCCAATATCCTGTAGCTTCATTATCATTTCCTTCCGTATTATTAAAAAGTGCACAAAATCCGATAGCTGTATTGTAAAGTCCCTCCGTATTATTATAAAGTGCATGGAATCCTGTTGCTGTATTATAACCTCCTCCAATGTTGAAATAAAGTGATTGAACCCCGATGGCAGTATTATATTTTCCGGTAGTGTTGGAATAAAGTGATTGATTTCCGGTGGCGGTGTTATTGAAGCCAGTTGAATTGGAATAAAGCGCTTTGGAACCAATGGCCGTATTTTGAGTTGCATGGAATATTTGCGTGGCCCCTGTGCCATTATTATACAGCGCACTGTCGCCGATGGCCACCAGGTTGCGGCGGGTGGTGTTACTGTACAGTGCTTCTACTCCCATTGCGACGTTGGAATAGCCGGTGGTGTTATTAAAGAGTGAATGAAAGCCTGTGGCTATGTTATTATCCCCCGTGGTATTTTTATGAAGGGCATGATATCCTACGACTGTATTATTATTTCCTTCCGTATTGTAATAAAGTGATTGATTTCCTATGGCTGTATTATTATTTCCCCCTACGTTGGAATAAAGTGATTGTTCTCCGTATGCAGAATTCCGTACTCCATCGACGTTGGAATAAAGGGATTGATATCCTGTGGCGGTGTTCAGAAAGCCTGTTATATTTGAATAAAGCGCTTTCGAACCTATAGCCGTATTATATTTTGCCTGTAAATGGGAAGGTGCCCCAAGCCCATTATTAAACAACGCACTATCCCCGATGGCCACCAGGTTGCTGCGGTCGGTGCTGCTGTACAATGCCTTTACACCCATTGCAACATTGGAATAACCGGTGGTATTGGAAAAAAGCGATCGCGAACCGATGGCTGTGTTACCGCTGCCGTCAGAAATTCTTCCGGAATTTTTCCCCAGGAAGGTATTTTCTTTGTCGGGATGGATCTGTCCGGCATACACGTCGTTCACCTTGAATTTCA
>Ga0209096_1002079_pt1 | contig 20092 bp, 14 predicted proteins | sample AD_UKC034_MetaG_FD_184407 | JGI IMG/M metagenome (GOLD analysis project Ga0209096, IMG submission 184407) | Active sludge microbial communities of municipal wastewater-treating anaerobic digesters from USA - AD_UKC034_MetaG (SPAdes) (version 2) | ecosystem: Engineered > Bioreactor > Anaerobic >... | reverse complement strand
TCAGCAGCGCCAGAAGAGCCGCTTCAGCGGGCTGCTGCAAAAAGATCATCTGCTTCTGAAGAGCGACTACAACATTCGAGTAAACGCCCTGCTGATGCCGATCTCTCTGATACTGGTCAATGTATTGATCACGCGGGAAGCATTCGAGCTGATGTCGGTCAATGCAGGCCTCAACATGATCTACGCCGGCATCATCTATTTCTGCATGTTCGGGCCGACCAACGCCATCGGCAGCGAAGGCCGCACCATCGCCCTTCTCGAAACCCTGCCGCTGCACCCGCAGCAGATTCTCAAACGCAAATTCACATTCTGGCTGGCAGTGTCATCGGTGGTCTTTCTGCCGCTGGCAGCCGGCACCACCTGGTTCATGGGTTTCGAGCTGGTCGCCGCACTGCGCGTGGTGCTGATGACCTTTCTTTTCACCGGCGCCAGCGTCTGGGCCGCCCTGCAGTTTTCGGCGATCTTTCCGGACTTCGAGAGCAAAATGCTGCAACAGAGTTCGAGCTTCTGGGCCAAAGCCGGCGGCTTCTTTCTGCTGCTGATGCTGCTGCCAATCAAGACATTCAGCTTGCTGAACTTTTACAGCCTGCTGCTCTTCGTGCTGATAGTTGCTTTTCTCAACATGAAAGCGCGAATTCTGCTGTTCTACCGACTCGAAACCCGTCAGCACGAAGGCCCCAGGCATAAATGGTTCAACTTCATGCTGCTGGCTCTGGCATTTCTCGGCGGCGAAGTCACGCTCAGGCAATTCTTTCTGGCAGTGGCTCCCGGCGTCGATACCGGGCTCTGGTCATGGGCGCTGCCGCTGCTGTTCGTCACGCCGGTCTTTCTTCTGACCGCTCTTTTGCGAAGCAGACGGGAAAGGGCCGAAGCCAGCGTTCTGCCCAGACCGGCCTGGCAGGCCGCGACAGTTGCCGTCATCTGCAGCGCAGCTGGCGCCCTGGCCACCTGGGCTTTCATCAGCCACACGCCTGAATTCAGGCTGGCCATGCACCGTGAATTCGTCTACTTTGCCGAACTATTCGAAAATATCGGCCTGAGCTTCGATGTATCGGCATTTATTGTTGGCGCCATACTGGTTCTTTTTGCCGGTCTGGCAACCCTGTTGACCGTCAGAACTGCTACCTCATGCCGCGCTAACGGGCAGCATCTGCAGGCCTGCGCGGTTCTTGCGGTTCTGCCGGCGTTCGCCCCTTCCCAGCTGATGCCACCGGCGCTTATTGTCGCCATAATGGTGGCAATCTGGAGCCGTTATTTTAGTGCAGCGGCCGGGGCAGCGTTTTTTGCCGCAATCAGCACCGCCATACCCGCTATTTTGCTGCTCAACTGATAAATTTTCGGGTTACTAAAAAAATCTGCTTGCGTTAACCTGCAAAATTTATACTTTCTCTGACCATGCCTTTACATGGAGGTTTTTATGTTAAATCGCAAGCCGGTATTTGTGTTTGCCCTGCTGCTCATCGCCATGGCAATCGTGGCGTCGCAGGTAATGGCGAACCTGAACGAGTGGGAATCAGCTGAGAACCACGTCTCAATGAATCCCGATATGGCCTATGCCCATTCAAATCGATATCTGCAGACTGCCGGGCAGTATGACAGAAACGGCGACGGCCGCATCGACCTGATCATCGCCGACCGCAATGGCGATGGGCGCGCTGATTACTGGGCGACCGACCGCAATTTTGACGGCAAGTTCAACGATTACCAGTATGACCGCAATTTCGACAACCGCATCGACCAGTGGGAATACGACCTCAATGGTAACGGCATCTCCGACAAGATCTACGTCGACGCTGACGGTGACGGTCGTGCTGAATTATATGCCATGCTCAACCCGATCACACGCACTTACACCTGGTATGGCAACATGAATTCAGTTCAGGCTTCCGGCCAGATGGCATTCCCGGCCATGCCAAGCCGAAGCAGCATCAAATCGAGCTATCGGGGTGGCCGCGTCGGCGACTCCGACTGAGATCTCCCCATAATGGAATGAGTTTGCGCAACAGCTTTGCGCAACAACCCGGCCAGACTGCCGGGTTGTTTTTTCATTACTTTGCGCCGGGCTTGTAGTTGAACAGACGGCAGCTTATAATCAGAACAAAATACGGCACGAGGCTGCAATAGATGAAAAAAACAGACTTTCTGGTGTTAGCGCTGCTGCTGTCAGCGTTTTTTTACTGCAATCCGCGAGTTCACGGCGAGAATCTGCCGGCCGACGAAACGGCCATAGCATCTGAAACGAGCGTTGAAGCCATTCTGCCTGCCAGCGCAACCATTATGGTTGATAGTGAGCTTGCGTCTGATTCAGCCGATACCGGGGCTGACGCTGAGAGCGAAACAGAGAGCGAGCCAGAACCGGAAGAACCAGACCCGTTCGCAGCCGAGCCCTATGCGCAAAGCTCTTTGAAAGACCTTGAAAAGTATCTCGAACACAACCGGGAGCTGGCTGAAAAGTCGGAAGAATTCAGCGAGCGCGCTCTTGCCATAATTGCGGGCAGCAGCGAAGACCGCAATTTTCGCAGACATTGCGAATTTCTCACGCGGGCAGCCGGCCAGAATGTCTACGCTCCGGCACTGGCGCTGATCATCATGCCAAGGCTGCTTGAAGTCAGCAATCTGGTCATCGAAAACTCAATCAAAACCCTGATGAACACCTTCGCCGACGAACTGATCAGCGAGCCTCTGGCGCGCGAAATAAGATTGAGCGAACTCGGCAACCATCTCGACAGCCAGGCCGAACTCGCGAAACTGCTGCGGCAGCTTGCCGGGCAGATCGCCGATTTCTGTGACCAGACAGAACTGCAGAATTCGCGACGCCATGTTCAGGGCAGAATTCCCGAGTTTCTGCGGGCCGTCAATCGCGACATGGCCGCACTGCTCAAACAGCAGCGGGAACAGCTGGTCAGACTGCTCAACCAGCTCGACCAGCACCATAGTTTCTGTCAGATAAACCTCGAATATTTTCTGTCGGTGAGCGACCATGCCCCGGCAGTCATGCAGGGATCACAGGTCGGCCGCATACTGCGCAGCTGCCTCGACTTCGCGGTCAGCCTGCGCAACTACCGCGCAGAATACGAAAACTTCGCGCACCGCTTTAACATCCTCATCGAGGCCCGTCAGACCGATATCGAAAAGCTGGTCGGCAACAATTCACGCCGCAATGCCAGAATCGCCGGGTTTACCGGCAGTTTTCCGGCACGCGATCGCGACGACATGCCCGAGCCGGCATTTTCAGCAGTCGAGACATTGCAGCAGACATTCGCCCTGCTCGACGCCATGCACGAACAGTCGACCAGACTGATTCGCGACGAGTCTTCAGTCAGCGGCGCCGACAATCAGATTACTCCGGAAACCTTCAAACAGCTCAAAGACGAACTGAGCCGACACCTCGACTCAGCCAGCTGGCCGGTAAAACCACTGCCAGAGAATGAAGAACAAAACACTTTCGGGATTTAAGACCGGATATGAGGCCCCCCACCCAAACATGTGGATAACACCGGGTATCGCTCGGTTATTTATTTCGTCAACACCCTTATCAATCCTCTATCAACTTTGCCGTAACCAGCATGATGATCTCGCTGTTGCTGTTCTCACGGTTCTTGCCGCGTGCCAGCCCACCAAACAGCGGAATATTGCCGATCACCGGAATCTGTTCTGGTCTCGCGCTCTTCTTTGTTGATCAGCCCGCCCATGATGATCGAATCACCATCCTGAACGCGCAACGTGCTTTCAGCCTCGCGTGTTCGTATTTGCGGGTAACCCTGTTTCGTCTGAGATATGACGGAACTGACTTCACCCTTGATCTTCATGCTGATGCCGTCTTTGACTCCAACTTTGACGTCATCGACAGTCATCTTGATACCGACATCAACCCATTGCAGCTGCGTGTTCAACTTTAATACCGAACCTGAATCCGTAGTTGCAGTAGCTTCGACCTCCAGAGGAATCCGGTCGCCGATCGTTACCACCGCCTGCTCCCCTTCAATGACCCGCAGATTTGGCTCTGCCAGGATTTTTGCATCTTTTCCTTCATTCAAGACTCTCAGCAGCAGTGGCAGACTGTCTTTATCGTGAAACTGCTTGATTTCATCATAACTGTATGCCGTCTTATCAAGATCTATACCGAGAGTTTTCAGTCTGCTTCTCGATATTTCAGCCAGCTTGAAGCTGATGAGCACCTGCTTGCGCTTTTTACCGAGAGATTTGAGAATTTCCTCGGCCTGCTCGATCTGTGATTCTCTGCCGATAAGAACCAGATTTCTCTCTCCGGCAACCTTCACTTGCGGCAGCACCGCTGTTATTGCCGAATGCGCCTCCTTTACATCTATGTCGCCAAGTCTGATCTCCTTGTGAAAGATCTTACCGCGGCCATCCAGCTGTTTGAGAACCTGTTTCAGGCGCTCTCGGTCTAACGCCGGGCCTTCGATCAGGCAGGCGCCGGTGTTGCCGAGATCCGATATGGCAGCCCGGCTCTGCAAAGAGGTCGCGATTTGCGCGATTTGTTTGAAATCGAGATTCTCGGGGCAAAAGACCTCATTTCCCCATAACGTTCTGTTCTGCCAGTCTTCTACTTTTCTTCGCGATTTTCCTGCATCATCAGGCAGTGACAGGCCATTGCCAGTGACTTCTGCATCGGCAAGGCCGAGCTCTTTAATGGCCAGCTGCGCTTCAGCAACTGACATTTCCATTGTCTTCTCTGCTTTAGCTGATTCTGGCAACTGTAACGCCATCTTGCGGGCATCGTCGATCTGAGTCTCCGGGCCCATGATTACCAGCTTGTCCGGTCGGCCGGGCAATGTCGAAGTTTTCAGCCCCGGCATGGCGCTTTTCAGCAGACTGCCAAGCCAGTCGGCATTGAACCCGCCCGGCACCGAAAGAACTACTGGTGTATTGCCGCTTTGATATCTTGCAGCCTTTTCAGGTGGGTAGACAACTATGGTTTCATCACCAATCGTGCAGATTTCGAGATTTATAGTCTTCAACACCACTTTGAAAGCTTCTTCAAGCCCAAGCCCGTTCAGATGAACGGTTATCTTGCGCTGGCTCTGCACAGATTCATCGAGAAATATGTTTTTGCCGCTTTCTTTGGCGTAAAGCTCGATCAGCTGATTCAGCGGCGCGTCGGTCAGCTTGAGAACCGCGCCGGCAGAAGATGAAGCGATCGTCAGCGCCAGCAGCGTTGTAGCGACCAGCTGTTTGATACCAGAGTTTTTCATTTTTTCTCCATTTTTATCGTCCAGGTTGTTTCTTTCCCGTTCTGATCTTTGGCAAGCAGCTGAAGTTCTTCAATACTGGCTGATTTGATGGTTGCGCCACCGGGCGTGACATCGCCGCACTTCAAAACGGCAAATCTGCCGCCGACTTCTATGATTACCGCCGGCGACTCATTCCCTGAAAAATAGCCGATGTAACGAATCTGTTCCTTTGCCACGGGTGCCGATCTCGTTACAACCGTCTGAGCCGCAAACGGCCGACTGCTGCTGAGAGCTGTCAGATTATCTGGTGCGCTTTCCGGCACCGGTCTTTTTTCCTGTGTCGGCAGGTATTCCCACGACCCGTTTCTGACCGCAACCGTTACTTCAAATTCCCAGCTGTTGTCAGCAGTCTTTTCAAAGCCAAGACGCTTTATCAAAGCGGCTTTTTCCGAAGCCATGCTGTTGAGTATCATCGAGATTTCGTTGAAGCTTCCCGTTCCTGCAAGTTTTATTTCGGGAACCCTGCCGGCGATCTGCGCAGCTTCGCTTATTTCGAGCCCGAGCCTTGTTGCCATATGATTCCAGCGACCAAGCAGCTGCCCGGCTTCGGCGGTCGGTGGGTCTTCAATGCCGGCTTTTGCTACAGCAGCCCATTCATGCAGTTCTCTCAGCTGAGGTAATTTCTTCTCGAGTTCCTGACATTCCTGCTGAATTGCCGCAATGTTGCCGTCAAAGCGAACCAGCCCGGCCGCAAAAAATGCCGCCAGGTTGGCAACGAGAAGCACTATTATCCAAGGATTCAGCCTGACCATACAAACTGTAGCACCAGCAGGTTGCTTTCCCGACCCACTACGCTGATGTTGCCATGGTTTCCGAAGTGGCGGTTCAGCCAGCTGGAGACCGAATTCAGATCTGGCGCGGTCAGAATGATTTTTCCGTCAACCAGATCGGCAACATACGCCACAAAGCTGACATCATTCGGACAGTCTTTCTGCAGTTTTGCCAGTCTGGCCAGAGGACTGTTTCTTCGGTCGAGCAGCCAGTTGTTTCTGGCAGCGACTTTCCCGGCCAGCTGCTGCAAATCTTCATTGACTACGGCGGCAGCAGCTTCACTCTTCAAAGTGGAAAGCTGCTGCTCTGCCATAGCAAACGCTTTCTGTTGCTGCGTCATCTCATGGTATCGCAGCCCCACAGCCAGCAGCTGAATCACCATAAGTGCCAACAATACACACACAGACCATTTAAGTGACCGACAGCCGGCATTATTCTCTCGTCTGATCAGGTTGGCTTTTATCATTTGTGCTGATTATCGGCAAAATTAAAATCAACATTGACACCCTGAATATCTTAAGCCGGTATTTACATTTTTGAGTTCATTGAGTTATTCTATAATTGCAACAGAATGCACTCCGCACTCAACTATTTCAGCCCGGCTGAATTCGAACAGCTAAGTGTTAATGAGGAAGTCAGAAACTGGGCTAAAAAAATTGTTAAGCCTTGCCGGTGCTGATCATATGATGAGGGGATTTGGAATGAACCATTTTCGATGCTTTTTCTTAGTGTTGTTTTTTGTTTTTCAGATTTTTCTCCCAGCCCGGTCAGAAGAGTCGATCGCCTCTAATTCTGGTTTTATTCCATCAACCTTACCAGCATCTTTATCACACCTGACTGTTGATGAACTGCGAAATCTTGATCAACTTTTGCCAAACAACGATCATTCAGATTTAAGCGTTTATTCAGCAAAATCAGTTTCAGGTTTTCCCAACATAGCAGGCGTCTGGGTCAATTATTCTGGGCACAGTGTCGGTAGTATTGCTACGATACGACAAAATTCAGACGGCTACGTTACCTCAATTGTTTCTGATTGTATATCAAACGGACATATTTATGCCCATTGGTTTGCATCCGATATTTATTGGGAAAGCCCGTCTTCTCTGGTATTTCAATATAATTGGGATTTAACAATCCCGGGTTATCAAAGATGGACTTTTTTCAGCGACACCCATGGTTATGTTAGTGTCTGGGACCAAAACGGCCCAGGGGGATCAGCTTCGGTTTATAAGGTTTCTGGCCCTCCAGTAGAAGTTATTTCTGTTGTCTCTGCTCCTGACACTTTGTTTCTGGATGCCGCTGGAGTTGGCTTTGGTATTACGTTTCGTGCTGTTACCACAGATCAGGCAACGGTGACCTTTGAGATTTTGTCAAACTCCAAAAATTTTACTGTCGGGAGTAAAAGAACTACCGAAATCAATGGTGAGCATGTTGCTCAAATTTCTTGGTGGGGCAATCAAAGTCTTGCTGATGGACAAGCATCCATAAAGGCTACTGTCGAGAACAGTACAAAGGAAGCTACTTTCAATATTGTAAAAATAGCCAGCTCTTATGCTCTGGGTTATGGTACATGGTTGAAAACAAAAGATCCAGAATTGGCTGTTCCCACATGGGAACCCCTTGTTTGTCCAAGTGTTGAATGGGACCAAATTTTTACACAGCAGGGTTTCTATCCATCAATAAATATTGACGACCCAGTTAATATAGTTTCAGGAAACCTGGTTTACCCCGTAATTGACGGCAAATTGAAATCCAGGCACCCTCTTGTACTGGCAAGAGTCTATAATTCCCTTGATACTGTGGTGACGCCTTTTGGCCGTGGCTGGAGTTCACCATGGTTCGTTAATCTGAAAACTGTCTCCGCAGGCGTTGTAATCACCAATTCTGATGGTTCTCGACTGCTTTTTCGTAAGGAAAATGATGTTTATCATGCACCAGATGGTTACGACGCCACACTGATTTATTCTGAGGAAACCGGCTTATGGACTTTAAAACACGGGAGTGGCAACCAATGGTTTTTTAACTCAGAAGGTCGAATCATTTCAATTGTAAAAACCTGCTGTGGAAATGGTTTTAACAATCAATTGAAATTTGAATACGATTCAGATGGCTTACTGCAGCGAATAGACAATCCTGCTGGACAATCCTTTTCTATTCTATACAACCACGAAAATCTTATAAAAAATGTTAAAGACTCATCCGGGAGGGTCTGGTCATACAACTATGATTCTGACCGGAATTTAACTTCGGTGACTGACCCGATAGCAAGAACCGTCAGATATCGCTACGATCAGGAAGGTTTTTTGCTTGAGGTAGCTAAACCCGGCGCTTGTACGACGATGTATTCTTACGATCGTTTTCGTTTGAAAACGGTTAGAGAGCCAACTGGTTCCGAAACCAGCATAACCTGGGATTTGAATAATCGCCGGACAGTTTTAGAAACAACCGATGGAAAACATTATGTTTACGGTTTTTCTTCTGATTATTCGCTTGAATTATACGCATTACCAGAAGCAAGTCTCAGCAAAACCTTTGAATTTGAAGCCCTTGCCATAAAATCATTGACAGACTCACTTGGAAATACACGCCACTTTATTTATAACAACGATGGCCTATGCGTAACACACACAGACAAGCTTGGTCATGCAACTTCCTGCGATTGGCATCCGATTCTTAAAAAACTCACCGGCAAGACCGATGCTCTTGGCCGCACCTGGTCATACGAATGGTGTTCGCGCGGCAACCTGATCAAACAAACCGACCCGGCTGGTCACGAAACGACCTATACCTACGACAGTCATAATAATCGCACCTCAAAAACTGATGCTCTGGGGCATATCACCAGATATATCTACGACTCTACCGGTAATTATCTGGTTCAGACTATCGACGCCATGGGCGGCGTATCAAGCTTCACCTATGATACTCGCGGAAATCTGACTACATCAACCGATCAGCTTGGAAGAACGACTTCTTATGAATACGATCTGCTTGATCGCCTGACCAAATCGATCTATCCAGACGGTAGATTCATGCAGATTTTTTATGATGATGCTGGAAACATTAATTCGCGCATCGACAATCTGGGCCGTGATACATCATATTCCTATGATGCCAACGGCAAGCTGCTGACTACAACCAGATCCGATGGAACAGTCTTGAGTCATGCTTATGACGCCTCAGGCAGAAGAATCAGTTCAACTGATGCTTTGAATCGGGTAACTGCTTACGAATACGATGCTCTCGATAACATGGTCAAGATCACATATCCAGATCAGTCTTATCAGACCTACGTTTACGACACGGAGAAGCGCTTAATTTCAAGCTCTGATGAGCTTGGTAATGTTACGACCTATGAATATGACCCGATGGGCCGCATGCTTGCTATGATCGATCCGGCAGGCTCACGCTATGAAAATCAATATGACGCCGCCGGCAGAAAAGTTGCCGCCAAAGATCCGCTAGGTAGAATAACAGCTTACGAGCATGACGTTCTCGACAGAGTCGTTAAAACCACTGCGCCAGATGCAACCATTAACACCGCAGACTATGACGCTGTTGGCAACCTGCTCGTTGCTACCAATGCTCTGAATCAACAGACTGTTTACGAATATGATGCCCTGAACCGCCAGGTTAAGACCATTCAACCCAACGGCGCACAGTTCACCACCGCCTATGACGCAGCTGGTCAGGTAATCAGTGAAACCGACGCTCTGGGTAATTCGACGATCAATGCTTATGATAATGCTGGCAGAAGAGTATCAACCACCAATGCCTTGAATCATGTCTGGCAGTATGTTTATGACAATGCCGGCAGACTGGTTCGCACCGTTGATCCGATCGGCGGCATTGCCACCATGGCTTATGATGTCATGGATAGAGTCGTTACCGAAAGCGATGCTCTCGGTCGAGTAACTGCCTATGAATATGACGCTTCCGGCAAACGTATCGCCCGAACTGATGCCATGGGCCGCAGAAGTCTCTATGGCTATGACACCAGAGACCGTCTGACCGCTGAAGTTGATGCCGAAGGCCGCATGGTATCGCATGGTTATGATGCTGCCGGGCGCAAGATCAGTCTGACCGACGGAGCCGGTAGAATCTGGCGATGGGTTTATGACAGTCTCGGCAGAGTAACTGCCAAAATTGACCCGCTTGGCAATCAGGTTCTGAACTCTTACAATGCAGTTGGCAATCTTGTTCTCAAGACTAATGCCCGTGCACAGGCAACCGGTTATGAATATGACCTGATGAATCGTCTGGTTAAGATCAATTACCCGGATTCAACAGAAGCTACGTTCAGTTATGATACTCTTGGCCGCGAACTGGTCAGAAGCGGTGTCACCGGAACCGTTGCAAAATCTTACGATATGGTCGGCAACCTGCTTTCAGAAACCTTTGTTAATCAGAACAATGGCTGGTCATACAGCTATGACCTGATGGGCAACAGGATTCAGGCAATCTCTCCTGAAAACGAAACCTTCACATACAGATACGACAACCTTTATCGGCTGTCAGAGCTTACTACCGGCAAAGCTGCCGAGAAGATCGTCTACACTTATGATGCTCTTGGCAGAAACGTTGCAGAAAAGCGCGTTGATTCAACAACCGCCAACACCTTCGATGCGGCTGGCCAGCTGCTTGAAATGAGACATTACAGCAATGCCGATACAAGTAAAATTCTGGCCCTCAGACAGTATTCCTATGATCTTGCCGGAAACAGAATCAGCATGACTGATGAGTCCGGCAATATTACTGCTTATTCGTATGATAACAGCAACTGGCTGACCCAGGCTGCTTATCCCAGCGGAGATGTTGTTGCATATACTTACAACGGTGCCGGTGACCGCTTGATCGAGCAACTGAATCAGGATGCAGCGATAGCCTATTCTTACGATGCCGCAGGCAGAATGATCGGAAAAGGCAGCGAAGCATTCGAATATGATGCCGACGGAAACATGCTTACTGATGCCATGGCAACCTACACCTGGAATGCTGATAATCGCCTTGTAAAAGCCGAAACTACCGGCAAGGGTTGCAAACACTACAGATACCAGGGCAATGGTTATGGCCATCTGAAACATGGAGACGGGGTAATGGTTATTGAGGAATATGGTTACCTGCCGAATGACTGGCGACAGGTTTCCAGAAAGGTTTTTCATGTCATCCCTCAAAAAAGTGGCAAAAACTACTCAGATGTTGAAAGTCACGAAGCTTTCTTTTCAGTATTTGATGGAAACGATGAGTCTCACGAATATAAGGTTCTGACCTCTGGCAATGATGGCTCTTTGAGTCTGGAATTAAAGCGCTCTTACATCAGTGGCCCTGGTAGTGATGACATTGAATTCACCAGATATGGCATTACATCTCTTGCCATGTTGAAAGACGGTCTCGGTTCTATTATTGCCTTGTCCGGTCCTGAAGCGCAGACTATCGCTCAGGTTGGCTATGATGCCTGGGGAAATCTGCAATGGGCAGGAAGAGAAAGCAACGCACCCTGCTCGGAAAATGAGCTTGGGTCATATCTTGAACAGCTGGCAACTTCCAGAAACTTCGGAAAGCAGACTCACGACAGCTGGAACTTCGGCAGGCACTTCGCCTCTGAACTGTCACCCTATCTGTATACCGGTCGCCGCTTCTCTGAACTGACTCGACAATACAATAACAGAAATCGTTATTACTCTCCGGCTCTCGGCAGGTTTACCTCAAAAGATCCAATAGGCTTCAACGGCGGAATCAACCTCTACAGATATGCTGATAACAATCCAATGAGATGGGTAGATCCGTTCGGACTGTTTCGATATGTCGTCTGGAATTCAGAGGAGAGGGAATCATATGCATATTTAAACACCATAGCTCCCTCGGGGGTATATCCAAACCTAAGTTCAATTTTCATTGAAGCACTTGTGCAGGAAAAAGGCTGCAATGTATATGAAATCAATGATAATGCATTTAAGCCAGAGCAGCTACCCTGTATAAAGGATTATTTAAAAGAACATGGTCATACTGCCTTTAAACAACTATATCCTGAAATAAGTATAGACACGCCTTATGGTCTAGCCTCAATGTATTTTCCAGTTTCCAACGGAGTTACTCGTTATCTTCGCATTTATGCGCCTATTGTCAGAGACTTGATTGTCGCCAATGATTATATTGGCCAATATACGGATAGTTTCTTATCGATATCAACACCATATTTCATTTTAAGAGAGCAGTATAGCTCAAACGAAATGGATTATCTTGAGTGGGGGCAAACTCAACAAGACACCATAGATAACTATCTTGCTCAATTAAGAGAAAGCTTAGGTTTTGATGTTCCGAGATAAACAACCATCGACCTATTGTTTTTCTTCAAAAATGAGGGCGTTGTTTTTATTGCTATTCTTCCTTCTTTCCATCTTCCCGATATCTGGGGAAGATGGAAAGAAGAGATATAGTATTGAAAATTTTATTGAAATAGAAGAGGCATTAAAAAGCAGAAATCCAGAATCTGTTAGCTGGGCAGCTGGACAGATCTCAATAATTGGTTCTGACGCAAGTGTTTTAACCGATTCTATTTTAGCCAGCATAAAATATTATCACATAAATAAAGATGACCAGACTGTTTCGCAGCTTGTTATGGCTTTATCCGCTATTGGCCCAAAGGCTAGCAAAGCAGTTCCTCAATTGAAAATGTTATTGTCAGAAAAGATAGCAAAACGCTTTGTAACAATAGCGTTGATAAAAATTGCATCTAGCACTATAGAGCTGGCAAACAACTCAGAATATTCTGAAGTCCCAGTTTTTGTTTTTCAGCCATGTGATGTTGCGAAAAGCCAGTTCTTTACCTCAAACATTCCTAAAAATGCTCTTAAAAAAAACTATGGGCAATTTTTGAGCTATGCTTTAACGGATCTGCCCTTGGAGCTAAGCTTAAAGAAGCCTCTTTTGATTGGAGAGAATTATTCTCTTTGTTTTTGGTGGAGGGTTAATAATTTGACGCCGAATCACGCAGTAGACATTTTGACCTCTGATTTAGTGAAATTCAAGCTCTCAAAAAACAGACAAAACTTTCTCGACATAACTTTCAAAATGCCTGCTCTGGAGAATATCGGAGAGGTACCATTGCGCAAAAATATCGGGCCGCCCAAAGCTAATATTGCAGCCGCTGGCTCTTTTAACAAAATACCAGAAAACCATTGGAATAATATAATTTTTGTTAGAAAGGGCTTTCAGCATTCTATCAATGTCTTTCTTAACGGTGAAAAGGTTTTTACCGGTGATGACTTTATGGTCTGGAGTGGATTTGATCGCAATCTAACTACATGTTTTCCGAGAATAACGCTTGCCAAAATGGAACTGGGTGGAAAACCATATGACAACCATCTTAAATTCGATCCAAATGGGCAGCAGGAGTTTTCAACTATAGAGTTATATGATTACCCATTTTGCGAAGCTGCCGCGAAAGAAAAGTTTACTATACAAAAACAGATATACTGTCCCGACAAATAGTTGTCCCCATCCCCCGCCGGGAGCCCGGCGGCCCCGGTGTCGCGGCACCTCCGTTATTAAACCTCGGGGCGGCTTCGGTCTGGCTGCTCCCTTGCAACCGCACCTCAAGAGCACATATCGCGCCGGCCTTCGCCTTCCCTGGCTCAGTCCGTCACGCTCTGTGCGGCGTCGGTGCTGGTCAGGTAATGGCCCATTACCTGACCTTGACTGCGGTCGGCGACTCGCCAGACCTCGGGCAGTGGGGTGCCCCATGCCTTTACATAACAGGCGTGTTATGCAAACCGCCCCTCGTATCATGGTTTTACAGGCTGTCACCTGTAAATCTGGCTGTATTCACTCAAGTGCCGCTGCCCCTCCCGCGAATTCAAAGACAGCAACTAAACAAAAAACATTCTGAAAGCTCTTTATTTAACCAGCTTTCAGAATGTTTTTCGTTGTTTAATGACATTGAATGACAACGAATCTGCCGCAGCAACTTCGATGACATTAAATGACAACAGCCTCGCTGCAAAAATCTCGATGACACCAGATGACAAACCCTTTTAACTCTCAGTCATTCAGAAGCGGCTAGAATAGGAACTTTCCGCGCTTTTCTTCTTTTTCTGCTTCGTTAGCTCGACCAGGCCGCGCACCAGCACCAGCCAGCCCGGCGGTTCCGCTGCATCTGTGATCAGCGGAGGCTTTAGCCCAAGAGTGAGGGGCAGGGCTCAGCGGGGCGGTGTCCGTCTAATGCGGCTATTAGCCGGCAAGCGAAGGCGCAAAGGACATGACAAAGGGCGCCAGGGATGGGGGTCTTTGGCGTGGGCTTTGCTTTTCCTGAGCGGTCCGCCCCGCGGTTCTCCTGCCCCTCACTCGCAGCCGCCGGGCGGCGGCGGAGGCAGAGACTTTCTAGAGCCATTTTCCGGCTGTTTTACTCTCTCTCAATGACAATAAATGACAAAACCGCCACAACGCGCCATATACACTGCTGTTGCGGCGGCTTTTATCAGAGTCAGCTTCCGGTTTTCAGGAGCTTTTTATTGTGTTGGGCAATCATTTCTCGAACCTGAGAAACCAACTTCCTAGGGATTTCCATCATGGTGTCCTGGTCATCAACAAAGGGAGCTTCGTCTTCTGCCAAAGCTTCATCTTCCGTTTGCTGCTCATAATGGTCTATAAGCCCTTTTACGCGTTTTTCGTCCCAGCCTTTGGGAAACTTGTTTTTATTTTTCATTTGCGTCGCCTCCTTCGGCGAAAAGCCATCAGCGGCTTTCCTTGAAGTTCCATTGCAGTTATCACGAATACTGCATCAGGGTCTACCACATACACTATTCTCAAAAATCTGCCGGATTCCGTTTGCCCCATTGCAATTCTTGATTCATCCCGGCCTTTCCGGTCTTCTCCTGGATCGGCAAGAACCTCTAGAACCTCATCTTCCGTTACATCGTGCTTGAAAATATGCGGCTGATCTGTTTCGGGATCAATATAAAAACGAACAGTGCGTCCTTTGGTCATCAAGCCTCCCCAGCCTGCTTCTTGCCCTGATGATAATGTGAGACGAAGACGGCAATAAAGTCCATGAGCTTTTCCTGCTGGCTTCTGGGGAGTTCGGAGGCTTCCTCAAAGAGAGCCTGCAGTTTTCCTTTTGGGCCACTTCTTTTCGGAAGTGCGTCATCAGCATTCAGAAGGTCCTCAACGCTTACTCCCAGCACTTTTGCCAGCCTTGTCAACGTGTCTGCTCTTGGCGGTTTTTCGGCCTGCTCCCAATAGGCTATGTTTTGCTGGGTTTCTCCTATTAAATCTGCCAGCTCTTTTTGGCTAAGTCCAGCTTCGATTCGAAGCTGCAATAACCGCTCACCTTGTTTCGGTCGTGATCTTGTTAATTTTCTTCCCATGCTCTCATTATATAGCCTGTTCACAACTTCACTCCTGATTCACTTGTTTTTGCTTGACTTAAAACAAGTTTACTTGTTATTTTAAATTAAGTCAAAATAACAAAAAATTTTGTAAAAAAACACTTGACAACATTTCCAGGAGGTTTTCAGATGGCCCGAGTTTCAGATGCGGAATTAGAGCGGCTAAAGAAAGAAGTTTCCATTCAGAGGCTGGCTGAAGCATTGGGCATAAAACTTCAGCCGCACGGCAAGAATCTGATCGGGCTTTGCCCGTTCCATGATGACAAGGAACCAAGCCTGGTAATTACTCCTGAAAAGAACCTCTGGAACTGCCTCGGTGCCTGCGGCAGCGGCGGCACTGTCATCGACTGGATAATGAAAGCTGAAAAACTCAGCTTTAGAGAAGCTGTAAACTTTTTACAAAGCCGTTCTGCCAGCTCTGACTTTTCATTAGCAACACCGGCAACCAGGTCAAAACCTGCCGCAACTTCTGCGGCACCGATCAGCCTAGAAGCTGCCAACCATGAACTTATGCTGCAGGTAGTAGACTATTATCACGAAGCACTTAAAACAAGCCCGGAAGCTATCGCATACCTTGAAAAGCGCGGCATCTACAACCCTGAAATCATCGACAGGTTCAAGATCGGTTATTCCAACCGCAGCTTTGGCCTGAACCTGCCGGTTAAACAGGTGAAAAGCGGCCTCGAAATCAGAACCCGGCTGCAGAAACTCGGGCTGTTCCGCGACAGTGGCCACGAACATTTCGCCGGGTCAGTCACCTTTCCGATCTTCGATGCAGGCGGCAACGTCGTCGAAATCTACGGCAGAAAGATCAGAAACAACCTGCGCCAGGGCACAGCCTACCATCTCTATCTGCCCGGCCCGCACGCCGGCATCTTCAACCCCGAATGCCTGGCGGCTGACGAGATAATTCTCTGTGAATCGGTAATAGATGCCCTGTCTTTCTACGCCAGCGGCTTCAAGAACGTTACGACCGCTTACGGGGTAAACGGCTTCACTGACGAGCTTTTTAAAGCCATTACTGAGCGCAAACCAAAGAAAGTAATCATCGCCTTCGATCGCGACGAAGCCGGCGATAAATCCGCTCTCAAAATCGCCGATAAACTTTCTGCTGCAGGTGTCGCCTGTTACCGGGCACTATTCCCGAAAGGCATGGATGCAAACGCCTTCGCCTGCCAGATTAAACTTGCCGCAAAAGCCATGGGGTTAGTTCTTCAAAAGGCTCAACCTATCGGCAAGGTCGTTGAATCTGCAACAGAACCAATTTCTCATTTAGCAGCTTCCGCTGCCACTGAAGCTATGGCGGACAAGAAAGTAAAGACATCGGAAAATATGCCGGAAATCTGCACCAGTATTGACCTGGATAAACTCGACCCGAACGATGTACCACAAACAGAAGAAAAGCCGCTTCTAGAAGCAGAAAAGCTCAACATTGAAGTTAAAGAAGAAGAAATAATACTGAAAATCTCTGACCGCCGCTGGCGCGTCAGGGGTCTTGATAAAAACACCAGCTATGAACAGCTCAAAGTTAATCTGCTGGTATCGAGAGGCGAGCTGTTTCACGTTGATACCTTCGACCTTTATTCAGCCAGAGCCAGACAGGTTTTTATGAAGCAGGCAGCTAATGAATTAAAGATAAAAGAGGATTTAATCAGGTCAGATACCGGAAAGCTTCTGTTAAAGCTCGAAGAAATTCAGGACAAGCTTATAAAGAATACTCTTGAAGCCAAAGAGAAAGAAATCAAGCTGACCCCTGAAGAAGAAGCTGAAGCCCTGGAATTATTAAAAGATCCTAACCTTGTACAGCGCATCTTAAAAGACTTCGAGACCTGCGGCATAGTCGGCGAAGAGACTAACAAGCTTGTCGGCTACCTGGCGGCAGTGTCGCGAAAGCTTGACGCGCCTCTGGCGGTTATCGTTCAGTCTTCTTCAGCCGCCGGTAAAACCTCACTCATGGAAAGCATTCTATCATTCATGCCGGAAGAAGAACGGGTTAAATATTCGGCAATGACTGGTCAATCCCTGTTTTACATGGGTGAAACCAACCTGCGGCATAAAATACTGGCTATCGTTGAAGAAGAAGGCGCGGAGCGTGCTTCTTATGCAATCAAGCTTCTACAGAGTGAAGGCGAACTGACCATAGCCTCTACCGGTAAAGACCCGCAGAGCGGCCGACTGGTTACGCATGAATACAGAGTCGAAGGCCCGGTGATGATCTTTATTACCACTACCAGTATCGATATCGACGAAGAACTCAACAACCGCTGTCTGATTCTCGGTGTCAACGAAAGCCGCGAACAAACCCGCGCCATTCATCGCCTGCAGCGTGAACGCCGCACACTTAAAGGCCAGCTTCTAAAGAAGGAAAAGGACAAGGTTTTACGGGTGCATCGCAATGCACAGCGGCTGTTAAAAGCAATACCGGTAATAAACCCTTATGCCGAGCGGCTGACTTTCATGGATGACCGCACCAGAACCCGCAGAGACCATGAAAAATACTTAACGCTCATTGATACCATAGCCCTGCTGCATCAGTATCTGCGGCCCATTAAGAAAGCGCCTGAAGGGCAGCTATCTTACATAGAGGCAACTTTACAAGATATAGAAACAGCCAATCAATTAGCTGATGATATTCTCGGTCACAGCCTTGATGAGCTGCCGCCGCAGTCGCGACGGTTGCTGCTGCTCATCGAAGAAATGGTTCTAAAAGCCTGTGAACGTTTAAAGATCGAGGTCGAAGACTACCGCTTCAGTCGCCGCGACATCAGAGAATATACCGGAATAGGCAATACTCAGCTGAGAGTGCATTTAGCAAGGCTTGAAGAGTTGGAATATCTTATTCCGCATCGCGGCAGCAGGGGCCAGACTTTCGAATATGAGCTGTTTTATGACGGCAAGGGCAAAGACGGCAAAACCTTTCTGCATGGGCTTATCTCGGTTGAAAAACTTCGCGGCAACTACGATGTCAACCTGGCGGGGGCAAATGACAACAAGGCGGGGCAAAATCAAAAGAACGCGGGCCTAAAACGGGGCCAAAACGGTGGGGTGTCGGGGGCATGGCGGGGTGTCGCTAATCCGCAATTAAAGCCAGTAAATGGCCAAAATTCTAAAGAATCGCTTAAAAATGCACATCTGGAAGCAGATAATGAAAATTCGTCATATCGTAGTCATGTTTCCTCTTTAGCTGCTAAAGAAAAGACTTTCAAAGGTAATGGCTCTGAGAAAACCATCGAGGTGGTTGAATAATGGCCAAAAAACCCGGCCCCTGGCCTTTCGACTTTTCCACTGACGCGGACCCGCAGAGCCTGAGAGGTCTTTCAATCCCTTATGTGGGATGGATGAGAGTCAGAGGTTTTTCAGAAGTTACTATTCATCGGCGGTTTAATACTCTGAGAATTTTCTTTGACTGGTGTGAGCTGCGCAGCCTGACCAGCCCTGAAGATGTAACTCTTCCGGTTCTTGAACGCTATCAGAAGCATCTTTTTCATTCTCTCGGCGTAAACGGCAAAAAGCTCAGCCTGCGGACTCAGCATGTTTATCTGTCGGCGATGCGGGCTTATTTCGCCTATCTGGCCAGAAAACATCACATTCTGCATAATCCCGCCGCTGATATGGAACTGCCAAAATTAGGCCGACAGGTGCCGCGTCACATTCTGACCATAGAAGAAGCTGAAACGATTCTAAATATGCCGGATATCAAAACCCCAAAGGGCTTACGGGATCGGGCTATTCTGGAAACCTTTTATTCAACCGGCATTCGCCGAACAGAACTCGTTAAGCTCAATCTCTACGATCTGGAAATAGTTCAGAAAACCGTTATGGTAAAAGAAGGCAAGTGTCGCATGGATCGAGTTATTCCGATCGGGTCGCGTGCAATGGCCTGGCTGCAGAAATATCTTAAAGAAGTCAGGCCAACATTCGTCAGAGAGCCTGACGAGGGAGCCATATTCCTTCAGCCGGATGGGGCAAGAATGACGCCTTCCACGCTCTCGCACATCGTCGCGAAATACGTCAATCTATCCGGAGTCAGAAAAACCGGCTCCTGCCATATGTTCCGGCACACTATGGCAACGCTCATGCTGGAAGGTGGGGCAGATGTGCGGTTTATTCAACAGATGCTCGGTCATTCCCGCCTTGAAACCACGGCTATTTATACCCATGTGAGCATCGAGAAGTTAAAGGAAGTTCACCGGGAAACTCACCCCGGAGCCACTTTAAAAAGCAAAAAGAGCAAGAAGAAAAACAGCGACTAAGAAAAAAGAGCTGCATATCACAAAGCCCTTTAAATCGCCCATCTGATGTGGTTTTTCCAGGCTGAGAAAAAACTTCCAACTCTTTTCTTTAGTCGCTTTCTGCGCTACAATATTCGCATGAGAAACAAAACATCAATCTGGATCTTTTTCTTGCTGTTCCTGCTGACTGCTTCCGGCGTTTTCGCTGCAATGGTCGAAAACTCGCGTCAAGGCCTTCCGGCAATTTCCATAACTTCGCACCCGGCTTTCAGCCTCGAAAACACAGAACAGCACCAGGGGTTAAGCCGTGTTTTACTCGAACTCATGTCGGTCGGGGCATTTACCTCAAAAGATCCAATAGGCTTCAACGGCGGAATCAACCTCTACAGATATGCTGATAACAATCCAATGAGATGGGTAGATCCGTTCGGACTGTTTCGATATGTCG
>Ga0209096_1002077_pt1 | contig 20117 bp, 12 predicted proteins | sample AD_UKC034_MetaG_FD_184407 | JGI IMG/M metagenome (GOLD analysis project Ga0209096, IMG submission 184407) | Active sludge microbial communities of municipal wastewater-treating anaerobic digesters from USA - AD_UKC034_MetaG (SPAdes) (version 2) | ecosystem: Engineered > Bioreactor > Anaerobic >... | reverse complement strand
TCGTATATTCAGTCATAGCTGTTTCTCTAATTTAGTTTTGGTTTATACTGACCGTCAAATCAATATAAATCAAAAACTTGTTAGACGAAACAGCTTTTTTATGAATAATGCAGGCTAATCCATTGATGGCTGTTTTTTTTCATCCGGCAAAACACAGCGCCATCTCTACTTTTAGCTGCAACCGCAACAAAGGCAATTGTGCTCTGCAATGAGGAGTTGCGCAAATGGCACGGAAAACACTTTCATTTTCCACTAAAAAATGATATCTTGGCGAAATTTGAGTTGTTTGATCGATGACGACCACTCGGGCGGGTTTCTCTATAAAGAGGCTTCATTTTGCACATCCAAAACAGGTTGGTTTGCGGGCAGCTGTCGGTGGGATGGATCTTGCTGATCGTCCTTGTACTGTTTTCTTGCACTCCCCGGATCACTCCCGATGACGTGCACCAGCGATTGTTGACCCTCGATTCGCATGTCGATGCGCCCTTGCTGATGATCATTGGAGCTGTCGATGCAGGAGAACGTGCCGATTCTGCCAGCCTCAGTAAGTTGGATTGGGTGCGAATGCGGGAAGGTGGTCTGGACGCCGTATTCTTCGCCGCCTTTGTTGGCCAAGGACCTCGTACGTCGGCCGGCTATAACCGAGCCACAAAACGCGTTGATGCTTTGCTCGATTGTATCGATTCAACCTTGGCTGCACATCCTGATCTGGCAGCGTTGGCTTTGATTGCTGACGATGCCGAAAGATTGGCGAACGAAGGCCTGGCGGCGGTCTATCTCGGGATTGAAAACGGCTATGCCATCGGTCGTGAGTTGAGCTTTCTGGACCGTTATTATAACCGCGGAGTGCGCTATATTACCCTCTGCCACACCCTGAACAACGATCTTTGTGATTCGTCAACGGATCCGAAAGGTCCGGAACACGGGGGGCTTTCGCTTCTGGGGAAAGAGGTGGTGCAGCGGATGAACGACCTGGGCATGCTGGTCGACCTTTCGCATGCTTCGGATGCCACATTTTTTGATGTCTTGCCGATCAGCACAACACCTGTCATCGCCTCTCATTCCGGCGCCCGGGCAGTCTGCGACCACCCGCGCAATTTGAGCGACGAAATGCTGCAGGCCCTAGCCAACCATGGCGGAGTGGTGCAGGTTTGTCTGTTCAGCGGTTATGTGAAAATCTTGTCGCCGAGTCCCCAGCGCGAAGCTGCGCTGCAAGAGTGGGAAGAGCGCTATTCGTCGAAGACCAACCTCAGCCCTGCCGTGCGCCGGCAAGCCGAAGAAGAACGGCGGGCGATCGATCGCCGCTATCTACCATCGCTGGCCACAGTGGCGGATCTGGTCGACCATATCGATCATATTGTCGCGGTCGCCGGAATCGACCATGTCGGTATCGGTTCTGATTTCGACGGAGGTGGCGGTTTACAGGATTGTCAGGATGTCGCGCAGATGCCCGCGATCACGCGCGAATTGCTTCGCCGCGGCTACGCAGTCGATGAAGTGCAAAAAATCTGGAGCGGCAATTTCCTGCGCGTTATGCGCCAGGCGGAAAACAACAGAAGGGAATAACAAACAGGAAATGGTATGATCGTAAAAGTGCGGGAGCTGGGCACTCTGCCGAATCTAATCAGTCTGAGCCGTTTGATAATGGTCATTCCGGCCGCTTATTTGATCAAAATCAACACCGAAAGCGGAAACCGGCTGCTCCTTCTCCTGGCGGTCTTGATCATTCTATCTGATTTTATCGATGGATATCTCAGCCGCCGAATGGGCCTGGTCACTGATCTGGGAAAGCTGCTCGATCCGGTGGTTGACAAGGTTTGTATGTTTATCGGCCTGCTCAGCCTGATATTCTATCGCGGATTTCCTGCCTCGTTGGCGGTTTTTCTGGTCTACCGCGATCTGTTGATCATCATCATCGGTTTTATCATTATTCGCAAAAGTCAACAAGCCATAATGGCCAATTTTTGGGGCAAACTCAATACCCTGCTTGTCTCTTTGACGATGTTTTTATTCATGATCGGGGTGGATAACGGGGTTTTCAAGATCTGTCTGATCGGCAGCCATTTTACAATTTTGGGATCAGGACTCTCTTATTATGCTTTTGCCGAGTCGGTTCTCTTTGCGCAGCGCAACTGCATCAATGGTTTCCGCATTACAATGTTTCTATTGACGATATCGGTTATTTTTCTTGCGCTGAGAATATGACGGTTTTCAGCAGCTGGCGCCTTCGAACAGGACGATAAACCGTTGGCCAAAAAGGGTATCGATAAAATCGATGGTCATCGGTCCGTACAGCGCCGCAATTTTATCAATTACCGCATCCCAGACGATTTGACTGCCTTCGATATCCAGAGAACCGGCTTCATTTTCCAACTTGTCTTTGACCTGAACCAGGCCCATCTTGGGGCCTCCTCAACCATAACCGGAAATGATGATGCGAAAACGAGGCGCTTCGACGGCAGCCGTTGCGTGTTCTCTGAAACCTGCTTGTGCTTTAGGTGTGATGTGGATCATGCTCTTCTCCTGAACAGAAACCGGCTTGGTGGTCTACAAAACCAAATGTAGCAAAAGCCTTTATTTGAAACAAGGTTTCGCTTGCTTGCAAGCACATGAGCGCCGCATTTTGCCGTGTCCCTTTGGTGGTCTGCAAAGCCCAGGCGAACAACCAACGGTATAAAACAATGGATGGTTTTTTTGTCTATATCCTCGAGTGTGCCGGCAATCGTTTCTATACAGGTTACAGCCGCGATGCGCGGCGGCGCTATCGCCAGCACTGCCGCGGCCAGGCACGCTGCCGCTTTACCGCTGCTTTTCCTCCGATACATCCCTCTGCTTGTTGGCGTGTGCCCGGCTCCCGCTCTCAGGCGATGCGCCTCGAGCGTTGGCTCCAGGCGCAATCGCGGCTTCAAAAGGAAGAATTGATCCGCACGCCGGCAAAGCTGGCTCTGATTTTCCCTGAGCTGAATCTGCAAATCGAAGCAGTGGGGGAATGGTCGCGCTAGTCATCAACCTTGGCTGCCGGTGGCTGCACGCGCCATGCTCAACACATTTTCTGCCGACACATTGGGCAGCAGGGCTTCGTGGCTCGGGCTGACGATGAGATGGGGTCCCAGGCAGGCGATCACTCTCTCGACATCTGCCGCAACTTCTTTTGGCGTCGCATTGACCAGCAGATTCTGGGTATCGATGCCGCCGAGGAAAGTGATGCGGCCGCCGAACGATTCCGCCAGTTTTTCTGCATTCATGTTCGCCGCCAGCGCCTGCAGCGGGTGCAGACAATCCACTCCCGCCGAAATCAGCCGGTCGATCACTTTGTAAATCGAGCCGCAGGAATGCAGAATGACCTGCAAGCCGTATGAGTGGGCCAGGTCCGTGAATCTTTGGAACCACGGCATGACAAATCGATCAAACAGCGCCGGGCTCATGATCAGGTCGAGCTGGGTGCCGAAATCATTGCCGAAGAAGAAACCGTCGAGAAGACCTGCCGTTCTTTCAAAGACCATGCGGTTGGCATCGTAGTAGAATTGACAAACGCGGTCGGTCGCTCCAAGCACGACTTCCGGACACTCGTACATCTTGACCAAATAGGCTTCCATGCCGAACAGATCCATCAGGTGGTGATAAAACGGGGTCCAGAAACCGCCGGCGCGGTAAAAGTCGCCGGCATGGTGCAGCGCAGTGATATAGTCGTCCAGATGGACATAGTCGACGTTCGGCCATTCGTATTCGTCCAGCTGGTCGACTGAAGTGCAATTGGCCAACGGTCCGGCCTGGCCATGGCTTTTTTTCTGCATGAATTCGTGAAATGGCATCTCGCCTCTGGGATGGCGATAAAAAGATGGAAATTGTTCCGGTCGAATCCAGCGATAATCGTCGCCGAGCAGCCGGCGCAAGCTCTCTTCGTTGTCGGTGTGAAAATGGCGAAAATAGAGAGGAAACGTGTCCGGATGGGGATTGCCGAGCCAGAATCCACAGCGGTCGGCGGGCTCACGAGCGATCAGAGCACGAATGCGTTCGCGACTGTTCATTTTGTTCTCCACAGGATCTATCGATTGCGGCATCACACAGCGGATGCGATTAACGACAAAATAAGAAATACAGCGATCAAAACAAACCATTTTGCTTTTTAGCCGGGAAAATTTATATTGCCCATGTTCGATCAATCGGTTCGAATCCGGGTCAAACCTGGAGGAGGTGGCATGCAAATCCCGGATCCTTTTGCTTCAATTCGTCAAGAGATCGTCGGTATTGATCTCAAGTTCCGTACCCCTTGCGGAGAAAAAACGCTTCTCTACGCCGATTGGACTGCCTCCGGCCGCCTCTACCGCCCGATCGAGCAGCGTTTGAGCGAAACCATTGGCCCGTATGTCGGTAATACCCATTCCGAACTCAGCGTAACCGGCACCTGCATGACACGCGCCTATCACCATGCGCAGAACATCATCAAAAAACATGTCAATGCCGCTAAAGATGATGTGTTGATCCATACCGGATTCGGGATGACGGCGGCGGTCAACAAATTTCAGCGGTTGTTGGGGCTCAAAATACCCGAACAGTTTTGTTCGAATTTCCATATCCCCGATCCTGTTCGTCCGCTGGTTTTGATCACCCACATGGAGCACCACAGCAACCAGACTTCCTGGCTGGAAACGATTGCCGAAGTGGTTGTGTTGCCGCCCGGCCCAAATGGCTTGGTCGATCTCGATCGATTGGAGGACCGGTTAAAAAAATACCGCGATCGGCCATTGAAATTCGGCGCATTTACCGCCTGTTCCAATGTCACCGGCATCCGCACCCCTGTCCACCAAATGGCGTCATTGATGCACCGATACGGCGGCTATTGCTTTGTCGATTATGCCGCTTGCGCACCCTATGATTCCATCGATATGCATCCAGCCGACCCAATGGAAAAATTGGATGCCATCTATTTTTCACCGCATAAATTTCTTGGCGGACCCGGTTCTTCCGGGGTGCTGATTTTTGATTCACAACTTTACCGCAACCGCGTGCCCGACCAGCCCGGCGGCGGAACTGTGGAATGGACCAATCCCTGGGGAGAACACCGCTATGTCGCCGACATCGAAGTGCGCGAAGACGGCGGCACCCCCGGTTTTCTCCAATCGATCCGCGCCGCCCTGGCCGTCCGACTCAAGGAGCAGATGGGAGTCGATGCCATACACCAGCGCGAAGCCGAATGGACCGCCCGGCTTTTCAGCGGTCTGCGCCGCACCTCCGGGCTGCATCTGCTGGCCGATTCTGTCGAAGAACGGCTGGGGATCTTTTCATTTTTTCTCGATTCGGTTCATTACAGCCTGGCGGTCAAGTTGCTCAACGATCGTTTCGGCATACAGGTGCGTGGCGGTTGCTCATGCGCCGGCACTTATGGCCACTATCTCTTGCATGTGGATCCCAATCGATCGAAGAAAATCACCGATAAAATCGATCACGGCGATCTCTCCGATAAGCCCGGTTGGGTCCGGCTTTCGGTTCATCCGACGACGACAGAAGAGGAGATCGACCGGCTGATCGATGCATTGCATCAAATCACCAAACACGGCGAAAAGTGGGAAAAAGAGTATGTCTATTCCCGGCGAACCAACGAATTCCATCACCATCGCGAGAGCGCCTGCCAACCCCCGGTGGAGAGCTGGTTCGAGTTGAAGGATTGAGGATCGATAATGACGAGAAACAGACGATGATCCTGCTCGCCTGGCCGGTCATGCCGTCTATATCCCCATGCGAGCTTGATTTAAAAAACTGCTTAAGCAAAGAAGATTCTTAAAGTGGGAGCATTCGAGCAGCAATTGGCGGAAAAGGTGTATTGAGAGGAGTAAAATGCCAGAACTCCACGGCGATCTTGTAGAGCTGCGCAATCAGCTCGACAAAGGCCGGATCCAAAAAGCCTACACAGCGATCATCTCCTATATGTCCGGGTTGCGCACACACTTTGACACCCATAAGGATTGGGTGGTTTCCGGCCTGTATCAGGGCTATTTCGACATGACCTACTTTGCCGTGCTCCCACCTTTGGTCAAGGCGCGCAATCTCAAACTTGCGGTAGTCTTTGACTATGAGAAATTTGGTTTTCAGGTATGGCTTGCGGCCCGCAATCGCGCTGTACAGCACCAATATTTTAAACTTTTTAGGGATTGCGGTTGGCCGGCAGAATCGCTCGTCGAACCGGCCGTGGGCGTCGATGCCATCGTCAGGCGCGATGTCGCAAACGGTCTCGACCTTGATGAGCCAAACAAACTCACCGCGGCGATAAATCGGGCCGTGAAATCCTTCCTCACTGACCTCGAATTATTTTTGGAAATTCACGACCCTCAGACAGTCTGACAAACGCTTTCTGCTGCGGCGCAGCAGGGCTTGCAATGCAGATTGGCTCATTTCATTATTACATGCATATGCTCTGGTTGTGCCAAAAACCCCTGCGACTCCAAAGGCGAGTTCTGGAGATCGGTTTAAGAGTTATTTCACTTCCAGTTCATCTTTTCCAGGCAAGCGTGGGAAGGTCGCATGCGGTTCTTTCTGATACCAGAACGCCACTGAGGCGATATCATCCTGCAGCGGCAGATAGCGGCTGCCGGAACGCCAGCCCAGCGCCTGGATGGTTACCTTGAGTTCCTTTTCAAAGCGGATCGGATCCAGGATGTGCCAGCGATAGAGCCCAAAGCGCTGTTGGCTGTTTTCCAAACCATCCGGCAAGATGACCTGCGGCATTCCGGCATACGGGGTGGAATACTCCTGATATTTGGGCGCGTAAGGGTTGTGAAAGCCGTAGGATCCGCAGAAGTAATCTTCCAGTCCGGTCCCGCAGATGGTGGGAAAGTCGCGGTCGCCGTCCATGTAGAATTTGATTTCACCTTCACCCCACCAGCCGTTGTTGTTGACGCCCCAGGCGAGATAGGTGCCGACATAATGTCCCCAACCCTTAATTCCATCGACAATGGTATAGACCTCCTTATAGGGCAGGGGATTGACTCGGCGGAACTGGGCATGCAGATAAGCCGCGTCGGCCGGCACTTCGGTCAGGGTATAATTGATTTGATAGTAGAGGGTTATCGAACCTTCATCGAGATTTTCCAGGGTCATTCGGCACGATTTGCGAAACGGCATCACCCAATAGCAATTGAGCGCGCTGCCGGGATTGACACAGACCGCCAGTGAATTGATCTGCGCATACGATCCCCACCCGGCGGCAAAAAAATCGCCCAGGGGGGTCTCAATGGAAGGGGTTGTTTCGTCGTCCCAATAGACGCGCAGGATGAGGAATCGCCAGTGGCCTGTGGGTGTCATCCAGATCTGTTGAATCGCGCCAGGACCCTTGATGTCTGCAAGGGCAAAAGTCTGGCCGGCTGCGATTTGGACTGAGGGAGATATTTTCCATCCCTGCCCCAGATCGCGGGCGGCGCGGGCGCCGGTGCCTTCGGTCGCCATTCCCGCCTTGCCCTTTTCACCGGTAAAGTTCTCCGGACTGATCGAACGCGTCTGCGCATGCGAAAGCCGACAGAGGTTACCCAGATGGAGATACAAACCATCGAATGATGGTTCCTGAGACGAAGCGGTTTTTGGCCATGCATACAGCAGAAAGCTGAGAATGAGGCCAATAAGAATGCCTTTCATAACGCCTCCGTTTTAATCTCATTCGATTTCTTTTCGTTGGTTGTCCGAAAAGGTCAAAAATTTTCTGCGCACTCGATCAACAGGTTATAGTTGGCCAGGGTGTTGGCCGACAGCTCTCGGCCATAAGGGCAGGCTGACGGCATCAGAACGAAACCTTTGCCCGGACAACAAAGACCTTCTTGCAGGCTGCGCTGCACGGTTCGGTGAAATTCGATTTGGTCCTGATTTTCCAGATCGCTGATTTCGATGTTGCCGAACAACACCCAGCGGTCGCCATAACGACGGCGCACAGTCGACAACTCGATATCGCCTTGCGGCGGCGGTTCGATGGGGTCCAACGCATCGATCTGCAGCTCTTCGAGGTGGGGAAGTATGCCCTGCAGCCGGCCGTGGGCATGAATTCTGGCATAACCGCCGCTTTTCTGAATGGTCTCGATGATCCTGTGGTCGTAACGGCAGACAAAATCGTGAAAAAGGGCCGGCGGCAGATAGGGAGCACCGGCATATTCAGGTCCGTAGATGCGCCACAGCCTGCCGGGCAAAGCCAGACATGCCGCCTCGACCTGCCGATAGGTCGGTTCGGCAACTCTTTCGAGCAGGCGATGAAACAGCTGTGTCTCTTCGACCGCAAAAACGACATAGTCGGCAAAATCAAAAAGCTCAGCCGCCAAGCAGAGCGGATCGGGAGTGTCGAGCATGACGATCCCGCTATCGCCGAGCGTCTGTTCTGTGGTCAGAATCGGGCTTGTCTGGGCAACAAACTCTGCTTCATCGGCCGGCAATTCGAGCCAGAGAAGCGCATCTGATCGGTTTTTCAACAGCCTTTCGATGTGCCACAAGGTGTTCAAGTCGCGATCCTGCCGCGTCATTGCAGAAAGGCACCGCTTGCCGATGCAAATCTGACGCCTGCTCAGACGGTATGAATCGGTTTCCTGAACCGATAGAGTGGTCGCCTCTTCGATCGGATCAGGAGTTGAACGCCCAAATGTTGGTGACCGCATGACAATGCGGTCGCTGCGGTTTTGTGTCAATTCGATCAACGGCAGCCAGGATGGATGGGTGAAGATATGATACGGATCTTTCGATTTCGGATCTTCATCCAAACCGTTGAGCTCATAAAAACAGACCGGCGGACGGTCGACTGGTTTGCCAGCCAGGGTCGCCAAAAGCCTTTCTCTTCGCGTCATCCTTTCCTCATCATCTGTCGAGCAAGCACGGGACGGCAACCCAACACGCCATGCCGGATTTGACACTTGGCGAAGCTATTGGGTGTAGAGATAGCGCTTGATTTTTTGTGTCGGTGTCTTTTCGAACGGTTCTGGCTGCTCAATGATCCGCTGCAGGCGGGAAAACGACGAAACCCGGCTGTTCACCTCGTTGCGCAGATTCGCCAAAATGGTCTCGATTTCCTTGGCAATCTGGGTGTTGCTGGTGTTGCGTTTACGGAACTCTTCATCGATTTTTTCATAATTCAAATGCACGCGGGCGATCAGCTGCCCGTGTTGTTCGTAAACCAGGGATTCCAGTACCCAATCGCTTTCATTGATGATCGATTCGATTCCCTCGGGGTAAATGTTTTCTCCGCTTGGCCCGAGGATCATGTTTTTCAATCGGCCTTTTATGTACAAGTAGTTGTCTTTGTCCAGACGACCGAGGTCGCCGGTTCTCAACCACCCATCTTCGCTCAGAATTTCGCGAGTGCGTTCAGGATCGTTGAAATAGCCTTGCATTACATTGTCGCCTTTGACCACGATTTCGCCCTCGCCGGTTATCGGGTGCTGATCACGGATTTGCAACTGTACACCGGGAATAGCCGGGCCTGTGGAGCGAAACCGGGTCAATGCAGGCCCGGTTCCGGCGATCAGCGGCGATGTCTCGGTCAAACCATAACCGATGGCATAGGGGAAATTGGCTTCGCGCAAAAACATCTCGACTTCCGGTGACAGGGCGGCGCCACCAACACCGAAGAATCGAATCTCGCCGCCAAAAGAGTGGATCAGCTTCTTCCCGGCAATGCGGTGCAGTTGCTTGCGGATCAGCGAGTTCTTGTAGAGTTTGCGCATCAGCGCTTTTGAGGTGAATTGCGGCAAAATCCGCATTTTGTAGATCTTTTCGATGACCAGCGGCACGGTAAGCATCATGGTAGGTTTGATCTTTTGCATTGCCGGTAAAAGCACCCGTGCCGTCGGTGGTTTGTCAAGATAATAGATGCTCGCCCCTTGTCGAACCGGAATGATCAGTCCGAGTGTGTTCTCATAGGTATGTGAAAGCGGTAAAATCGACAACAGCCGGTCTTCATGGTTAACCGGCACGATCTGCAGGGTCATCTCGGCGTCCGAAATGATGTTTTTATGCGTCAGCATGACGCCTTTGGAGTGGCCTGTTGTGCCTGAGGTGTAGATAATGGACACCAAATCATTTTCGTCAATAGAAGCCGAATGCAAACCGGTGAGCCGCTTGGCCGCAACGCGCAATTTCGCCAGTTCTTTGCTCCCTTCACGCATCATCTCCGTCAATCTTGCTTCCGATGTGCGCTTGGGGACGATCGAAAAATTATCGATCAGGATGATCAACTTCAGGTCAACCAAATCCATTTCTTCCAACTTGTTGTACAGTTTTTCCGAAATAAAGATCGCCTTGCTTTGGCTGTGGCGCAGAATATGCTGAACTTCATTGGCATGAAATTCAGGCAGGATGGGCACGGCGACAGCCCCCATCGTGGTCACCGCAAAAAAAGCGATGACCCAATTGACGCAGTTTTCGCTGAGTATGGCTACCCGGTCGCCATTATCGATGCCCTCTTTGCGCAAAAATTCGCTCATGTCTTCCACCTGCTTGCCGAATTCTGCATAGCTCAATATTTGGCCATCGATCATTCCCAAGGCAGGGCGGTTGGCATAAGTCTCCACGCTGTTTTGAAACATTGCCGTGAGCGTGCGATTGCTTCGGTTGTTCATAATGGTTTTCCTTTTGCTAAAAATACAGATCTTGAGTTTAATTTTGCGATTTCGACATTTTCTGTAAAGCAAGCCCTCTGTTCAGCGGTTGCTTTTGATACAGGCTGCTTTGCTCTCCTGTACCTGATAATCGTGCGAGTTGAATCTGAATAGCGTTCAGTATTCTCCTAATATAGACCTTTTGTTTTTAAAATTCAAGCAGAAGCGAAGCAGGTGACCGGAATTGCCGAAAAAATTTTTGCTCTCAATAACAGCCAAAAGATCCTTGTCTTTGTCGGTTCACACCCCCGCAACAAGAAAAATTTGCTTTTATTTTGCGGCGGGAATTCCTATGTTGCACCGGTCTTGCCTGCTCACTCTACGCATTTTTCTCGCTCTATCTTGTGGAGTTTTTGATGCGCCCTCACTATTTGCGTTGTGCATATCTGCAGAATCCTCTGGCCGTTCATGATTTGCAGCCTCGTTTGAGTTGGGAATTGCAGGCCGACGGCCGCAACCGACGACAATCTGCTTTTCAAATCCGTGTCGCATCATCGCTGCAAAAACTCTTCGCTGGCGATGCCGATCTGTGGGACAGCGGCCGCGTCGATGGCAATGCGACCAACCAGATCCGCTATGACGGGAAAAAGTTGCCGTCGCGTGCATTCGCCTATTGGCAGGTCAGGATCTGGGATGAAACAAAAACCATGTCGCAATGGAGCGAACCGGCCTGCTGGCGGATGGGCAATCTCCACTCTGAAGACTGGATTGCCAACTGGATCGGCGCAGAACCCAAACCGCCGATCCGCCGACAAACCTATCTTACCGATCCAGGTGATTGCAGCGCACGCGGCAACCCGCAAATTCCGCCCTCCCCGCTTTTACGCCGGGAATTCCAAATTCAAAAACCGGTGAGCCGCGCTCTCTGCACGGCCACAGCCCTCGGCGTCTATGAACTGCATCTAAACGGCAAGAAAGTCGGCGATCGGCTGCTGGCACCTGAATGGACCGATTATCAGAAATGCGTGCAGGTGCAAACCTACGATATCACTGCCGATCTGCTCGAGGGCGATAATTGCCTTGGCGCCATTCTCGGCGATGGCTGGTATTTGGGCATTCTGGGATACTCACACCTGCCGTTGCCCGAACGGGGCAAGCATAACCACGCCTCAGAACGCCAATTTTTATTGCAGATGGAGATCGAATATGCCGATGGAACAGCTGAACAAGTCATCAGCGATGCAGCCTGGCAGGTTTGTCGCGACAGCATGGTGCAGTCGGCTGATATCTATCTCGGTGCCACAGTCGATGCGCGCAAAGATTTGCCCGGCTGGGATTTGCCGGGATTTGACACGCAGAATTGGGAGCGAGCCCATATTTTTACCGATCCAGGCATTCAGCGGGTGCCGCAGCGCAACGAGCCGATCCGCATTCTCCAACAACTCAAACCGATAAACTGCAGCCAGACCAAAAACGGCGCCTGGCTTTTCGATTTTGGTCAGAATATGGTCGGTTTTTGCTCCATGCGCATCGATGAGAGTGAGGGATCAATTGTCAAATTGGAGCACGGCGAAATTCTCGATCCACAGGGCGAACTCTATAGGGAAAATTTGCGCAACGCGGAACAAACCGATTATTTTATCGCCGACGGCAGAGGCGCGCGTTGGTTTCAGCCGTTTTTTACCTATCACGGTTTTCGTTATGTTCGCGTCAGCGGGTTGTCGCGCACACCCGGCCTGGATGATCTGCTCGGGCTGGTGACCGCCTCTGATTGCCCGGTTGCCGGTGATTTCGCTTGCTCGCATCGCGATCTCAATCAGCTCTGGAGCAACATCTGCTGGACCCAGCGCGGCAACATCCCCGGTGTGCCCACCGACTGCCCGCAGCGCGACGAACGCCTGGGCTGGACCGGCGACGCACTGATTTTCTCTCAAACCGGCATGTCCATTCTCGACATGGCCGCCTTTTTCAGCAAGTGGATGCAGGATCTGCGTGACACTCAACAGCCGGACGGCAAAATCGGCGATTTTGCCCCGTATTGCTCTCCAAGCCCCGACTGCTGGAACTCGCCGGGATGGGCCGACGCCGCGCTGCATATCCCGTGGCGCGTCTATCTCAATTATGGCGATCGCCAAATCCTCGAGGATCAATTTGCCGCAATGCAAAAATATATCGATAATATCCTGCAACACAATCCGAACCTCATCTGGACCCAGGTCTCCGGCAATAACTATGGCGATTGGCTGAACACTTCAACATTGATGACCGATGATCCGGCACTGGCCAAAGCCAAGGTGCCGGACACGGTGTTTTCCACTGCCTATCTGGCTTATTGCACGCGGCTGCTTGCCGGGATCGCCGCTGTTTTGGGCAAGGCCGAACTGGCAGAACACTATGCAAAACTTGCCGATGCGGTTCGCCAAGTTTTTCAGCAAGAGTTTGTAAGCCCTGAGGGGAGAGTTTTTGGCAACACACAGGCCGGGCTGGCGATGGCGCTGCAATTCGATTTGCTGCCTGAATCTCTTCGCCCGCTGAGCGCCGAACATCTGGCCAATGCAATCGTAGCAGCCGGCAATCGTCTGACCACCGGTTTCCATGCCACCATTATGGCCATGCAGCAGCTTTGCCGCACCGGTTATTGCGATCTTGCTTACCGGCTCATTGAAAGCCGCCGTTTTCCCTCCTGGATCTATTCCATCGACCAGGGTGCAACCACCATCTGGGAGCGCTGGGACGGCTATGTCGAAGGTCGTGGTTTTCAGTCCAACATCATGAACAGCTTCAGCCATTATGCTTTTGGCTCAATCGGCGAGTGGATGATGCAACACATCATCGGAATTCAGCTCGACCCGCAATCGCCTGGTTTTCGACGATTCACGATTCAAGCTGAACCCGGCAGTTCTCTGACCTGGGCCAAGGGCTCTTATCGCTCGATCAACGGTCCCATCCGTTCCGAATGGCACATCAAAGACCAGGAGTGGCACCAGAAAATCACTGTACCGGTCAATGCCGAAGCCCAGGTGGTCATCCCGGCAGCAGAGGGCGCGACGGTGCGCGAAGGCAGTCAGCCGGCTGATCGAGCAGCTGGTGTGCGGCTTTTGCATCGCGACGATCGCAGCGCCACTTTCCTGGTGGCCTCCGGCGAGTATGAATTTCATGCCCCTATGCCCACAGGATCAGCAATACCCCGAGTCGCAACACCGGAGTTCCTGCCAGCCGATACCATCGCGTTCACAGGTGATGAGACGCAGGTGCGGATTTCCTGTGCCACTCCCGAAGCTCAAATCCGCTATACCCTGGACCATTCATCGCCCAACAGCGCTTCTTCTCTCTACCAGGAGCCCATCGTCCTGTCCGATTCCGCTGCCCTCAATGCGCGCGCCTTCCGCGCCGGCTGGCTGCCGAGCCTGATGGTTTCTGCTGAATACCGTTTCGTGCCTGCTGAAAAAACATCGCGCGTCCGACTGACCGCCGCTGACATGATTGTTCATCGCGCTTTTCGCGCTCAGGTGGAGCTCATCAATCCACCCAATCCACCCTATAATATCGGGGGCATCGCCGCGCTGGTGGACGGTCTGCAGGGTTGTATCAACCCAAGCGTGAATTGGCTGGGCTTTCCTGAACACGATTTTATCGCCACCTTGCACTTTAGTGAATCTCTTGCTGTTGACCGGATCTCTATTCGTTTTCTGCAGAATATTGGCTACAACATGTGGTTGCCCAAAGCGGTGACTCTGCAAATCGCTGTGGCAGATCATTCCTTTCAGACTGTTGCCCGAATTGAAACAGACGAGCAAAGCCGTGAATTTTACAACTTGATTCGTGAGTATGCAGCGGAGGATCTCAAGGCCACAACCATGGCGGTGCGCATCATTGCGGAAAACATCGGATTCAATCCGCCCATTCATCCCACCGGCGATCCGCGGGCGTGGCTGATGGTCGATGAAATCATCGTTGAATGAGCGAGGACAACAATTATGCTGTCTCTAACACGCGTTGCCGTTGTGGCAGCGGTTTTAATTACCTGCCTTTCGATCGGTTGCACGCTCCTGACATGCGTCGGCCGGGACCAAGAACCATCCCCCGAACCATTGCTCTTGCCGCAGCCACGCCAGATGGTAAAGGGTGCCGGCGTCTTTACTCTGCTGCCGCAAACGCCGATTGCTCTGGCACCCGACACAGAACCTGAGGGTCGCTTCGCCCTCGAACAGCTAAATGATGAGATCGAACGCCTGTTTGGCTTTCGGCTTTCAATCGATTCCCTGTCTGCGCAGCCGGCGATCTCCTTTGTCCGCCTGGCGCCTGATTGCTTGATCATTCCGGCTGCGGTTCCCGCAGCCGAGCGCCCGTTGTTCGTCTCCCAGGGCTATCGGTTGCAGATCCGCTCCGGCAACATCGAGTGCACAGCCGCGACTTCGACCGGTCTGTTTTACGCCGTGCAGACACTTAAGCAACTGCTGCGCGCCCACCACCAGGCATTGCCGGAGTTGGTGATCATCGACTGGCCCGGTCTGGCGTATCGCGGCTGGCAGGATGATATCAGTCGCGGCCCTATCCCGACTCTCGATTTTCTCAAGAGCGAAATCCGGCGTCTCGCCGAACTCAAACAAAATGTCTTTACACTTTACACCGAGCATGTTTTCAAACTCGATAAACATCCGTTGATTGCGCCGCCGGACGGCATCACGGCCGCTGAGATTGCAGAACTGGTCGATTACGCCCGCCACTATCACGTCGAGTTGATCGGCAATTTTCAATCCTTCGGTCATTTTGGCAAGATTTTGCAGGTCCCCGAATACAGCCACCTGGGCGAAGGCGAAAGTCGGGGTGTCCTGTCACCTGCCAAACCCGAAAGTTATGCCTTTCTTGCCGATGTCTACAGCGAAATCGCTCCAGCCTATGCCAGTCCGTTGTTCAACATCAACTGCGATGAAACCTGGGAGTTGGGTGTCGGGGCAAGCAAAGCGATGGTGGACAGCCTGGGGCTGGGAGCAGTCTATGCTTTTCATATCAATCGTGTTGTCGAACTTTTGCGCCCTTACAGCAAAACCGCAATGATGTGGGGCGATATTGCCGTCAACAATCCAGAAATTACCCGCAATTTGCCGCGCGATTTGATCGTGCTCTCCTGGGGGTATGATGCAAAACCGAGTTTTAAACACGCCATACAACCCTTTACCAGGCTCGGATTCGATTTTTGGGTCTGTCCCGGGGTCAGCTGCTGGGGAAGGATTTGGCCTGATTTTGGGATTGCCCGCATCAATATTCATAACTATATCCGCGATGGTTATCGCCATGGCGCCCAGGGAGTGCTCAATACAACCTGGGATGATTCCGGCGAAAATCTCTTTGCTTACCATTGGGTTCCCCTGGCCTGGGCAGCCGAATGCGCCTGGAATCCACCTGCTGCCAATGCCGGAGAGGAGGAACGCGAAAGACGCTGGAATGGATTTGCAGATGCCTGCGATCATTGGCTTTTCGCCGCTGCCGGGAAGCGGGTCACCCAAAAACTGCAGAAACTGAGCGAATTGGGCAGTTTCTCTTTGACCGCCGGGTTGGCTGATCATGTTTTTTGGCGCGATCCACGCGATCTGGTGCGAAGTGCAAAACTCGGCGATACCATCGCTCAGGCAGAATCGCTGCGCTATGACTGCAACCATTTGCTCGCCACTCTCGATTCTCTGGCGCACGGCTCTTTGCTCAATGGTGCTGACCTCGATTTTGCTCGTTTTGCTGGCCGGCGTATTCGGTTTATCGCCCAACGAGACCGGCTTGCTGCACAAACCGCTCTCATGGATGCGAATTTGGCCATCGATGAAGCGCGAAACCAGGCGGATGATTTGCGTCGCGAATGGCTGGCTTTGGCCGATACCGTGACCGTCCTGCGGCAAACCTATATCCCCCTCTGGCAGCGGGAAAATCGGCCTTGGTGGCTCGAGCAAAATCTGCAGAAATATGACGAGCTGATCGATCGCTTGCGCCGGTTCGATCTCGATCTGCGCTGCCAGGTTGGTCCGGCATCTCCAACCAGCGGCACTCGCTTGATTCTCAATCCGCTCTTCCCGGACACACCGATTTTCTATACTCTGGATGGCAGTGAACCCAATACTTTATCAATGCGTTATACCCAACCGGTCGATGTGAACGGCGAGGTGCATCTGCGAGCTATTGGAATTGATACCGCCAACCACAGAACAGGGCGTGAAATCGAACAGACCCTGTTTGCCCATCTTGCCCTCGGCAGGCCGCCAGTACTGCGCAATCCGTTCGCGGCAAACCGATCCGGCGGCGGTGCGGATGCCCTGGTCGATGGGTTTATCGCTTATGACGACCTTTTTTCGCCCTACTGGCAGGGTTTTGAAAGTAAAAACCTCGATGCGGTCATCGATCTGGGTTCCTTGCACCCGGTCGATCGCGTATCTATCCGGTTTTTCCAACAGGCGATCTATCGGGTTTTTCTCCCCAAAACGGTTGAAGTCGCTCTTTCTCGGGATGGACGCAGGTTTGATCCGGCGCAGACTTTTGCCGTCGCCGAACCGGCAGCTGAACTCACACCATTCAGCCGTGAATTTTGTGCGACCTTTGGCCAGCGAATGGCGCGTTATGTGCGTGTGGTTGCTCGTCCGATCGACGCCTGCCCAGATTGGCATCCAAATCCGGGCGCTGCGGTATGGTTGTTTGCCGATGAGATCGTCGTTCAATAAACTGAGGTGATGATGAACTGTGCAGAAATTTGGGCAATCATCGCAATCCTGGTTTTGACTGGTTGGATCGTTGCAAAACCTGTGCAAGCCGGGCAAAAGTCGGTCGAAGAATGGCCGGTGTTGAAAACTTATGATGCCGACCACCTCGACCGCATCGCGATGCCCATAGGCGGCATCGGCACCGGCACCGTCTCGTTGGCCGGCAACGGCGGTTTGCGCGACTGGGAGATCATGAACAGGCCAGCCAAGGGATTTCTGGCCGGACCGGGCGGCAACCAGGCCCCCTTTTTCGCCGTCAATATACTCGCTGCCGGCAAAAAATCGCAAACCCGGGGATTGATGGGTCCAATCCCGCTCTCTGAGTATGAAGGCATGGACGGCCGCAATCCAGCCAATCACGGTATCCCGCGTTTTCGCAAATGCCGGTTTTCCAGTGCCTATCCCTTTGCACAAGTCGACCTGCAGGACGACGATCTGCCCATCCGCGTGCAACTCAAGGCATTCAATCCATTGATTCCGGCGGATGCGGAGTCCAGCGGCATCCCGATCGCTGTGCTTCGCTATGAGGTCCACAATCAACTGGCTGAACCCCTGACCGTGTCGATTTGCGGAATCATGGAAAACTTTATCGGCGAAGACGGCTCCAGAACAGAACCCGATTGGCGCCATGTCCGTGTGCCGACCGGCAGCGACAACAACCGCAATATTTTTCGTCTGGGCCGATCGGTTCGCGGCCTGCTGCTCTCGTCGCCGGGCGTCGATCCCGCGGATGAGGCTTGGGGAACCCTTGCCTTGACCACCGCCGAGCAATCTGGCGTTACCTACCTCACCGGTTTGCCGACCGGCATTTGGGGTGAAGATCTGCTCAAGCTGTGGGACGATTTTTCAGCTGACGGCTGCCTGCACGATCATCCGGGAGCAGAGGGGAACAGGCCAATGGCTGCTTTGGCGGTGCAAAAGACGATCCCCGCCAATTCGAGTGCAGTTTTCAGCTTTTATTTGACCTGGCATTTCCCCAACCGCCGGGCCTGGGCACAAACCCGGGTCGGCAATCACTATGCCGAACAATACCGCGATGCCTGGGATGTGGCTGAACGAACGGTGCCGCAACTGCCGGCTCTGGAGAAAAAGACGGTTCAGTGGGTGACCGCCTTTGTCAACTCTGATTTGCCGCCTGAGGTCAAAGAGGCTGCCCTTTTTAACCTCAGCACTTTGCGCACCCAGACCTGTTTTCGCACTGCCGATGGCCGTTTTTTTGCCTTTGAAGGGTGTTGCGACCGCGTCGGCTGTTGCAGCGGCTCATGCACCCACGTGTGGAATTACGAACAGGCAACTCCGTTTCTTTTTGCTGAACTCGCCAAATCCATGCGCCGAACCGAGTTTGCCCACGCCACGGACAACCAGGGATTGATGAGTTTTCGGGTGCAACTGCCGCTGAATAGGGCGCAGAGTTTCGGCCTGGCTGCCGCCGACGGTCAGATGGGCTGCATCGTCAAACTCTACCGCGAATGGCAGCACTCCGGCGACGAATCGCTGTTGCGCGATTTATGGCCGCATGCCCGCCGTGCCCTCTCCTTTGCCTGGATCGAGGGCGGCTGGGACGGGGATGTCGATGGCGTCATGGAAGGTTGTCAGCACAATACCATGGACGTGGAGTACTACGGCCCCAACCCGCAAATGCAGCTCTGGTACCTGGCAGCTCTGCGCGCTGCTGCAGAAATGGCTCGGGCACTGGGCGATGATGAATTCAGTCTGCTCTGCCGCACACTTTTTGCGCGCGGCAGCGAATGGACCGATCGCCATCTCTTCAACGGCGAGTACTATGTGCATTTGATCACTCCGCCGCCGGAGGGCCAGGAAATCGCTCCCGGCTTGCGCGTGGGCGCAGGCGCCAAGGATCCGCGCAACCCGGCCTATCAGCTCGGCGAAGGTTGCCTGGTCGATCAACTGGTCGGCCAATTCTCCGCCCATGTCTGCGGCCTGGGCTATCTGGTCGATCCGCAAAATATCAAAAAGACGCTGCAGAGCATTCTGACCTATAATTACCGGCCATCGATGCACGGCCACTTTAACAACATGCGTTCCTATGTCCTCGGTGAAGAGGCAGGCTTGCTGATGGCTGCCTATCCGCACTCGCGGCCCCAATTCCCGTTCTCCTATTTCAACGAAGTGATGACCGGCTTCGAGTATACCGCTGCTGTTGGGATGTTGTATGAGGGATTGGTGGATGAAGGAGTGCAATGCATCCGCAACATCCGCGCGCGTTATGACGGCCGCAAACGCAGTCCGTTCGATGAGGCCGAGTGCGGCCATCACTATGCTCGTGCCATGGCCTCATGGGCCGCAGTCCCGGCTCTGAGCGGTTTTCACTATTCGGCGATCGACAAGTCGATCCGCTGGGCTCAATTCGACGGCACCCATTTTTGGTCTAATGGTTCCGCCTATGGCACCGTGCGTCAGTCGGGGGATTCCCGTGTTCGCACGCTGGAGATCGTCGCCTTTGGCGGTGAGGTTTCCTTGCTTTCGCTTGACATCACCGGTTTTGGCCGCCAGACGTGGGAGTCCAGCCGCTCTGTCACCCCTGGTACAACCCTTGTCGCCAAGGTGGCGGCAAATGATGCGACTGTCGGTATGCCGAGCCTGCCGGGGCGCGACCAGGAGATAGTGCCCGTTCTGCCCCGTCCTCAGATTGTGGTCGGCGATCTTTTAATTCGGCGGCAGGTTTTCAGCGATTCGCTGATTGTTTGTGTGCGCAGTGCGGATCCTGCAGCAGATATCCATTACACCTTGAACGGCCAAGTTCCCACCAGCAGCGACGCACGGTACACCAAACCGCTGGTTTTGGATCGCT